>OQVL01000903.1_pt1 | contig 16909 bp, 15 predicted proteins | sample 1691501 | NCBI WGS metagenome assembly OQVL01 (sample SAMN03418253, study PRJEB22391) | human gut metagenome | biome: human-gut; feature: organic feature; material: feces | host: Homo sapiens | place: Tanzania | collected 2013-01 | reverse complement strand
GAGCAATGCCAGGATCCGTCACGATGAGCACACGCTGAATCGAACGCTTTTGAAGCACCGCGGGCACATCCTCGGCATGCTCCAAAATGCGCGGCTCGGTATAGGGCAGAATCGGCAATGCGATGCGAAAAACCGTCTGATATGTTCGGCACCAGGCACGACGGGCTAGATGCATAAAGGAAACTCCTTCATTTGTTGATGGGTCAACATTTGCTCGACCGATTGTACTCATCGTGGGACGCAGGCAGCACGGTAATCGTTAATCAATCAACATCTTCATATTGTTCGGAGCTTCCCGGCGTCATCCGGTGTTAGTCTTTCAGAGTCCATTGGATTCACGTCCGCCGCAAAGGAGGCGCAAAGGTGCATGACATCTGGAACCCCTGGCACGGCTGCACCAAAATCAGCCCGGGATGCAGATACTGCTATGTGTACAGGCAGGATGAGATGTATGGAGCAGCCGGCGCAAGCAGTATCTGCCGCAAGACAGGGAATTTCGATTACCAGATTAAAAGAAAAAGGGACGGAAGCTATAAGCTGCCGAGTGGGAAGATTGTGTTTACATGCTTTACTTCTGACTTTTTGCTAAAGGATGCGGATGAGTGGCGGGCGGAATGCTGGCGTATGATGAAACAAAGAAGCGACTGCCTGTTTTATTTCTTTACGAAGCGGATTGACCGATTTATGCAGTGCATTCCGGACGATTGGGGAGACGGATATGATAATGTGCTCGTTGGATGCACGGTGGAGGATCAGAGAAGAGCCGACTACCGTCTGCCGATTTTTTTGAATGCACCGATTAAGCACAAGTCCATCATAGCCTCGCCGCTCCTTGAGCGAATCGACCTTTCGCCGTATTTAGATGACAGCATTGAGGAAGTTGCGACGGGCGGTGAGTCCGGTGTGAATGCCAGAGTCTGTGACTATGACTGGATTCTCAATATGCGGAGGCAGTGCGTGGAAAGAGGAATTCCGTTCCGTTTTCACCAGACAGGAGCTTTTTTCCGGAAGGACGGGAAGCTGTACAGAATAAAGCGGCGATACCAGCTTTCGCAGGCGCATAGGGCAGGCATCGACTACAAGATTGGCAAATATTATATTCCCGAAACGCTCAATAAAAAACTTGTTATGGGAATCACAGAAACAAACGAAGAGGACGGTGTGCAGCTTGAAGTGAAGCTAACCGGAATTTCTCTCGGAAGTAAGAATGCTCTTATCCGTTAGCTGCTTGCAAAAGCTGTGAATCTGACCTATAATTAAGTTACAATCATCTAAAATTAACTGCATGCGGAGGGCGATTCCATGAGAAAAACAGGCATTATTTCAGCAATGTGGGTGGAAGCTGAAAAACTGCATATGGCTATGGAGCAGGACACAGTTAAAGAATATGAATACAATGGAATGAAGTTCTACGAAGGCCGGCTTTGCGGATGCGACGTGGTGCTTTCCATCTGCGGAGTAGGCAAAATCAACGCGGCAATTTATACGCAGCTTATGATTGATAAATTTGCGCCGGACGAAATTATACATACCGGAATCGCCGGAAGCCTTGACCCTGCAGTCAAACATTTGGATGTAGTGATTGCGGACGGGCTTACCTATCACGATGTAAGAAAATCGCAGCTTACGGAGTTATTTCCGTTCCGGCAAGTTTTTCCGACAGACCCGGAATTGACAGGCCTGCTTCTTGAAAGCGCGGGAACGGTGCGTACTCATAAGGGAATGATCCTTACCGGTGATTTGTTTGTTACGGATGCAGCAAGCAAGACTAGGCTGAAAGAGCAGTTTCCAATGGCCCTATGTGTAGAAATGGAAAGCTGTGCGGTGGCACATACCGCTTTGTAAACAAGATTCCGATTGCCGTTGTACGCTGCATTTCGGACCTTGCGGACGGGGCTGCGCATGAGGACTATGATGAATTCGAGAAAAAAGCATCGGACACCGCAGCAGAAATCGTGATGAGAATTTTGAAAAAAATGGGAGAAAACAGAGGATGAACAGTCAGGTTAACTTGACCGATTTGGAATATAGCAAGCTGGAGAGTTTTGTAACGGAGACGCTTGGGCAGCCGAAATTCAGAGCGAAACAGATATTCGGCTGGATTCACGGCGGTCCGGCGAAGGACGGAGGCATTCGCATGGGTGCGGAGTCGTTCGAGGACATGAGTAATCTGCCGAAGCCCCTGCGTGCGAAGCTGGCAGAATGCGCCACGCTTGTGCAGCCTGCGGTTCTGCGCGAACAGGTTTCCAAGCTGGACGGCACGCGCAAGTTCTTGTTTGGGCTTGAGGACGGAAATGCGATAGAAAGCGTTTTTATGAAATATAAGTTTGGAAATTCCATCTGTGTATCTTCGCAGGCGGGATGCAGAATGGGGTGCCGGTTTTGTGCATCGACCATCGGTGGACTGAAACGAAATCTCACGCCCGGCGAAATTGCAGGTCAGATACTGGCGGCACAGAAGCAGACAGGGGAGCGTATCAGTCATGTTGTGGTAATGGGAACGGGCGAGCCGTTTGACAATTACGAGAATCTGGCGGCTTTCATACGCATCATCAACGACAGAAACGGTCTTGACATCGGCATGCGAAACATCACGGTTTCAACTTGCGGACTCGTACCGAAGATTGCAAGGTTTGCGGAAGATTTCCCGCAAGTTAATCTGGCAATATCGCTTCACGCCGCAAGTGACGAAATGCGAAGCGAAATCATGCCGGTAAACAAAACCTATCCGATGGAAACTTTACTTGAGGCTTGCAAGGATTACACAGAGAAAACTTCCCGCCGCATTACGTTTGAATATACATTGGTAAAGGGTGTCAATGACAGCACGGAACACGCAAAGATGCTCGCATCAAGGCTCCGCGGCATGCTTTGTCATGTGAATTTGATACCGCTCAACAAGGTAGAGGAAACCGGGTATGACACGACGGAACGCGGGGCAGTGATTCGATTTCAAAAAGTATTGAACGAAAACGGGATTCCGGCAACGATCCGGCGCGAACTCGGTGATGATATTGATGCCGCCTGCGGGCAGCTTAGACTTTCCGAAAGCTAAAAGGAGGAATGGTTATGGAATATATCGGAGATGTGTTTTATGATTACGGCGGAGGACTTTATGTCAATATGACAAACAAGTGTCCCTGCAGGTGTGCTTTCTGCATACGGGACATGGTTGATTCGCTCGGAGACGCAGACAGCTTATGGCTGAAGCGGGAACCGAGCAAGGAAGAGCTGATGAAAATGCTTAAGCAGCAGAATCTTGCTGCATACGACGAGATTGTATTCTGCGGATATGGTGAGCCGACGGAACGGCTTGACTGCCTCCTGGCTGTTTGCGATTATGTAAAAAATGACCCGCTGCTGAAAGGCAGACTGAAGACGCGGCTAAATACCAACGGTTTATCTGATTTCATCAATGACAGACCGACGGCACGCGAATTTTCCGGCAGGCTGGACGCAATTTCAATCAGCTTGAATGCGCCCACCGCCGAAAAATACAATGAGTTATGCAGACCGAAATTCGGAATTCAGTCCTTCGACGAAATTCTGCGTTTTACGGAAGAAGTCAAGCAGTATGTGCCTGATGTGACAATGTCTGTGGTGAGCGGTTCGATTTCATCGCAGGATATCGAGGAATGCCGCAAGACTGCGGCGAAACTTGGCGTCAAGTTTCGGGTGCGCTGATTTCCCGTTCTTACAACTCACGGATTCTTTCGAGTGCCGCGGCCAGATAGACATCTTGATACAGAGGCATTTGCTCGAAATCACGTCCGAGAAAGTCGCGAATACGATCCAGACGGTATTTCACCGTGTTGCGGTGCAGAAAGAGAAGTTCCGCTGTTCTTTTTACAGAGGCGTCCGCATCAAAAAGATAGGTCTGCAAAGTCAGGAGCAGCTCGTCACTTTTTTCCGCAGCCAGAGGTGAAAGAAGCGAGCGATAGTATGAGGCGTCGGCATTGGCAGCGCTTTCCGGTTTAATGCAGTTTGCGGCGAAACGAAGCGTGTCATACATTACGATTTTTCGCATAGGAAAAATCTTTTCAATTGCGGAAGAGGCCGAACATATTTCAAGATAAATATGCGCGGCATGCTTTATTATGTTTTTCCCGGTAAATTTATATATTTTTTCTGAACAGATTCCGGTCAGCTCGTCTATCAACAGCTGACCTTTTGTATTGGCAAGATCCGCTGATAGAAAGGAAATCAGTGCATTGCCGTAGCGGTCGGTGACAGCGGTGCGGTCGTATTCTGCGATCATGCGGCGTATTTCGGAGGTGTCATCTTTGGGGCTGAAAACCAGCATCGACCTATAATTATCAAGTTCGAGATTGTTGCTGTGGGAAACCTGTGCAAGGGCATCAAACTTTTCCTCAAGAATCAGAGGAATCACGCTTTCTCGGCTGCTTGTGTCCAGATTCACGTTCCAAATCGATGCATAAAGCTGAATAATTTGTGCGGTTTCCGAGAGTATATTTCTTGAAATCGATGCAAAAGGATTGACAAAGCAGAGCTTGAGAGGAGTTCCGCCCTTGCTTTTGAAATCATAGGAAAGTATTTTTTCCGCGTGAACCTCTTCGGGAAAATTCGCAAAAAGTTTCTCAACATTAAGCGAACTTCCGGCAGGCCAAAGGGAATACCTCAAAATTCGGTTATCTGAGTTACAGAGCACGACGCTGGAACGGTTGTATTCGCTGATGAGCTCCAGAACCGTGTCGAGACTGCGGTGGCGGTCATCCATCTGCGAAATTCGGTCAATCGTGTTGTCAATATAGAAATCCTCCGAACGCGCGTCCGAGAAGATTGCCTCACTGATATCGTGAATCACATCACTGTATTTCAGCCCCATATCATCCCCGGAAAGCAGAATCAGCGGGAGGTTGCATTGGTCAGCGGCTTCCACGACTTTGCGGTCCACGCCATGGAGAACCATATCGGAATAGAACAAAACAAGGGCAACGATGCCGCTGCGTTTTGCGGCTTTTATCGTTTCAACCTGATCCGGTATGCTGTTTCGGATGTCGTAGAAGGCAGTGATCGCAAGTTCGTTAGGTGTGAAAATATCATCCGATGTTAAATCAAACTCAAAAACGGTGACGGAACTTACGATGCCGGAAAGTCCATTCCGACCGGCGATGACACGGCCCATGCAAAGCGATGGAAGACTCAGGCAGTCTTTTACGGTTATGCTCATGGTTTACCTCCATAAGAAAAAGTTTGCTTTTTCTTCATTTTTATCACAGAAATCTCGCAAAGGCAATATATTTTTGTGCATGTGCATAAAAAAGCAGCTAAAACTTCGTTAAAATTTTAATTACTTTTGCGACGGAAAAACCTATAATGTGAAAAAAAGCGAGAATCCCGTGGCGTGCGGGAGAAAGGAGTTATTATGAGCAATAATAATCAAGAAATCAATGCTTTATCACAGATTACGAAAGAGCAGAAACAAGGATGGATTCCACTGGCATTCATCCAGGCAGGCATCTGCGTATGCGTGCCGTCATTTTTGGAGGGAGCACTGCTGGTTGAAGAAATGAATTTCTGGCCTGCAATTCTTTCCGGTACGGTAGGGTACATACTCGTTGTAATTGCAATGACTGTGCTTGGATTTATCGGAAGCGACTTGGGTCTTGCATCCTGCACGATTACAGAATCCTCACTTGGAAAGAAGGGCGCAAGATATATTGCGGCGATTGTCTTCGCCATCAACCTGGTTGGCTGGTTCGGCATCAACAACCAGGAATGTGCGGAATCTTTCGTAAACTTCCTTGACTCAAGCTTTGGAATCACAGTTCCTTATGCGCTTTCCTGCATTTTCTGGGGTGTAATCATGACAATCACAGCGGCTTTCGGAATGAAGGCAATGGAAAAGCTGGACTATGTATCGGTGCCTCTTCTGCTTATCGTTATGATTATCGGAACTTACCTTGCGATTAAACAGAACGGAATCAGTGCGATTGACGAACAGATCACACCGACGATGTCCTTCCTGGACGGCGTAATTTTGTCCTTTGACTTCTATGCATGCGGCGTAATTACAGCAGCCGATGTTGCGAGATTCCAAAAGTCAAGAAAAGATACGATTTTGTCAACAACGGTAGGCGTATTCCCGATGGGGGTTATCACTCTCGCTCTGGGAGCTTTACTCACAAAGGTTGCGGGAGAATTCGATATCAGCATGGTACTTATCGTTGTGGGAATCCCGGTACTTGGCGTAATTTCCCTCATCCTTTCGACATGGACCACAAACTCTTCAAATGCATACTGCGGCGCACTTGATGTTGTTTTGGCAGTAAACGCACCGGACAATAGAAGAAGAGAAGTAACGGTTATCGTAGGCGTTTTGGGCACACTCCTCGGACTGACGGGAATTGTTGATAATATCGAGACTTTCCTCGGCTACCTTGCGTACATGGTCTGCCCGCTCGGCGGAATTATGTTTGCCGATTACTTTATCATAGGCAAAGGAAAACCGGAGAACTGGCATTCCAGAGACGGCATCTATATTGCAGGCGTGCTCACATGGGTAATCTCGGTTGTGCTTTCCTATCTGGTACAGCTTGACTTTGCGGGAATCGGATTTGCTATCGTAATTTATCTGATTCTTGAAAAAATCTGGCCTTCCACATCGAGACCGACATTAAATAATTAAGAAACAGGGGTATGAAATGAAAATTTTAACAAGACAAGAAGCAATCGACATTCTGTATGGCTGCACGGTTGTCGGAACAGGCGGTGGTGGCAGCCTCGCCGCAGGGCTTCGGATGATTGAAAAAGATTATGACGAAGGCAAGGCACTGAAACTGATGCCTTTGGAAGAAATTCCGGACGACGGTCTCGTGGCTTCGCCTTACGGGTGCGGAGCAACGCTCTGTGAGGGCGAAGAGGAAGACCCGGAATATAAAGATCTGCCGCGCCTTAACGATTCATCCGCAGTACTTGCGTTCAAAACACTGGAAGAATATATGGGAGAAAAGTTTTGTGCGGTTTCTTCAACGGAACTCGGAGGCGAAAACACCGCAGAGGCTATGCATATCGCAATGTCGCTCGACAGACCACTCGCAGACAGTGACCCTGCGGGAAGATCCGTTCCGGAGCTGCAGCATTCAACCTTTTATTTGGGAGGAATCCCCATTACACCGCTGGCATGTGCCACGAATTTCGGAGAAACGGTAATCATCAAAGATGTTGTCAATGATCTCAGAGCTGAAGCAATTGTAAGGGCAGTTGCGGTTGCAAGCGGAAACGAGGTCGGAGTAACCGATCACCCGATGCGGGGAAATGTGTTCAAAAAATCCGTTATAAAAGGAGCAATCAGCTATGCGATGAACATCGGCAGAACCCTGCGTGAGGCAAACGAAAACAGTTTGGATGCAGCAGCGGCCATCGCAGACAAATTCGGAGGAAAACTTCTCTTCCGCGGCACGATTGAAGAGACACCTTGGGAATTCAGAGACGGATTCACCTTCGCTGAGGTTCACCTTGCCGGATGCGACGGCTTTGAAGGGGAAAAGTACGAAATTTTCATACAGAATGAAAATATCTACGCGAAGAGAAACGGAGAGCTCGATATCTGTGTGCCTGATCTCATCTGTATGCTTGATGATAAAGGCCGGCCTGTTACCAACCCAAACTGGACAATCGGGCAGAAAGTATCCATGATCGGACTTCCTGCACCGGAGATTTGGAAAACGCCGGAAGGCCGGAAAGTGTTCAGCACGGAAAGCTTTAAATTGGGCTTTGCATATAAGCCGTTTTTATAGTATACTGAAAATATAAGTTGAAATGGAATCCGCTGTGTGCCGGGTTTTGTGAGGATAAGCCCCGCAAAACGGATGCAGCGGATTTTTGTGCAGAAGGGAGAACGAAAGAAATGATGTCAGAAGCGTTAAAGGGGTTACTGCGTATTCCGAGTGAAACGGGATGCGGCGAAGAATATGACGAAAAATATGGTGTGATGCCTTACGGTCGTCACGTGTTTGAAGCATTGAAATACATGCTCGACTTATGCGAGAGCCTGGGCTTTCGAACCAAAAACTGCGAGAATCGCATAGGCTGGGCGGAAATCGGAGAGGGAGATCAGCTTATCGGAATTCTTGCTCACCTCGATGTTGTGCCTGCGGGAAATGACTGGGACTATCCGCCGTATGATTTGACCATTGAGGACGGGCAGATGTACGGAAGAGGCGTGGTGGACGACAAAGGACCTGCGTTCTGTGCAGTCATGGCGATGAAGGAACTGCTTGACAGTGGAGTGCCGCTTAAAAAGAGAGTCAGAATCATCTTCGGCTGCCAGGAGGAGACCGGAGACTGGCTTGACATGCAGTATTACAGAGACCATGAGGAGCTGCCGTCGTACGGATTTACGCCGGACGCGGATTTTCCTGCAATCTATGGTGAAAAAGGAATCATCTCCCTGTATGTATCGCATCCAATCGCGGGAAGCGGAATCAAAACCGCAGAGGGCGGCAATGCCGTAAACATGGTCGCAGACCTTGCGAAAATTGTCACCGTGAACGATGAGACAATTCAAATGAGCGGCGTTTCGGCACACGGAAGCACACCGGAAGAAGGTGAGAATGCCATAACAAAGGCCATGGAAGCAGCCGCACCGAAATGCTCGTTTGCGGCAAAATATATGGATTTAATCGGATACCACCTGCACGGGGAAGCCCTTGGACTGGATTTCAGCGACAAGCAGAGCGGAAAGCTGACAATGAATGTCGGTCTTTTGAAAACCGATGAAGAAAAAATCACGCTCGGAATCGACATCCGCTATCCGGTGACACTCAAAGCTGACGAAATCAAGAAGAGAATAAAAGAGACATTTGAGTCTCAAGGCTTTGCAGCGGAAATAACGGAACACATGGATCCGGTATTCATGGACGAGAACGGGGAGGTAATCCGAACCCTCATCGGAGCATTCAGGGAAGTTACCGGAATCGAGGATGAGCCGACCGTAATCGGAGGCGGAACTTACGCACGTGCAATGCCGAATATCGTGGCATTCGGTCCGATTATTCCGGGACATCCCTGCACGGAGCACATGAAAAATGAGCATATTTCGGAAGAGGACTTTGAAATTGCCATGAAGGTATATACTCTTGCACTGAAAAAGCTTGTAATACAGCAATGATTTTCAAAGACTTTCGGTATTTTGTATTGACGAAATCCACCTTCAAAAGGTAGAATATAGCTGACGGATGTGCTCAAACAGCCATGCCGGATTCATCGAAGACGAGGAGGAAAAACATATGCTTAAAAAATCCAAAGATGCACTTGATCCACAGTCGTGGTGCGGACTTAACAGACCTGACAGAAAAGAAACCGAAGTTGATGCGGTTTTGTTCGGAATTCCGTTTGACGGCGGGGTCAGCTACCGCGGAGGTGCTGCGGCAGCGCCCGAAATTCTGCGTGCAAACACGAAACATTCCACACCGTCTACCGAGCGGCTGTATTACTACGATAAATTTAACATCCTCGATGCGGGGGACTTTGTGAATGAGGACAGGGACGCGCTTTTTGCCGAGGTACAGGAATATGTACGGGAACTGGTAAAAAACAATGTGCGCTTCACAATGGTGGGCGGAGATCATTCCGTTACCATCCCTGTTGAAAGAGGCATAGATGATGCGCTTGACGAGGAATTCGGAATCATTCATATCGATGCCCACATGGATTTATGCGATGCGCTTGAAGGCGATTACCTTTCGCACGGCAACACCGAGAGAAGGGCACTTGAACTTAAGAATATCAAATCCCTTGAGAATCTGTTCTTCATCGGCATTCGCTCCATCGAGCCGGACGAGTTTGAATTCCATAAGGAAAACAAGATACAGGTAAAAACCGCGTACGACTGTTATCACGAAGGCATCGAAGCCGTTGCGGACTGTTGCATCGAACGAATGAAAAAGTTTAAGAAGATTTACATTACCTTTGACATTGACGCCCTTGATCCGGGCTTTGCGGCAGGAACGGGCACTCCGCAGTTCGGCGGTCTCACGCCGAGAATGGCGCTGACCTTGCTTGAAAAGCTTTTTACAAATCTTCCGATAATCGGATTTGATGTTGTGGAAATCGCACCGGCACTCGACCCGTCGCTGGCTGCGATGTTTGCCGGACGCAAACTGCTTCAGGAAGTATGGGGATATTGGGCAGATGACATAGGAAAACTTGAAAAGGTGGAAAAAGAGATTTAGGAAAATGGAAATAATAGAGGAAGAAAACATAGAAGACGAAGAAATCGGGGACGAAAAAAAGCATAAGCATGAGATCGACATGACCGACGGCTCTGTTCTGAAGAAGATGCTGCTCTTTTCGTTCCCGCTGATGGGGTCGAGCATTCTGCAGCTTTTGTTCAATGCAGCGGACATTATTGTGATCGGCCGTTTTGCGGGAGATAATTCCCTGGCGGCTGTGGGTGCAACATCGTCGCTGATTAACCTTTTGGTAAATCTTTTCGTGGGGCTTGCCATCGGAGCCAATGTGCTGACGGCAAGATATTACGGAGCTAAGCGGGATGCGGATATCAGCCAGGCCGTGCATACCTCGATTGCGCTGAGCATTGTCTGCGGCGCGGGGCTTGCGGTAATCGGAATTCTGATTTCCAAACCGGTTCTGGCAATGATGGCTACACCGGATGAAATCCTGCCACTTTCAACAATCTACATGCAGATTTATTTCGCGGGAATGCCGGCAATGATGATATATAACTTCGGAAGTGCGGTGCTGCGCGCAAAAGGAGACACCGCAAGACCTTTGGTATATCTTGCGATTGCCGGTGTCCTGAATGTGGGGCTAAACCTGTTTTTTGTTATATCCCTGCACATGGATGTGGAAGGAGTTGCAGCGGCAACCTCGATTTCACAGTGCTTATCTGCGTTCTTGGTTCTGCGCTGCCTCAGCAAAGAGCCGGATGCTTTTCGACTGAAAGCAAAGCTTTTGCGTATTAACCGACAGAAACTGAAGGTTATCCTGCAGATCGGTCTTCCGGCAGGGTTTCAGGGAGTGCTGTTTGCTCTTTCAAATGTCATTATACAGTCGTCGATTAACAGTTTTGGTAAATACGTAATGGCTGGGAGCGCGGCGTCGTCAAACCTGGAAAATTTCACATATTTTGCGATGAATGCTTTTTATCAGGCGGCAATTTCGTTTACGAGCCAGAATGTCGGAGCGGGAAAGTACAAGCGCGTGAAGAAAATTCTGATTTGTGCGGTAACATGTGCGGCAGTGACCGGAATCACGGTGGGAAATCTGACCTACTTATTCGGCAGTCCGCTTCTTGGCATTTATTCAAAGAGCGCGCCTGTGATACGGGAAGGGTTGAAACGAATGCTTTTCATTTGTGTGCCGTATTTCATCTGCGGCATCATGGATACGATGACGGGCATGATTCGAGGGCTCGGATATTCGATTCTGCCGATGATTGTATCGCTTCTGGGAGCTTGCGTGCTTCGTATTATATGGATTTTGACGGTGTGCCGGCTGCCTGCGTTTCATCATGTTGAATTTGTGTACGCGTCCTATCCGGTTACCTGGGCAATTACAACGGCAGCACACATTATTTGTTATGTAATTATCACAAAAAAAATCAAAAAATCCATTGAATCACAACAAAAAATGGGTTAAGATAAGACATATAACTCAGGGAGGGAAGAAAATGAGAAAAATCGTAGCAACCAACAAGGCACCGGCAGCAATCGGTCCTTATGCACAGGCAAATATAATCGGAAATCTTGTGATTACATCCGGACAGATTCCAATCGACCCGGCAACGGGAAACCTTGTATCCGGCGGAATCGAAGAACAGACAAGACAGGTCTTTTGCAATCTCAAGGCGGTTCTTGAGGAGGCAGGAAGCGGATTGGACAAGATAATAAAGACTACATGCTTTATGGACAACATGGGAGATTTCGCAAAGATGAACGCAGTGTATGCCGAATATTTCAGCGGCGAATTCCCGTCAAGGTCAGCGGTGGAAGTTGCAAAACTTCCGAAAGATGCTTTGATTGAAATCGAAGCAATCGCGTATCTGTAATTTTATTATTGAAAATCAAAAGCAGGGCAGTCTTCCATGACTGCCCTTATGAGGTTTATTGGAGATGAAAACAAACAAAAAGAATTACGACAAATCACTTTTCAGAATTTTTATATCGTACTTTCCGGCACACAAGAAGCTTTTCATTCTGGACATGTGCTGTGCTTTTGTTGTGGCAGCAATCGATGTCGCGTTCCCGCTTGTTTCAAGGTATGTGATGTATGACCTTCTGCCGGACAAGGCATATCGGGCATTCTTTACGGTCATGGCGGTTGTAACCGCAGCATTCGTTGCAAGGGCCTTCATGAACTATATCATTACCTACTGGGGGCACCAGTTCGGCATACGCGTTGAGGCAGATATTAGAAGGGATTTGTATTTGCATTTTCAAGAACTGGATTTTGACTTTTTTGACAAAAACAGGACAGGAAAACTCATGAACAGGCTGACAGGAGACCTTTTTGAAATAACCGAACTCGCCCATCACGGTCCGGAGGATCTGCTGATTTCGACAATCACCATAATCGGGGCACTTGCGGTAATGTTTGCGGTGGAATACAGGCTTGCGCTTATTGTGCTTGTCATCGTGCCGATCTTCGTTTTCATCGTCATCGCGTGCAGAAAGGACATGATGGATTCCTCGGTCCGCGTAAAGAAAAAAATGGCGGATATCAATGCGGACATCGAATCTACGCTTTCCGGAATGAAGACCTCCAAAGCCTTTGACAATCACGAAGTTGACTTTGAGCGTTTTGACCGTTCCAACGAGATGTATAAAGGCTCCAAGAAAGGATATTACAAAGCAATGGGCAGGTTTAACGCCTCAATGGAATTCTTCATCTGCTTCCTGCAGATTGCCGTAATTACGGCGGGCGGAGGGCTCATCATGAAAGGCAGCCTGAACTATATCGACCTGATTACATTTACACTTTACATTACCGCATTCGTAACTCCGGTCCGCAAGCTTGCGACACTGGCGGAAATTTTTACGAACGGACTTGCGGGACTTAGACGCTTCGCAGAGGTTATGAGAATAAAACCAAGTATCAAAGAGGCCGAAGATGCGGTTACGCTTACATCGGTAAAGGGCGAAATCGTTCTTGAAAATGTAGCATTCGGATATAAGAAAGATACGGATGTGCTTCATGGCATATCGCTCAAAATAGATGCGGGACAGAGCGTTGCAATCGTCGGACAGTCAGGCGGCGGCAAAAGTACTCTGTGCCAGCTGATACCAAGGTTCTATGATGTCGAGGAAGGAAGCATTTTAATCGACGGAATCGACATACGAAAGATCAGCAAAAGTTCTCTCAGAAGAAATATCGGAATCGTGCAGCAGGATGTATTCTTGTTTGCGGACACGATTTATGAAAATATACGCTATGGCAAACCGTCGGCGACTTATGAAGAGGTCATGGAAGCTGCAAAAAAAGCGGAAATTTACGATGACATCATGAAAATGCAGGATGGTTTTGACACCTATGTCGGGGAAAGGGGCGCACTTCTTTCGGGCGGTCAGAAACAAAGGATCTCCATCGCCAGAATATTCCTGAAGAATCCTCCGATTTTAATTTTAGACGAGGCGACTTCCGCACTCGACAGCGTTACGGAATCGCATATTCAAAAGGCATTCGACGAGCTTTCCGAGGGAAGGACAACGCTCATGATTGCTCACAGACTGGCAACCATCCGAAACGCGGACAGAATTGTTGTGATTGAAGACGGAAGAATCCAGGAAGAAGGAACGCAGCAGGAACTGCTTGCCGCAGACGGGGAATTTGCGAAATTATACAAAGTACAGATGAGGTAAGGCATGATTAGGGACATCAAAGAGATAAGGGCAGAGATTACTCGAACAGACGATGAAATGGCGAAACTTTTCGAGAAGCGCATGCAGCTTGCTTCGCAAGTTGCCGCCTACAAAAAGTCAAACAGTCTTCCGATTTACGATGCAAAACGGGAGGAAGAAGTGCTCAGAAACGGGGCTGCACGAATCAGCGACCTTGAGATTCAGTCCTATTATTACAACTTTCAAAAGAAAGTGATGGAACTTTCACGAAACTATCAAAGCAGGCTTATGGAAGGACTTTCGGTTGCGTATTGCGGAACCGAGGGTGCATTCGCACACATTGCAGCGGGCAGAATCTTTCCAACATCCAAGCTGACCGCCTTTGGAAGCTTCAAGAAAGCCTATGAAGCGGTCGAGAAAGGAGAATGCGACTGTGCGGTTCTGCCTGTCGAAAACAGTTTTGCGGGAGATGTCGACCAAGTAAACGATTTGATGTTTTTCGGGACACTTTTTGTTAACGGCATGTATGATTTGGCGGTGACCCATGACCTTTTAGGTTTGGAAGGAACGCGGATTGAGGATGTAAAAACCGTTGTGACACATCCGCAGGCACTGTCGCAATGCAGTCTGTTCATTAAAGAGCATGGGCTGAAGGAGATGGAATATTCCAATACCGCACTCGCGGCAGAATATGTCAAAGAACAAAACGAGAAGAGCATTGCGGCGATTGCGAGTGCGGAAACGGCGGAGAGAACCGGCCTTTCCGTAATTGCAAGGAGCATAAACGATGATAGAAGCAACACGACGCGGTTTGCTGTTTTTTCGCGAGTTGACAGCCGTGCCGAAGGACAAACGGGAAAGCAGTTTTTCTCCTTGCTGTTTACGGCAAGAAACGAAGCAGGCTCGCTTGCCGAGGCACTCAGCATCATAGGAAGGCATGGATTCAATATGAGAACCCTGCGCTCAAGACCGATGAAGGAGCTTCTGTGGCAATACTACTTCTATGTTGAAGCAAAAGGAGATATATACGGCGAAGAGGGCAGGGCATGCATTGAGGAAATGAAGCATTGCTGCGACAAAATAAAAATAGTAGGATCATACAATAATCTTAACGACTGCTTGTGGGAGGAAAAATAAATGATATTACCTGTAAATCTTGGACAGGACAGCTATGATATAACGCTTGAGCGCGGTGCGCTGAAATACGCCGTGGAAGCGTTCGGATTGAAAAACGAAGGCCGCAAGGTGATGATTGTGACGGATGACGGCGTTCCGCCGCAGTATGCGAACGAGCTTTTGGTGCAGTGCTGCAGCGGCTGTATACACTTAATCCCACAAGGGGAAGCATCGAAGAATTTCGATATTCTGCAGGATATACTGAGCCATATGCTCATTGAAGGTTTTACGCGAAAAGACTGCGTAGCGGCGGTTGGCGGAGGAGTCGTGGGAGATCTCGCGGGTTTTGCCGCAGCCTGCTACATGAGGGGAATCGACTTTTACAATATACCGACGACATTGCTTTCGCAGGTGGATTCTTCAGTGGGCGGAAAGACGGCAATTGACTTTAAAGGAATCAAAAATATCGTCGGAGCCTTTCATCAGCCGAAAGGTGTGCTGATGGATCCGCAGCTTCTTGAAACTTTGGACAAAAGACAGTTTGCATGCGGGGCAGCGGAAATCATTAAGATGGCAGCGACTTCCGATGCCTCACTCTTTGAGAAAATCGAGGCTGAGGGAATCGGCACAGAAAATCTGGAATCTGTTATTGAAGCAGCACTGCGAATAAAGATTGATGTGGTCGAAAAGGACGAAAAGGAAGCGGGACTCCGCAAAGCGCTGAATTTCGGGCATACCTTGGGACACGGAATCGAAAGCTGCACGGATTTTTTCCACGGGGAAGCAGTAGCACTCGGAATGCTTCCTATGTGCAGTGAACCGATGCGGGAAAGACTGATTGATATGCTCCGAAAAGCGAACCTTCCGGTATCTTGCAGTGCGGGTGCGGACAGGGTGATTGCAGCCGCGATGCACGACAAAAAGGCGGAAGGAGACTCCGTTTCTACCGTGCAAGTCGATGTGCCGGGCAGCTTCCGGTTTGCAAAATGCACGAAAGAGGAACTGAAAAAACTCTATAAGGAGGTATTTATATGAAGAACACATTCGGAAATGCCGTTACTGTGACGCTTTTCGGCGAAAGCCACGGCAAGGCTGTGGGTGCTGTCATAGACGGGCTTTCACCGGGGATTCCCATTGATGAGGAATATATCCGCGAAAAAATGAATCTCAGGAAAGCCTACGGAAAAATATCTACGGCGCGGCAGGAAGAGGATGAAGTTAAATTTATCAGTGGGGTGTTTCAAGGCCATTCGACGGGGACGCCACTTACTCTCCTTATTGAAAACCAAAATACCAAAAGTGAAGACTACGGCAGCCGGATGCATCTTCCGAGGCCGTCGCATGCTGACTACACCGGGCATTGCAAATATGCCGGATATGAGGATTATCGCGGAGGCGGGCATTTTTCGGGAAGAATCACTGCGGCACTGGTTGCTGCCGGGGCCTTGACCGCAAAAGCCCTTGAAGATAAGGGCATATACATCGGCACTCATATTTTGAACTGTCACGGTGTCTGTGACAGGCATTTTGACGGGAAAGCAGCGATTGACGATATTAAGAAGCTTGCCGGAGTGCGTTTTCCGGTGCTGGATGAAAAATCTGCGGAAGTCATGCGGCTTGAAATCGAACGCGCCGCGGCAGACGGCGACAGCGTGGGCGGAATCTTGGAAACTGCGGTTATCGGACTTCCGGAAGGCATCGGAGAGCCTTGGTTTGACACCGTGGAAGGAATGCTCGCGCATGCTGTTTTTTCGATTCCCGCCGTTAAAGGAATTGAATTCGGCATGGGATTTGATTTTGCAAAGATGAGAGGATCCGAGGCAAATGATGCGTTCCGCTATGCAAACGGCAAGGTTGTGACAGAAACAAACAACAACGGCGGAATCAACGGAGGAATCACGAACGGGATGCCGGTATATTCAGATTCGGGCCGTTAATTACAATTATCTTCATATTCCTACCTCAAAAAA
>OQVL01000902.1_pt1 | contig 16917 bp, 19 predicted proteins | sample 1691501 | NCBI WGS metagenome assembly OQVL01 (sample SAMN03418253, study PRJEB22391) | human gut metagenome | biome: human-gut; feature: organic feature; material: feces | host: Homo sapiens | place: Tanzania | collected 2013-01 | reverse complement strand
CCCGTCCTATAAATTTGTTCTGGATATGCCATATTCAAAGGATTTTGTACAAAGGCATTTGATGTTTTCTCTGGATTATTATAATATCCCATCGCCAGAGATGTACCTCGCACGCATATTTCGCCTATTTCGCCAGTCCTACAAAGTTCATTATGATCATTTAATATCAAAACATCTGTATTTTTACAAGGCACTCCTATAGGCAGTGATTTATTTTCATCCTGTATATTTTCCGCTATGAAATAAATACAATCTAGTGTTATTTCAATTGGGCCATATAAATTGACAAAATTTGCCTGGTTAAGATGAGATTTCCATACATTAAATTGTTTTGTTGGAAACACTTCACCAGCAAACCATACCAATCGCAAATCTGGCAGCGCAATTTTATCCAACAATCCCATATTAGCAATATTAACCATAATAGTAGGAACCCAAAATATAAAATTAACATGTTGATCCTGCAATTTTGTTAACAGTCTGGCTGGAAATGCTGCTAGGCTCGCATCCAATTGGACAATTTTGGCTCCCTTGAACATCATCAAGCATAATTCGAACTCATATATATCAAATACTACAGGAGATAAAGAACCTATGGTTGTATTCTCATCAAATCCAAACTCTTCGATTGCCCAATTTAAGAAATCAAAAAAACTTCTATGGTTTAATACTACGCCTTTAGGCGTCCCAGTAGAACCTGATGTATTAATTATACAGAATGGATCGGTATCGATTTGCGTTTCTAGGCGATTGCAAATCTCTTCGGAAATAATATTTTCATCAATATTTTGATTGACATCATCCTCAATATTAACGATAGCAATATTATCTATAATGCACTGTTCCAGCAACTTTATATATTTGGAATTTGTTATGATTACTGCTGGTTGCATAACGTTTAGTATATTGTGAATTCTCTCTGCTGGTGTCTTAACATCTAAATTTGAAAAAAAACATCCTGTATACAAGGCAGCTAAATCGGAAGTCACTACCTCAATTGACTTGGGCAAAAAAACCGCTACAGGAGCACGCCTTGGTAAATTATAGTCAGCAAGCAATCTTTTCGCTAAGGTGATGCTCTTATATTTTAATTCTAATAATGTAATACTTTCTTCATTATGAATAATTGCTGTTCTTTCGGGGAATCTGTTTACTGTCTCCGAAAAATAATCTAATACATTTTTATACATACTTTTATCCTCACTTCTAAGTAATTTATTGAATATTATGCATAAATCTATAGTTTACACAATGTACAATCGTATAAACCATCCGAAACGAATCCCAATTCCTCATAGAAAGCTTTCGCTTGAGGATTATTATCTCTTACCCACAAAATAATTCTAGAAGCATGAGCATATTTCCCTAAAACTTGTTGAAGAAGTTTTCTTCCTAGTCCTTTTCCTCTAAATTCCGGTCTTATAACCCAGTATCGCCAAAGAATAGTTTTTCCTTTATGTTCAAACCAAAAAATATTTACAATACAGTTTTTTTTACTATTCTTCACTATTATAATGTCATGAAATTCACTATTAATAGCTTTTAGAATTTCTCCTTTGGTAGGCAACTGATCAGTATATTCATTAAAATTGCTATAAAAAATATCATATATTTCATTAATATTACTTACAACAGCCTGTTGTAAATTTTCTTTATCTTTGCTTACAGGAAAATTAAATTTCTCCAGGAACATTCTTTCATGTGTAGAGTTTTTTTCAAACCCAATACATTGCAATTTTTCCATTATATCGTAAGGACATGTATTTTTGTACAAAATATCCGTAACAAAACATCTAGATGTGTTCAAAAAAATTTGTCTAAGCAGTGCACAAACATCAGACACATCTGAAGTAATAAAATAGACCATATCAAATCTATTTTTTTCCCTAAATATTATAATGCTAAATTTAGATTTAATAATGCTTACACTATTCTCATTTACCCATTCCTGCAATTCTTCAACAGAAATATAAAAATTAGTATACCAAATTCTCTGCTTTATATTTAGTATTTCCTTATATATGTCTTTTATATCTGATATATATTGTTCCGATGGCAAAGCTTCCTTTATTTCCAAGTAACGCATCCACCTTTCATGCTAGATCATATCACAGATCAGCAATTACCAAATCATTAAATCGCATATTACCAATATTCATTAATGCTGACACCCATGCCAAACCGCCACCAAACCCAGATAAACAACATTTGTACTGATTATTTAGTACACTTTTACCTAAATTATAAGTTATATTTAAACCTACACATGAACCACTGGAGTTACCAAAATTTTCTACAATGTTAGATGGCATTTTAACTATATCTATTCCCATTCGTTGTGCTAATTTTTCTACCATAAATTTATTAGGCTGATGAAACAAATACCAATCAATTTCTTCTTTTGAGATACCCGCATAAGATAGAAGTTCCTCTATAGCAGGTGGTATTTCTTTCTGCACAAAGTTGAAAACTGCTGAACCATCCATCCACAAATCGTCATAGCTGCGCATGTTACCATGTCCAGTATCTCGTAATATTGCTGTTTCAGGACTTCTTGGCATTTTAAAGCCGCCAGCATGCATAATTAAAGCATCTCTTTGTGTACCATCATTATATATACTAAAATAAGATTCAGCAGCATTGTCGTCCCATTCCAACACACTTACAGTAGCAGCATCACCGCCGAACGATGGCTCTGGCAACTGCCATTCTGGTTCTTTGCGACAAAGCACATCACCTGTACACATCAGTACTTTTTTATTTTTGGGCAAATGCTCTAATAACATAAAACCTTGGAATAGTCCCAGCACATAGGCAGCACATGCTTGAGATATATCCATACATACAATATCTTTAGGCAAATCAAGTTCGCCTTGTATAATATTACTCATTTGAGGAATAAAATAATCTGGCGTTACACTCAAAACCAGCAAAGCACCTATTTCTTCTTTTTTTACATAATTATTCTCTAAAAGATGACGCACTCCTTCTAAGCATAAATCGCATGTTGTAGTTGTTGATTTTGCAGCCCGTCTTTTATTAAATCCCATTATTTTTTTTAGGCGTTTTGTTTGTAAATTAGCAAAGTGCTTTGTCTCGTCATCATAATCATATTCTGTCTTTGGCAAAACACTAACAAGTCCACTTATCTTCATAGCATTAAACTTTGTAAGCATATAACAACCTCCACAGATAATATTTTAAATTCTGCCACCATTCTTCTTTACCACTGCAATAATATTATCAATGGTATTAAAATTCTCTGGCAAAATATCTAGAGCATCTATAAGACAGTCATATTCACTTTCTAGATCAGATACCAATGAAACTACATCAAAGGAGTCTAAAAATCCATCTTCGATAAAATCTGCAGAATGTCTAAAATCAAATTCAGGTCTTATATTTTCTAAAATCTCGTATATCTTTTCCATATCGTAACAACCTTTCCTAATAACAATACTAAAAATAACGTCCTGCACTAACTGGAATCAAACCACCTGTTATATACCTATTGCTAGGTGATATTAAATAACAAATAATATCTGCTAAATTCTGTGGCAATATCATACCAAAGGGTTGTTCACTGCTAATGTCTATAAAATATTTTTGTGAAGACAGTCTATTAGTTATCTCATCTAGACATAACTCATCTCCTGTCATTATCATTATTTTCTCTATAGCCATAGGTGTCAAAACCCCTGCTGGTAAAACTGCATTTACAAGAATCCCTCTTGGTATCAATTCCTTTGACATTGTTTTCACCAATGAATTCATTGCTGCTTTAGAAGCACTATATAATCCCATTCCTTTATCACAGGAAATGCTTGCACTGGAAGATATTGCCACTATTCTGGCATTGTCATTTGAGTATTTCCTATTTGAAAAAAACTTTCCCATAATAGCAAAACTACCACAATTTATATTCATTATTTCTGTGAATTTTTCAGGCGACATACCCTTAAATGGTATATCCGCATTTATACCTGCAGCATAAATCATACCATCTAATTTGCCAGATACTTCTTTGCAAAAATTGAAAATATCCTTAATATGCTCCATATCATTTAAATCATAGTCAAAGCAGTAGTTTTCTCCAGGCATTTCTTGCACTAATGTCTGCATTTTCTTAACATTACGTGCTACTAAAATTACATTATGTCCACCTTTTGTTAGTTTTATAGCACATGCTTTTCCGATTCCAGATGATGCCCCTGTTATCAAATATGTCCCCATATTAATTCATCACATCCATTAAATCACCCACTGTTTTATATGCTTTAATTTCATCAGCATGCGGAAACCTATTAAATTCTTCGTTTATAATTGATATAACTGATAAAATCGCTATAGAATCCCAAGCCTCGCATTCTTCAAGAATAGTTTCCCTGGAAATTTCATCTGTCTCCATTTCCAAAACATCAGCTATACTTTCTAACTTTTCCTCTTCTGTCATAATTTCTCTTCTCCTTTTATAAATTTAGTTCATCTTTGTCTTTATAATAATCACCAAATTCAAAAATAGGTAATATATTCTCTGTATCTACATTTAAGTATACGCAGCCCCACGACAATCCAATTCCAAAACCGCTAAGCAATAAGTTAACTTGCTTTTTTTCTTTAAGTATTTGCAAATTGTCACATATCGAAATAGGAATTGATGCAGATGATGTATTTCCATAATTTTCATATGAATTTAATACTTTTTCCCATAAGATATTGCATTCATTAGCAATTCCTTGCAGTATAATTTTTTGACCTTGGTGAAATACATAATAGTCAATCTGATCATCAGTCAAACCGTATTGATTACGAAATTTTTTTATGTTATCAGATACCTCATTCAAGGAAAACATCAAAACCGCGTTTCCATCCATCTGAGCTTCACCATTTCGCCGACACATTATAGTATCTACTCTATATCCATCTGTTTTTTGATTAAATACCATATTATAGCCATTCTCTGCCTCTATTGCTGTTGCAGCTCCACCATCTCCAAATAATAGATCTGATGTTGAATGCATATCTCCATCAACATATCTTCCATCGCCTACTAACAGCAATCCTTTGCCACCAACAACAGATAACATACTAGCTATAATCTGTAAGCCCACAGTAAATCCCGAACAGCCCATATTTACATCAAAACAGGTACAATTTGTGTCTAGTCCTAAGCGTTTTTGAATAAGCATCGCCGTTGAAGGACGGGACAAATCTGGCTGCTGTGTTACAAAAATTAAAATATTAATCTCCTCACGGCTCCAGTGTAAATGGTTAAGTAATTTATCTGCTGCATATGTAGCAAAATCCGAAGCAGACTGTCCCTTATCACAAACATGTCTATTTTTTATGCCTGTAAGCTTTATCTGCCGCATATTCCGCTTTTTACCCATTTGCTCCACAAAGGCTATATTATCTATAATATTTTTAGGTACTGCAGATGCAATACCTGCTATCTTTATATTCTTTATACATCCATCATAACTAAACACAACACTTCTCCTTATAATATTTCATTTTGTTATGAATATCCCTCATTGCAACTGCTGTTAACATTATGCTGTTTTCTTATCTACAAAATTTAATATGTCATTCCTCCAGACATTGGAATTAAAGTTCCAGTCATGTATTTAGATTTTTCAGACAGTAAATATTCTACTAGATATGCAATATACTCTGCTTTAATTATACCTAGCGGTTGTTGTTGTACATATAATTCATCATCTTCTGCCGGACCTAACGGCGTATTTACATATGCTGGTAATATAGCATTCACCCTTATCCTTCTCTTCATAAATTCTTTAGCCATTATTTTTACAGCAATGTTTATAGAAGCTTTTGAAGCAGCATAATTACAGGCACCTGCATAACAAGTCAACGGAGAAATGGATGATATTGCTACAATCGATGATTCATCCACAGAATAACTTTTTTTAGAAAAATATTTTCCCAATTCAACAAAAGAAAAATAATTCGTTGTCATTGTGTTTTTCATATCTTCTATATTATTACTGCGTATTGGCAAGTTACTGCCTATACCTGCACAATGTATCATACCTCCCAATTTTATTGCTTTTTCCTTGATTTTTTTAAATAATGCTTCTATCTCTTGCAAATTCTGTAAGTCAATTGGTAATATTAATGAATCATTTTTCAAACTACATTGCACATTATGCAATTTTTCCTTACTTCTAGCAGTTAGTACCAAATTATAGCCCTTGAAATCCAAATATTTAGCAATCTCCAATCCTATGCCTGATGAAGCTCCAGTAACTAATATCCATTTATTCATCCATACACCTCTACTTACATAATTGCTGATGACATTTTTATATTAGAGCCAGAAATATAAGCCGATTTATCTGACAATAAAAATTCTATTAAATACGCTACATTAACAGGATTAATAATTCCTAATGGCTGATTATGTGTTTGCGTTTCTGATAAACCATTTAGCATAGGAGTATCAACAAATGTTGGCTGAATAGAATTAACTCTAATCTTACGCCTTGCAAACTCCTTGCTCATAACTCTCACAGCAGCATCTAGACCAGCCTTGGATGCTGAATATGTACACATGGATTTATCGCAGGATATAGCAGCAATAGATGACATAGCAATAACAGAACTATCATTATTAGAGTATCTTTTTAAGCAGAAAAATTTTGAAAGCTGTATAAACGACAATAAATTTATATTCATCGTTTCTAACATATCATGTAATTCATTTGCTTTTACTGGCATATCCCTATTAATACCTGCACAATGAACCATTCCATCCAACTTCAATCCCATATCTTGTAATTTTAAGAATATACTTTCTATATCTACAAGATTATTCAAATCATACTCTATAATCGGTGAATTACCTAACTCACGACTTAACTGCTTAAGTTTTTCAATATTTCTAGCCAATAAAACTACTCTATATCCCTTGGAATGCAAATAGAACGCTGTTTCTCGCCCTATTCCTGATGATGCCCCTGTTATTAAAATATTTTTTTCCATTTACGTTCACTTCTTTACAAAAATCATATCATATAGACCATCCGGCACATATCCGTTGTATTTCATATTATAACGAATAACACGCTTATTATTTAATCTCATCCAACAATAGTAGTAACTAACATCCTTAGAAGCTAAATATTGAGATATTTTATGATTTAACGAACATAGTACCTCTACATCACCATCATTCCATATATATGCACCATATACCTTTTTACCCTGTATTTCGAAACAATTTCCTGCAATAATTTTGCCGTTTTCCTTAGCCACCCATACCCATCCTTTACGAATATTCTCTTTGAGGGTATCAATAGAATAAAAATGAGCTTCATAAGGATCAAAAACTCGTCTTAAGTGTTTATCAATCTCCTCCGCTTCCTCTTCTCTAGCTAATTCTCCATAAGGCAAATTAAAAATTTTTCTTGAATCTCCATCATCTTCTAGACTGTGTCTCAACTTTGCAGCTTCTTCATTACCAGGTTTGATAAAAAATCTACCAAATTCCAGATATAATTTAAATCCAGCCTTAGTAAAGCAATCCGCTAAGGCATATTTATTCTTTGTTATAAAGTCAATAACGCTGTTAATATCGATTGCTGTTAATATTTCTGCTAATTCATCTATGTCTGATGCAAAAAAATATACTCTGTCTATCCCTAAATCATTCCATATAAAAACCAGTGCATTTTCATTATATTTCACCTGAAATTTATCATTTAATTTACTGCACTGATTATAGTAATTACTATAATATGAAGTCTTTTTTTTCCTAATCTCCCGTACCAATAATAGTATTTCATCAATACACATGTTAGCTTCTTTTACCAATTTCTAATCTCCTCATGCACATAATCTGTATATATAACAGGCAATATATTGCTTGTAGCTATTTTAAAATATCCTATACTACAAGAAAGACCTACCCCAAAACCACATGTCAGCAAATTGATACTATCTTTAGCTACAAACCTCCCTTTATTGGCACAAACTGATATTGGTATAGAAGCTCCTGATGTATTTCCGTATTTATCCAATGACCTTAATTCCTTAGTATCTAAAATACCCAAGTCAATCCTTATGGAATCCAAAATTAGCTTCTGTGCTTGATGAAATGCATAATAATCAATATCATTGTCATCAATTTTCATACTTTCCTTAAAGCTTTTTATTTTATCTACAACATAATTTGTAGAAAAATTATAAACTTCTGTACCATCCATATGAATACAATCACCATGTGCTCTAATAATCGCATCATATTTGCTACCATAAGAGTAACTTTGACAACATACTTCCGATACATTTTTCTTCTTTTGCAAAGCAAATACACTAGTTCCAGAGCCAAACAACATCATGCTAGCCATATCATCCGGAGGCAAATCCTCCTTTATTATTTTATATGCTAAATCTCCTTGCATACATAGTGCCTTGCTGCCATCAGGAAATTGCTGCAACAATCCAGAGACTATATCTAACCCTATATTAAATGCCGAGCACCCCATATTTACATCAAACACTATGCTGTCATCAGACATGCCTAATAATTTTTGAATATAAAATGCAGTAGATGGTATCATAAAATCGGGATGTTGTGTAAGTAACACGAGAATTTTAATATGTTTTATATCCCAATCTAAATGTTCAATTAACTTTTTACTGGCAATGTAGCACAAATCCGAAATTTTCTGTTCCGGTAATGAAACCCTTCGTTCATAAATTCCTGTAAGCTTAATTTGTTTCTTGCATCTACGTTCACCTAAAATGACACTTGCTTCATCATTTTTCTCTACTACTGAAGGAACAGCTGATGCCATTCCTTCTACAGAAATATTATTAAATACTCTAAGCATAACTTCATACCCCAATATATGTTATTATTTCAAATAATCGCATATATCTTTCACTGTATCAAATGTTCTTATTACATCTGTAGTTAAAACCAAACCAAAGTCTTGTTTTGCCATAGCTATAAGAGATAATTTGCTTAAGGAATCCCATTCTTCAAATTCTGCCAAAACTGAATCCAATTTCAGCTCGCCTTCATCCAAATCCATTACATCCTCCAGCATTGCAATCTTTTCCTCAATAGTCATCATAATTTCCTCCTAAAATTTATTCATTCAAATATGTTAAATACTTTTCCCAAAGTATTATAACCAATTTTTCTTGCGGGATTTCCTACCATAATGGCTTTTTCTCTAACGCTTCGCAATATCACAGCTCCCAAACTGATAATTGCACTTTGGGCAATACATACTCGATCCTTTATCAAAGCTCCTGGAGCAATATACACTTTATCCTTTATTTGTGTCACACCACCAATAAAACAACCACATGATAGAACACAATTTGCCCCTACGATGGTGTCATGACCAATTATAACCTTTGTATTTATTAGTGTATTACAGCCTATTCTAACATTTGCAGAGATTCCACAATCATAGATAATACATCCCTCTCCAATTTCTGTTTCTGGCAATATACAGCAGCCATTACCAATAATATTGCCCATCGGATAACCTGCTAATTTAATCTTATGATACAAACTTTCTCTAGCTTCTGGTTCACCATTAGCTATTACAAATTCTATATTACCTTTGTATTCTTCCACTTCTTGAAATTTAAAAACACACGCACCAGCAACTTCCCTCTGTTCAGTAACATCATCTACAAAAACTATTGCTTCCCAACGATTTACCGACCGAGCTAACGCTATTACTTCTCTGCCTAATCCTCCAGCACAATAGATTGCCAAAATCATTTCTGCTTGCTTCTCCTAAATTTACACTGATCCCAATATTTATAATCTTGTAAATCAAAGTCCTCAAAATGCCCCGGATATACATGTAAGCTTTTATCCAGCGTTTTTATTTTTGGCAAGCTTACTTCCTGCCAATCATCTTTGCTGCTGCCAACAAAACATCCTGTTACTGGATAATCTCTTAACAATGAGTCACCAGCAAATAAATACATACCATTAACCAATATTCCTGAACTTCCTTTAGAATGTCCTGGCAAAGAGTAAAATTCTATTTCATTACCTTGCCAATTCATATAATAATGTTCTTCATAAGTTATATCTGCATAACTTATGTAATCCATATTTTTTATATTGGCAATATCAATATCCCTTATAGACTGAATAGCACAAAATTGCTGAAATGTATTTGATAAGTTAATATTACTATTTCGCAATCCTTTATCACATAATATAGAACAAACTACTGATGCTCCACTTTGATCACGCCAATAATTAACACCACTGACATGATCATAGTGCTCATGTGTTAAAAAAATATAATCAATATTACTTGCGTTTACAAACGGCAACTCTATGATACATGGATCTATTAGTACATAATGATTGTTCTCCTCTAGAATATACATATTTCCCCATTGTGGTTCTAATTTGCACTTTATTATATTCATTACAGTAATAACCTGCCTTTAGGTATATTTTTGATTATATGACATATTTTACGTACAGATTCTTCGCTTAATTCTCCATATAATGGCAATGCTAAGCATTCAGTACCAATAATCGTGGCACATGGTAGATTTTCAGCACTTGAAGATGACAATTGTCGATAGCACGTATAATCACTGCACAAAGGATAAAAATATTTTCTTGAATAAACATTAAACTCTTTTAGTTTTTCATAAACATAATCCCTAGAGACTCCAAACAACTTTTCCGATATTCTTACTACAAAATATTGATTATTAGATTTTACATTAGGCAATACTGTAGGTAACACCAGCCCCTCAATTGATGATAATTCTTCTCTATAAATATTCACCAATTTTTCTCTCTTACTTATTTCAGAATCTACATAAGTAAGATTTATCAAGCCCATAGCAGCCTGTATCTCATTCATTTTGCCATTAATTCCTGGCATGACCACATGCTCCTCATCCTTAATGCCAAAATTCTTCAAGAAGTCTATCCTACTTTTTAACCATTTCGAATTATGCATAACTGCACCACCTTCTATTGTATGGTACAACTTTGTTGCATGAAAACTCATCGCGGACACATCCCCATATGTCCCTATTCCTCTTCCATTTATTTCTACTCCAAAAGCATGAGCTGCATCATATATAACCTTTAAACCATAAAAATCCGCTATCTGCTGTATTCTTTCTACATCACAGGGAATCCCAAAAACATGAACGGCCAAAATAGCTGTTGTCTTAGATGTAATCATTTGCTCAATCTTATTCGTATCAATATTCATAGTTATAGGATCTATATCACAAAAAACAGGTTTAATATTATTCCAAGTTAGTACATGCGGTGTAGCAGCAAATGTAAAGGGCGTTGTAATAACTTCCCCAGCTAATCGTAATGCAGAACACGCCACCATTAAGGCAGTTGTACAGTTGTTAAAAAGTGATAGATAGGGTACCTTTAATTTAACTGATAAAGCATTCTCCAATAATGCATGTTGCTTACCACAATTAGTCAACCATCTATCGCCCCATATTTCTTTTAATTTATTTTCAACTTCCTGTAAAGGAGGAAGCATTGGACGTGTGACATAGATCGGTTCAACAAATGGTTTCATTTTCTAGATTCCTTTCATCATTATTTTTGATAATATTCCTTAAGAACCATCTCGACATCTCCCACGGCGCGTAGATTGCCATGATCTATCCATACGACTTTTTGCGAAATACGTCGAATATCATCTTCAGAATGCGATACCAATACTACTGTAGTTCCAGAATCAATCATTTCTGCCATGCGTTTATGACATTTATTTTGAAATGACTGATCACCTACAGCTAAAATTTCATCAACAATCAATATATCCGGTTTTACCATCGTTGCAATCGAAAATCCTAATCTGGCAATCATACCACTAGAGTAGTTCTTCACTGGCACATCAATAAATTCTTTTAATTCACTAAATTCTAATATCTCATCATATTTTTCTTGCATAAGACGTTTACTATGTCCTAATACTGCACCATTAAGAAATATGTTTTCTCTTCCTGTTAACTGATAATCGAAACCTGCTCCTAATTCTATAAGCGGTGCTATTGCTCCTTTTACTACAACGCTTCCTTTGGTAGGTGAAAGTATTCCACTGATTATTTTTAACATTGTGCTTTTGCCACTTCCATTTGCACCAATTAAAGCAACAGACTCCCCTTTTTTTATATTGAAACTAATATTTCTCAATGCCCAAAATTCATCAAAAGACATACTTTGCAATTTGATTTTCTTTACAATATATTCTTTTAAATTGTCTACACGTTCCTTAGCTAGATTAAATCGCATTGACACATTTTTTACTTCAATAATTTTATCCACAAATTTTACGCCCCACACTCAAAAACTTATATGTACAAAATGAAATCTTTTTGGTATTTTTTAAATAAATACATCCCTAGCAGCAATGCTAAAAAGGCATATCCACAACACTGCAAATGAAGTTCTCCTGCTGGCCACTGACCATAAATTGTCACTTGCCTAAAAAATGTTACAAATGAATATAACGGATTATACAAAACTAAAGTTTTGTACTCTGGAGGTACTATATTAACTGGATAAAAAATAGGTGTTATATAATTTAATGCCGTAAGAAAAACTGTATATAAATATTTCAAATCTCGAAAAAATACAACTCCCGCTGACATAATTAGTCCTATGCCTATACTAAATATAAGAATATATATCATAGCCAATGGTAACAATAATAACGTAAGATGAAATTTTACACCTGTTATTATCATGACAAAAAATAATGCACATAATGAAAGCAATATACTGGTAAAAGATGACAATACTCTTGACAATGGAAAAATGTATTTGGGTAAATAAACCTTTTTTATCAATGCTGCTCCATCTAAAATCGCCCCCAACGCCATGCTTGTAGCTTCCGCAAAAAAACTGTATATTAGTTGCCCAGCCAAGAGATAAACTGGATAATTTGGTATATCAAATCTAAAAACGGTCGAAAAAACTATCGTCAAAATTATCATCATCAACAATGGATTTAAGATACTCCAAAAATATCCAAGTACACTTCTGCGGTATTTTACTTTTAAATCTCTCTCCACCAGCAGCTGTAAAAGCCAGCGATATTTAAATAAATTGCTTAGATTTTCTCTCAGTGTCATCTTTAACCCCTTTAAAATAATCTTCACAAGTTTTTATAAACTCTATTACCTGTTGTTCTCCATAAGTTTCCAATTTTTTTAAGTCTTCTACACACAAATTTCTAGTCTTAATTGCAAAATCAACTTCTGATTCTGTATCACCATAGGCTACTCCATATCCAGTTTCACCATTTCCTAAATAGTCATTGCGTGTTTTACCTTTTTCTAATACAACAATTGGAATTGCACCACAGACTGCTGCGATAGTTCCATAAAAAGTTTGTGTATCATATAAATAGCAATACTTACATCTATTTAAAATTTTTACCTTTTTACGCTCTGACAAATTATCTATTATTGGTCCAACAAATGTTGAAGGCAAATCTTTTCTATTTTTTCCTTTACGCAATATATAACAAACGCCCTGCCTCTCAGCAAAATTAGTTTGTTTATACATTCCAAAATCAAAATAGCTAAATCCAAGCCTTCTTCCCTGAGGGTTTAACTGACTATCGTTAAAAATATCCCTATAGCAAAACACCAAATCTTTATTGCCAAATGCCTTATCATCATGAAATTTATTAAAATATAAAAGCCATCTAACAACTTTTTGGGCATGCAATGGATTTCCATATACAATTTCTGGATATACTACAATTACATCAGATGGAACTTTAAAACCATACCAACGCTTGATGTTTTTTATAGGCGAATAAAAGAAATTTTCAAAAGGAGCTACAAAACCAATGCCTGCCAATAACTTGAAAACATGGTATGCAACGAAATCTGCAATATTATAGCATAACCATATAAACCAAGATAAAAATGTACGTTTACTTGAAAAACAACCTCTGCATATTAGAAACACACTTGCCTCGTGGCCCTGATCTTGTAGATATTGACAAAGCCTATGTAAGACTATAGATCCACCACTATGTTGTCGTGGAGAAACAATTATGAATTTCACTTTTCAATCTCCTAAATCACCATTTTAATTTGAAGGCTATAAACTTTATAAAATCAAAGAATACTACTTTGATTAAACACATCATCCCATATGATAAACCTACTCGTTTTATTTTGTATTTAAATAGTTTAATCCCCTCACCAGTGGCTCCACCAAATTTTTTGACTAGCCACGGATTCTCTCTATGAAATCTTCCCATAGCCTTATATCTATGCCACATCCACAACAAATCTGGTTCATGGGAATGTCTTACCTTAGCTTCTGCAACATATGCAATGTTATATCCTTGCAGCAATAATTTTCCCCCTACATACATATCTTCGCAGATACTAATTTTTGGAAAACCACCTGTCTCTATCAATGCCGATACTCTATAAGCAGCAAAAGAATCGGAGATAAACGCCGTTTTTATGCCATTGACTGATGCATCCGCCATGGACTTTAGTTGACTTTCTGCTGGATAATTGAACTCTCTGTCTACAGATGCATAAACGCTAGCTTTCTCATGAGGTATTTGCCTGCCATAGGCAGCTGCTACATTCTCATTTTCAAAAACTGACAGCAATTTTTTCAAGCTATCTCTCTGTGTTATTCTTATATCCTGAGTAACAAATATAACTATATCCAAGGTAGGATTTTGATCCAGTATGATATTTACGGCTTGTTGTCGAGTACCTCCATGTGAAAAAGATTCTTTTGGAATACTTACTACAGTCCAGTCAAATTCCTCACCTATCTTTTTGGTATCATCTGTAGAACTGGAATCTATGATTAATTTATGCTGAATTTGCAGACTTTGCTGGGATAGTTCTTCTAATAGCTTTGTAAATTCTGTTCCTGCATTATAGGTTGGAATCACGATGGCTGCTTGCAACAACTCCGTCTTTCTATGTTTCATGTTACATTAATAAGCTCCTTTTTGAGTGACTACAGCGGCAATGGTATGATACAAATACTTCAAATCTATCCACAAGCTCCAATTTCTCACATACCATGTATCCATCTTCACTCGTTCTTCATAAGTTGTATCACTTCGCCCACTAACCTGCCAAACACCCGTTATACCTGGTCTAACCATCAAGTATTCTTCCTTATTTTCTCCATACTTTTCTAGTTCTGCCTGTACCACCGGACGAGGCCCTACCAGAGACATTTCTCCTTTAAGAACATTGAATATCTGAGGCAGCTCATCTAAACTGGTCTTTCGTAGAATTGCACCTAATTTGGTTACTCTTGGGTCATTTGTCAGCTTAAAATTGTTTTCCCATTCTATCCTGGCCTGAGGATTATTTTTTAGATATTCTTGCAACACCTTCTGTGCATCAGGTATCATGGTCTGGAATTTATAACAAGAAAAGAGCTTGCCATTCCTGCCTACCCTTTGATGAGTAAATATAACCTTCCCCCTATTGTCTACAGCTACACATATACACAATGCCAAAAATATAGGCGAAATCAGTATTGTGCCTATAGCTGTCACTACCATGTCAAAGATAAATTTTACACATCTGTTATACCATCGGGAGAGATTATTCTTGCTTTTGATAATGATTAACTGCTCTACAAAAAGTGTACTAATTTCCACACTGCCTAAAGGTGAGCCTACCAACCCCGGTGTAAACAAAATAGTATCTGTCAGGTGTTGTATGCTGTACAACACCTGCTTCAATTTTTTCTCTGACAATCCAGGTGCGGCCATGATCAAAGTGCGTACACCTAATTGTGAAATTATTTTTGCTGCATCACCAAAACCTCCTAAAAGGGGATATTCTCTAGGTAGCTGAAAAGATACAGGGTGATCATCCAAAATACCTACCACTCTGTAGTTATAACAATTATCCTGTCTAAATCTATTCAACAGTATCTCTGCTGTTTTGCCAGCTCCCACTAGCAAAACAGGTTCTTTAATAGCTGGCAACTTTTTCAACAACACCTCTAGTATGTTTCGCAGTAGACCTATATACAAAATCATTGTTAGAAAAAAGCACACTGCATAATATCTAGATACCTGCATACTATTACGCATTAGGAAAATCACCAGCATGTACATCAGCATAGACACACAGCATCCTTTCCCTGTATCTCTGATAACTTCTAAAGTTGGCCTGTTAAATTTATAGCTGTCGCTTATTGACAAAATCAGTATAAACATCCCCGGAATATACAAATATTGATAATCCCATGGTAGAATCATCATTTGGCTGGCCTGTACTCTAAATAATTCCTGAAAAATCAGAGCCGTTTTTTCGGCCATTATCACAGCCATATAGTCTGATAAAATATGAAACAACATAAATATTTTAGGCCGCCAGGCCTGGCCAATTCTAAAATTCTGTTGCAAATCAAAACTCCTAGGTGGTTATTTTTTCAGTAAATTTATACTTATCCACATGTCTATTATAATAACACGAATGCCCCCCCCCGCAGATTTGACCTTAAGGGCCTTGCCATCTTTCATGTAAATTTGCATGATTTTTATTCCTTTCTTTATCCATGATAAGCGTCAACCAGACAAGTATTCCTCTAGTTGCTCTCTTGTGTTGTTGTATACTCCATACTGTGAGTGAAACGCTTTATGGCATTTCTTGCACAATGTTATACCATTTGACATGTCAAACCTTAAATCTTCGTGGTTTGAAAAGTTTAAGATGTGATGGGCATTGAGTACGCCTTGACATCCACACTTCTTGCAAGTAAATTCATCTCGTTCATACACCGCTTGACGCCATTGCTTGTACTCCCAAGATTTTCTTATAGCGTCATTCTCGTCATTGATACCGCCACGAACGATCCAGTTCCAGCGGTTCATCTCAAAACCGAAGCTTCCTATGGCC
>OQVL01000900.1_pt1 | contig 16920 bp, 18 predicted proteins | sample 1691501 | NCBI WGS metagenome assembly OQVL01 (sample SAMN03418253, study PRJEB22391) | human gut metagenome | biome: human-gut; feature: organic feature; material: feces | host: Homo sapiens | place: Tanzania | collected 2013-01 | reverse complement strand
TGCGCCTACGCCGCCGCGCGCGACGCCATGAACGGCTACGATCCGACCGGCGGCGCGATCTACTACTTCAATCCCGTCACGGCGACGAGTAAGTGGATCTGGTCACGCCCGCTGATCGTGCAGATCGGCAAGCACCGCTTCTGCGCATAGCCGTGCGCCCCGTTCGGTCGATTTTTCTTGCTTTTTTCGGATCGATCCGTATAATTATTTTATAGACACGACCTCCAACCGGATTGTTCGCACAGACCTTCATTCTCCCGGGCGTCGTGTCTTTTTTATCAGAGGAGCGGCTGCATAACGGCTCCGAGATGCCGGGAGCCGTTTCCGCCCGCGCGGGGAAGCGTTCGGCGGGAAAAGTGGTTTCCCCAATTTTCTAAACCGCGGAAGGAACGAATCATGTTCAATACCTATTCCATTCGAGGAAGTAGAGCAGTATCGTAAAATAATGGATCCGTTGGGGAAAATGGCGGACGATGTATTCGCGGATGCCTGCCGTATGGAAAACGTTGATCTTGAATACATAGCGGTGAGCGATACAGACCAACTCCTGAATGCCGATTTGACCTGCCGGTCAGTAAAAGCTTTTGAGTGCAAGGTCCGTTCTGTTTTTCCGGCGTACGTTTCCCTGTTTGGCGCAAAAGAGATGCGGCTGACGATCCATCAGGACGGGCTTCTGGAACCGATTCATAGTATTGTGAAAAGATATTGCATAAATAAGATGGTATAATCGGATAGGATACGATCCGCAATGCTGTATACTTGTGCATTTGGTACTATGGCAGAGCGTTGTTGATCGATCTATGGTGTTTGGAGAAAATGACAGTACAGGAACTTGAGGTTTATTTCAAAAGGCACGCGATCTTGGCGTTTCGGTATCGGTCCCGATATTATTCCATTCTGAAAGGCCGCAGCGGCTTCCGCTTGCAGTACCGCTTGGTCACCGCAGACGATTTGTGTCAGCAGGGGAGATCGTTGGAAGAGCTGTGCAGACAGGCGCATATGTTCAACGGCGTTTTGTTGGGAGACGCAATCGAAAAAATCGAGATCGAAAAGCCCAATGACCCATCGTGGGAGACATATGATGCCATCCGGCACTTCGCCATCGTCCACGGAGACGAGATACACTTTCTGTATAATCAGAGAAGCTACTGGATAGCTCATGCGGGCGACCACCTGTACCATTTGAGCGATGATCTGGGAAACTCGCAGCAATTTGCTTCTTGTCGGGATCTCTTTGAAAATGCGCGTATCGACAACATGTCCCTTAGGGACATATGGGACAATGTGACGGTGGATACTTACTGAGCCATGTGCATGTCGGTACGGTATATTAAAGACCGGATATCCATCTGTGAGGGCGTGCGTATGAAGCTGTTAAGCAGAGAAGAGCGAAAAACGATCCGGGCGTTTCTCGAAGCCCCGATCCCAAAGTATGTATATGAGCATGAAGCGGGACGATTTGATCTTATGGACTGCTACGAAGCGGCGTTCGCATTTGCCAACGGCCTTTTGCGCGGGGAGAAGGTAAATCCAAATGCGTCGCCGTGGGGAGATGGGCAAAGCGTAATATTTGATCCCGACTACACAAAGCTGCTGACAGACATGCAAAACTCAAATTTGGGGACAGACGTTAACGGCTATTGCGATAAGTTTTTGAAGGTGTTGGATGTTTTGAAGGCGCATTTCGTGTAAATGTAATTCTGCCGCGCATAGGGCGTCTTACGAATTTCAAATTGGTGTGCTGTAAAAAAGTACTTTCGGGAGTGACCGGCGGATATGAAAGGATTCAGTTTGCGATTCCGGATAGAATCAAAACTGTTCAACGGCTACGTCAAGCAGCCGATGCCGATCGTTATTCTGGGTGGGTTCACTTTGATCGCATTTCTTTTTATTGCGATATGGTGTACTGTGGAAGAACTGTCGCCGGCGGAGAATACCGAGTATACGATCAAGGAAAGTATGTTTGTATCCTATTCCCGCGATGAGTATTTTTCCTTTATGAAGGCTGATGAATACATAATAAAAACGGATGACGATGGCGCATTTTCTCTCCCCGTTGATGCCGTAGAGAGTGAGGAGATACTTGAGAAAATTATCAAAAATCGGATGCCGGTAGTTGTAAGCTATAATGTACCGTCCAATCCAAACGCGAAAGTTTATTATATTGCAGAAATAACCGATGCAGACGGAACTGTGATCGTAGATCACGAAGCAATATCCGCAGCGCGCGCCGAGGATTCCCACGAGGGTCTGACGATGCTTTGGGTAATATGTCTGGTCTATTGGGGACTTGGCATAGGGGGCTACTGGATTTTATGCCACGCCCCCGAGCACCCGCATTTGGCGGGACTGCTGATACGGCGGGAGTTTCGTAATTTTTAGCAGTATTTGCCTTGCATCGGGAGTTTTGGATTTTATCGGGCAAAAACTGCTGGCACGAAAGAGGTGAGACAATGCGGCTGAAGCGAGATACGAAAGATGTTATTGAAAGCGCAATTCTTCTTATTTTAGGTTGTGCCGAACAGAGTGCCGTTTTTTTCGCGCTTTTACTGCATGGCGTGTCGGTCTCCCTGCTTTTTGGAGAGCTGTGTGCGGTACTTGTACTGCTTGTCGGCCTTACAGGTCTGCGAAAGAATATGTCTCAGATAGAGATCAGTGAAAAAGGGGTGCAGGTCAGAGATCCTGTCCGGACAGCTTTCTTTTCTTATGCCGAGGTAAAGACGCTCGCGTGCGTCACTTACTGGAATAGAAAACCGGCCAAAGATTATCTGGTCATTTCGCGGCATAGCATCGACCGTCCGGAAATCGAAATGATTTCGCATTCTTATGTCGCGTCGGTTCTTTCCCTTTCATATCATGCTGTGCTGTCCGAGACGTCAAAACGAAAATTGCTGTATTGTGAAAGCCCGGCGTTGCAAAAAGTGTTGTACTGTAATTCCCCAAAATACGAGGGGCCGTACCGGCGGGCGTTCCTTCTTGACGGCGGCTTTCTTGTGACGGCCCTGCTGCTGTACTTATGGAATACTCTGCTGGCAGTCGGCGCGGTAAGCGCCGTGGTTCCGCAGGTGCTTTGCTGCGCGCTGGATGCCGCATTTCTGCTTTTCTGGTGGAAACAGCTCCGGCGTTTCTTCAGGAAAAAGCACGTCCCATCCGAATGATTGAAGCCAAGGAAAAGAGGCAAACGGGATGACATTTTATAAAATGACCCGCAATAAGAGCGGCAGATTTGCATTGGGCGTCGGAGTAGCCAATGGCGTCAGTGGGTGGCTTGGCAAGCGGAACCCGTTTCCGGATGCTCTCACATGGAAACCTTGGTAATGTGGGAGGGCAATCATGAGCTTAGAAGGAATCTATATATACTGTATAATGGCGGTTAGTTCTTTTTTGGCATTCAAAATTGCGGCCATGAAACTGATAGAAGAAATCGGAATAAGTTCTCGGCATTATCCAAAGCATTATGTCGCACCAAAACGCTGGATAAGGAACATTTTCCATATAAAGGAGCACAAAATTCCGCGATTTCTTAATTTTGAACTGCTGTTTTCGCTTTTCTTTTTGACTCTTGGCCCGCTTGATATAGTGATTTACGCCGCGGAGTATAAATAGGGCGATGTCCGAAAGTGAAATTTTAATCACCAGTCACTAGTCACCAGTCACTAGTCACCAGTCACTCCTAAACCCTAGTCACTCAATTTCTCTATCTTAAACACATTGATCGTATCGACGTCGGGGCAGCAGAAGAGAGCGGTGCCTTTCTCCTCGCCGTGCTGGGGGATCTCGCCGCCGTAGCGGAGGATGTCGACGTAGGGGAAGGCGACGTGCATCGCCATGGGGCAGAGATTTCCTCTATCCTTATCGAAATCCCACGAGTCCCCCACGCGGTGTCCGCGGTGGCAGGGACAGGGGCCTTTGCGATCGACAAGCGTGATGCGGATCTTCGGTCTTCTTGGCATCAGTCCAGCACCTCCAGCGAATTTTCAATGGCGATCCCTTTGAAGGTGTCCTGACTGTCCTTGTTTTTCATGATGAGGAGCTTCACCACGCCCATCGCTTTCTCGGCGGAGTGGATGAGCGGCTCGCCGTTCAGGATTTCTCCCATGAAGATGGAAGAGAAAATATCGCCCGTCCCCGGGAAGCGGATCGGCACCAGCGTGAAAGTGCGGAGGAAATATTCATCGTGCGCGGCATCATAGCCTGCGACGGCGTCTTCCCCGTCGACCTTCGCGCTCGTGATGATGACCGAGCCTTGGCTCATGGCATGGAGCTTGTTCAAGAGTGCTTTCGCCTCTTCCCACGTCAGGCCTTCTGCCTGGTACGCTACGCCTGCGATGAGGGCGGCTTCCGTATAGTTTGGCACCATGTAGTCCGCATTTCTCGCAAGCTCCCGCATTTCCTTCACGGTGTCTTCGGTAAGGCCGTTGTAGAGATGCCCCTCGTCACCCATGATGGGATCGACGAAGATCTTCGTCCCTGTTTTTCTCTTCTCGCAGCAGTAGGAGGAAATCAGATCCGCCTGCTCGTGAGAGACGATGAAGCCCGTGGAGATCGCATCGAAGGTAAAGCCTAGCTCCTGCCAGACCTTGAGTGTATTCTGCATGAAGTGCGTGGTATCCTGGATCTCGAATTTCCCGTAGTCCAGTGTATTCGATACCAGTGCCGTCGGCAGATTGTAGGTGATATGGCCCATGTGCGCCAGGACCGGCATCATCGCCGCCAGTGCCACTTTGCCGTAGCCGGGAAGATCATTGACAAGAAGAATTTGTTTTCCCATTTGCGTCCCTCTTTTCTCCGCCATTGCGGGTGTGATTTGCATTCCATTGTAACATAAAAGGTGTGCGATGGGCAGGGCTTAGTGGTGCGGGATTGGTAGACAGGGATTTGGGTTAACCGGTGGAACGTATCGTCCTTTGATTGTGGGTGAAAGCACTGTTCGAATGAGAAATGAATGTGGCGCTTTCGCGCATCGATTCAGCCTTCCCTTCAAGGGGAAGGTGCCCCGAAGGGGCGGATAGGGTACCTGCGGTATGAAAGACGGCTGAGCCAAACAGGAAATGCGTCTGCGCTCTCACATAAGCCCCCGAGCGCCGCTGGCGCGGTTCTCCGTCCCGATGGAAAGGGAAAATCATTCACAGCCAAAAAGCGCGCCCCGAATCACCGGAAGCGCGCTTTTGTTATGTTATGAAAGATATATGGCGGCTACGGTCATCCCGTATCGTCCTAATCCCTAGCTACTAGTCACTAGTCACTATTTCCCCATGATCTTCTCTGCAGCGCCCATGACGGCAAGGACGGCGTGCTCGAAAGTGAGTGCCCCTTGGAAGTACATGATGTAAGGCGGACGTACCGGACCGTCAGCAGACATTTCGATCGTGGAGCCCTGTACGAAGGTACCGGCTGCCATAAGGATGGGATCGACGTAACCAGGCATCGGGCCGGGCACCGGGGTCGCATCGGAGTCGACAGGCGACCAGCTCTGGATGGCTTCGGCGAATCGGCACATGTTTTCTTCGCTGTTCAAAGCGACCGTCGTGATGAGATCCGTGCGGAGATGCCCCGGCTCCGGCGTCACGGCAAAGCCGAGCTTCTGGAAGACGGCGGCGCAGAATTCCGCCGCCATCACAGCCTGACGGGTCATGTGCGGCGCAAGGAAGAGCCCTTCAAAGAAAGGACGATAGGAAGCGGCGTAGGAGCCCATCTCGTCCCCGAGGCCGGGGACGGTGAGCTGGTGTGCGCAGCGCTCGACGAGGTCTTTTCTGCCGCAGATGTAGGCACCGGTCGGTGCGAATCCGCCGCCGGCATTCTTGATGAGAGAGCCGGCGGTGATGTCTGCGCCAAGCTCGATCGGTTCCTCTTTGTTTGTAAATTCGCCGTAGCAGTTATCCACGAAGCAAATGGTCTTCGGGTTCTTTGCTTTGACGACGTCAATGATCTTCTTGATGTCTTCCGGGAAGAGGGAGTTTCTGAGGCTGTAACCGCGCGAACGCTGGATTTCTACGAGCTTGGTGTGTTCATCGACCATGGCGGCGATGCCTTCAAGGTCATAGGTGTCGCCTTTGAGCGGCACTTCTTTATAATGGACACCACGGGACTTCAGATTTCCAGGAGCGTTGCCGGAAATGCCGATGACGCTCTGCATGGTGTCATAGGGAGTGCCGACAGCGGAAAGCATGGTATCGCCCGGTTCGAGGAGGGCGAGGAGTACGGTGCCTAAGGCATGGGTGCCGGAGACGAACTGCGGGCGGACGAGAGCCGCCTCGCATTTGAAAACGTCGCACCAGATCTCCTCGAGTTTACCGCGGCCGGGGTCATCATAGCCATAACCGTAGGACGGTGCGAAATGATACGCCGAGAGGTGATGCTTGCGGAAAGCTTCGAGGACTTTCTGCGTGTTGTAGAGGGAAATTTCTTCCATCTCATGAAAAACAGGCGCACAAAATTCGAGCGCCTCGTTTTTAATCTGTTTCAGTTTTTTATCCATTGTTATGTTCAAATCCTCTGAATTGTAGATATAGCATGCTTGTAAATCAGCTGAGAGCGGTTCTCGCTGACCAGAAGCACGGTAAAGCTGTCGAAGGACTTCACTTTGCCCTTGAGCTGGACACCATTCATCAGGAAGATGCTGACCGGCACGTTTTCCTTTCTTGCTTCATTCAAAAATGTGTCCTGCAGATTCATTTTACCTTCCATCTTGTGATTCTCCTCTAACTTGTGAAATGACATAGGCTAAGATTTCCCTGTACCATATGTCTCCGTCTGATGGTGTTTTTTCCACCCAGTGAATATATGGCATTCGTCTGTACCAGGTCAGCTGCCTTTTTGCAAAGTGACGGGTATTCTTCTGGATCAGTTCCTCAGCTTCTTCCAGTGTGCGCTCGCCGCGTACCACGGGGATCATCTCGCGATAGCCGATGCCCTTCATGGCCTGACAAGTTTCCGGAACGCCCGTTTCCAAAAGTGACCTGACTTCCTCTAAGAGTCCTGCTTCCATCATCTGGTGGACCCGCTTATTTATTTTATCATATAATATCGCCCTGTCCATAGCAATTCCCAAAACCGGGCCGTCATAGATGAGCGTATGGGCTTTGCCCGCCTCTCTCGCATCGCTGCCGGAAGAGAGAAGCTCGAGCTTTCTCACCATGCGCTGCGGATCGGGCGGCACGTCTGCGCCCCGCTTTTGAAGCTCTTCGATGAGCGCTTCCTTCCCCTCTTCGGCAAGGAGATGCTCCCAGCGGCTCCTTCCCCCGACTTTGGGAAGAAATTCGTAGCCTTCCAAGAGCGACTGGATGTAGAGCCCCGTCCCGCCGACGACGATCGGGATGCGACCCTTCTCATTTTCTTCATGGATGATGGTCTTCGCTTTTTCCTGAAAATCCGCGGCCGAGTAGCTTTCCGTCGGCTCCAGGCAGTCCACGAGGAAATGGGGCACACCCTCTGCCTCTTCTTTCGTCACCTTCGCTGTCCCGATATCCATGCGGCGGTACACCTGAAAGGCATCTCCGGAAATCACGACCGAGCCCATCGCTTTCGCGAGGTACACGCCGAGCGCCGTCTTCCCTGAGGCCGTCGGGCCAAGGATGGTGATGAGTTTTTCTTTGGGCATGGTGGAGCTCCTTTCGGGGAAAAATAGTGACCAGGGACTGGTGACTAGGGACTGGTGACTAGGGATTAGGGATTAGGGATTAGGAATTAGGGATTAGGGCTAGCCCTGGGGCGTACCGTCCCTTGATTGCGGGTGAAAGCTTCACTTGAATTAGAAATTAGAAATGAGAAATGCGAAATGGTGGCGCGGCGCATAAAAATATAGAAGCGCCGCAAGGTACAGATAGTGGCGATGCCCAAAGTTAGTATTTAGTCACCAGTCACTAGTCACCAGTCACTCGAGGCTCCTAATCCCTAGCTACCAGTCACCGCTTCTCTATTACCCCATACGCGGTCGACTGCCCTCTTTTCATGAAGACGTTCGTGAAAATCGGATTTCTAAAAATACCGGCGAAGGGGCGTTCTTTCACGATGACTTTCACCCGGCAGACGCGGAGAGCTTCTCGTAAGATCTCCTCCGTCAGGCTGTCGTAGAAAGCGGCGGCGCGGAAGCCTTCCATATCATTTTCTCTGCGCTTCACAGGATGGCGGAACATGGGGTCGAAATAGATGACATCGTAGGCGTCATCCCGTGAGCCTGCCAGATACTCTCTATAGTCGGCATGAATCAGGTGGATCCGCCGGACGGCATCGGTGAGGCTCTTGTCTTTATCCTCGTATCCCGCGATGCCGGCGCGTCCCACCTCATAGAGGATGGGGCTTTTCTCGAGCGCGGTCACACGCCCTCTGCCCGTCAAAAACCATGACATCGTACTCGAGTCCCCTGCCTGCCCGAAGGTGCAGTCGAGTACATCACAGGGCCCGTCCGCAGGAAGGAGAGCGCAGAGGCGGTCAGGATTTCCTTTTCGCAGCTGCGTGGTCCTTAGCACCGCCGTCCCCATATGGAAGCGGTACTCCTCGCCGTCAGACCAGTAAAGAGGGAGCTGCTTTCCGTAAATGAGGAATCCGGAAAGCCCGGTCTCCTCCGTCATTTCTTCCAGCGTATCGCCGCGCGGGATGTAGGGAAATCCCAGCACTTCTCCGCGCCGCTTCGCCTCTTTGATGATGGAGGAGTCCGCATGGCGGATGGTCGTGACGCCCGTCCTCATGGGCGTTTGAAGAGCCTGCCCAGCTCTTCGGGGGTGAATTTCACGATGGTCGGGCGGCCATGCGGGCAGACGAAGGGGCGGCTCGTGTGGAAGAGGTCGACGATGAGCTCTTTCATCTGCCGGATATTCAAGGGGTCTCCGCGCTTGATCGCGCCGCGGCAGGCGGCATACGCCATCATGCGATGACGCATCGTTTCCGGCGAAGGCACGTCCTTCTCGTGGAAAGCGCGCGTGATGTCTTTCATCACACGGTCCATGTCCGCCTCCGAGAGATCCTCCGGACTTCCCGTGATGCGGATGACGTCCGGGCCTGCCTGCTCGAAGGTGATGCCAAGACGCGCCAGATCCGCCTCATGCTCTTCCAAGAGCGTGAGATCCTCGGGGTCGGCATGGAGAAGGTAGGGCACCAGAATCTCCTGCACCGGGATGCCCTCCGCGCGCGCCGCCAGACGGTCATAGCGGACGCGCTCATGCGCCGCGTGCTGGTCGATGATGAAGAGATCCATCCCCCGCTGGCAGAGAATGAAGCACTTGGAGACCTGTCCTAAGGGGATGATCGGCTCTTCGGTCTTTGGCGCATCGAAGAGCACTTCGGGCGCAAGTTCTTCTTTTTCTTCGTGCGTTACGCCCGGGAAGACGGACTCCTTCGAGAAAAGTTTCTCTTTGGAAATCGAGGGCGTAAAAGGGATTTCCCGCCTTTCTCCGGCCGGCTTTCCCTGCGGATGCCAGGTAGGCATCGGGCGCCGTTCTTCTGGTGCATAGGCTGCGCCCGGCTCTCCCCAGCGCGCGGGATCCTTTTCTTTTTCGGTGAGTCCGATGTCAGGCCCCACGGAGCGCGCTTCTTCGACCTTGACAGACGTCAGGTCGAAGTCTCCTTCCTTGGCTACCTGATGCCCCGGGTCTTTGATCATTTCGCGTGCGATCTCATCCGGCGTATCCTTCGTCGTCAGCGACTGCAGGACACTGTGATAGACGAGACGGAAGATGCTTTGCTCGTCCGAGAATTTGATCTCCCGCTTCTGCGGATGCACATTCACATCGATCGACTCGGGAGCAACGGTGAAGGCAAGGACGAGGATCGGGTATCCATTCCTGGGGAGCAGCGAGTGGTAGGCATTGTCGACGGCTTTCGACACCGCGCTGCTCTCGACGACGCGGCGGTTGATGATGAGCGTCTGGTACTGGCGGCTGCTCTTCAAAAGCGATGGCTTGGAAATGAGCCCCGAAAGGATGCCCCTTTCGTTTTCGCCGGAGACTTCGAGCATTTCGCCAGCCGTCTTCGTGCCGTAGAGTGCGGACACGACATCGAGGAGACGGCCGTTTCCCGGTGTCTCGATGACGGTGCGTCCATTATTGATGAGGCGGAAGGAAATATCCGGATTCGCGAGCGCCAGCTTCCCCATCATCGTATTGATGCGGCTGGCCTCGGTGCGTTCGGATTTCAGAAATTTCTTCCGAGCCGGCACATTATAGAAGAGATCGCGCACTTCGATCGTCGTGCCTGCCGGCGCGCCGATCGGTTTCACTTCGCTGACTGTCCCGCCTTCAACTTCGACGATCGTGCCCTCCACATCTTCCATGCGCCGGGTCGTGATGGCCGTGCGGGAGACAGAGGAAATGCTCGCCAGCGCCTCTCCGCGAAAGCCCAGCGAGGCGATGTGATAGATGTTATCCACCGTAGAGATCTTGCTCGTCGCATGACGCACGATGGAGAGCTTCGCATCCTCCACCGACATGCCGCTGCCATTGTCCGTGACACGGATATAGGTGAGCCCGCCATCAGCGATCTCAACCTCTATATCGCTCGCACCGGCATCCACGGCATTTTCTACCATTTCCTTGACTGCGTTCACCGGACGCTCGACCACTTCACCGGCCGCGATCTGGTTCGCCGTCACTTCATCCAGTACATGAATCAAAGCCATCAGCGTCCCTCCTTCGCTTCGCGGCTCAAACGGAATAAGATTTCCATCGCTTCGATCGGTGTCTTGCTCATGACATCGAGATTCGCCAGCTCGTCAATGATGGGCGAGCTGAAAAGATCCATCGCGCCAGCTCCCGCCTCCGGCCTGTTCGGAGCAGGAAGGCTCTTCCCATCCTCATTCTCCAGTCCCAGAAGGATCTCGTCGGCTCTGGCAAGCAGCGACTCAGGAAGTCCCGCGAGACGCGCGACATGGATGCCATAGCTGCGATCCGCCGAACCCGGCACGATACGGCGCAGGAAGGTGATATCCTTCCCCCGTTCCTTGACGGACACCGTGTAATTTTTGATCCGCGGGCTCGTCTCTGCCATATCGGAAAGCTCATGATAGTGCGTCGCAAAGAGCGTATAGCCGTGGATCTTCTGGTCGATGTACTCTACGACCGCCTTCGCGATGCTCATACCGTCATAGGTACTCGTGCCGCGTCCGATTTCATCCAGAATGATAAGACTGTTCTTCGTCGCATGCCTAAGGATGTAGGATACCTCCTGCATTTCCACCATGAAGGTACTCTGCCCCGTAGAAATGTCATCCGTCGCGCCCACGCGCGTGAAAATACGGTCGACCGGCGCGAAGACCGCGCTCCTTGCGGGAATGAAAGAGCCCACCTGCGCCATGATGGTGAGGACAGCGACCTGACGCATGTAGGTCGACTTGCCGGCCATATTCGGCCCCGTGATAACCAGGATTTCCTGATTTCTATGATTCAGCTCCGTATCATTCGGGACGAACATGTCTCTCTGCAAGGCATGCTCGACCATCGGATGACGGCCGTCTTTGATGGAAATATACCCATCCTTCGGACTGATGATCGACGGACGGATGTAGCGGTCCTTGATCGCTGCCCGCGCAAGACTGGCGAGGCAGTCCACCGCCGCGAGCGCACGCGCCGTCTTCTGCATATCAGGGATTTCCGGGCGGATTTCTGCCTTCACTGCCTGATAAATCTTGAGTTCCAGCTGCTCAGTCTTTTCTTTGGCCGACAGCGCCTTCGTCTCGAATTCCTTCAATTCCGGCGTGATATAGCGCTCCGCATTCACCAGCGTCTGCTTTCTCACATAGTACGCAGGGACAGGGACTTTATTCGCATTGGAAATCTCGAAATAGTAACCGAACACATTATTGAAGCCGATCTTGAGCTTGATGCCCGTCTTTTCCTTTTCCTTCTCTTCCAAGTCCTGAATATACTTCTGGCTGTTTTCCGACAGCGAACGCACTTCATCCAGCTCGGCGGAGAAGCCTTCCCGGATGTACTTGCCGTCCTTGATATTGCCCGTCCCATTCTCATTCATCGCGCGGTCCAAAAGGTCAAAGATAGGACCATGCGGCGAGAGCTGGCTGTTCAGCTTCTTCAAAAGCACCGAACCTGCGCCGGAGAGGAGCTGCTTCACCTGCGGCACCACGCGAAGCGTCGCTTTCAGAGAGAGCAAGTCCTTGGGCGAAGTCGAATTCGCCTCGATGCGGGAAAGAATACGCTCAAAGTCAAAGACGCCGGAAAGCATCTCTTCCAGACGCGAAAGCTCCGTCATGTGCTGCGTCAGCTCCTCGATCGCCGACTGGCGCAGCATGATGCGGTTCACATCCGTCAGCGGCCGCTCCAGAGAGCGCTTCAAGAGGCGCGCCCCCATCGCTGTATGCGTATAGTCGAGAAGCTCGAGGAGCGTACCGCGCCGCCCGCCGTCACGCATATTCCGCGTGATTTCCAGATTTCGAAGGCATTCCTCCGTGAGCGTCAGCGTGTGATCCTCACGGATCGGTCGCGGATCATGGAAATCCGCCGCCTCCGAGCGCATGACCTCTTTGAGATATCCCGAAAGAAGGGCGAAGGCCTTCTGCACATGGCGATTTTCTATGGGCGCTGCCGCCGCTGGGATCTCGCCCTCTTCCCCGTCATCCCTTCGCGTCAGGAGACAGGCCCCGAGGCGCGCCGCAGCGAAGCGGGAGAGCTTCTCGTAGAAATCATCTGACACGAGACACACCGCTTCCGCGGGATTGTATACCGAGAGAAGATCGAAGAAGGCATCCTGCTCCTTCTTCTTATCCCAAGTGCCCCACCAGCACTCCCCCGTCGAGACATCGGCGAGCACCGCGGCGATCTCCTTATCCGCCTCTAAGAGGTAAATGAGATAATTGTTCGACTTATCTGCGATGGAATTTTCAAAAAGAATCGTCCCCGGCGTGATGACACGGATGACATCGCGCTTGACCAGCCCCTTCGCCTTCTTCGGGTCTTCCAGCTGCTCGCAGATCGCGACCTTGTACCCCTTCTGGATCAGTCGATAAATATAAAGCTCTGCCGCATGGAAAGGCACCCCGCACATCGGTACGCGGCCATCCTGCCCTGCCGACTTCCCCGTCAGCGTCAGCTCCAGCTCATGCGACGCCGTCAGCGCATCGTCATAGAAAAGCTCATAGAAATCGCCCAGACGGTAAAAAAGCAGACAGTCCTGGTATTTCTCTTTGACTTCCTTATACTGTGCCATCAAGGGCGTTTTGGCCATGGTCTCTTCGCTCCATTCTTTTGGAAAACATGAAATCAAATACAGTTTGGAATAATTAGGAATGAGGAATTAGGAATGAGGAGTGGTGGTGGCGGCGCACAAATGATATAGCGCCGCCAATTTATTTCTTTACGCTCTCAGCCGTCGTCTTTGTAATCGAGGCCAAGATGCGTTCCAACTCCCGCAAGTCCGCAGAAAGGGACTGGTAACTTTCCTCAGAAATATATCTGGCTTCCTGCAGCAGATCCAGCCAATACAGCGTCTCATTGCACTCTTTATACGCGATATACATTTTCATCAAAAACTCTTTTTTACTGATAGCATGCTCCGCTTCGATGATATTCGCTCCGATGCTCGTACCCGAACGACCTATCTGGTCAATGATAAAGTAAGGACTTTTATGCTGCGTAAGATACTGCACCAGTTTCATCACTCGGAGCGCAAGTTTCTTGCTTTTTACCACAATCAGGTTATCTACTTTCATTGAGCTCCTCCGTTATTCCACGTACACGCCCAAAGGCAAGCCATATAGATAGGTTATCAGGAGAATGACGCTTCAGTATTACATGTAATGCGAGGCGGCTTGACTGCCTTCATTCCTAATTCCTCATTCCTAATTCCTCATTCCTCATTTCCCCTCGAAACTACACCAATTTCCCCTTCAGCACCCACGTCTGTCCGACCTCGACTTTCGCTTCGAGCGTGTCACCGACTTTGACGCCTTCCTGATACGGGAAAAGGATCATCTTATTGCCCGAGGTGCGTCCATACCAGACATCCTCCTGCTTCGACGGGCCTTCGACGATGATGGGATAGGTCTTGCCCTCCATTGCCTGATTCAGAGAAAGGCTCACCTCATTTTCCACATCCATCAGCTCCTGCAGGCGGCGGTGCTTCGTCTCCTCGTCGATCTGATCTGTCATGCGCGCTGCCGGCGTGCCATTTCTAGGCGAATAAATGAATGTATACGCCGAATCGAAACGCACCTCTTTCAAAAGCGCAAGCGTCTCCTGATGCATCTCTTCCGTTTCTCCAGGGAACCCAGTGATGAGATCCGTTGTCAGCACAATGTCCGGCATCTTTTCGCGGACGTAGAAGACCAGCTCCTTGAAATGCTCGATCGTATATCCGCGATTCATCTTCTTCAGCATTTCATTCGAGCCATGCTGCACAGGCAGATGCATATGCCGCGCCACCTTCGGAGAATCCGCCATCGCATCCACCATATCGAATGTCATATCTCTCGGATGCGACGTCATATAGCGCACGCGCTCGATGCCATCCACCTTGTCGATCGCGCGGATCAGCGTCCCGAAGTCCGTCCCGTTTCTGAAATCAAGACCATACGAATTCACATTCTGCCCGAGGAGCGTCACTTCCTTATAGCCTTCCTTCGCGAGCCCCTCTATTTCGCGCGAGATATCCTCCACGCTGCGCGACAGCTCGCGGCCGCGTACATACGGCACGATGCAGTACGTGCAGAACTTGTTGCACCCCTGCATGATCGGGATCCATGCAAAGACATGAGACTTACGCACCGCACGAAGCTCGCTATAGTCACTCACACTGTGCGGATTCCTCTCCGTCTTCACCACATGGCCTCCGCGCGCATCCTCCTTCGAAACGATCTCCTTCAGGTCATGGATATGGTACGGCCCGATGACGAAATCAATGATCGGCATGCGCTCGATGAGCTTGCCCTTATTCTCCTGCGCCATGCATCCGGCGATCCCCAGAAGCAGATGAGGATTCTTATCCTTCAGCTTCTTGATCTCCCCGATCTTGCCATAGACCTTCTCTTCCGCATTCTGGCGGATGCTGCAGGTATTCATGATGATGATATCCGCCTCTTCCATCGTCTCCGCCGGCGCATATCCCAGCTCCTCCAGCTGCCCGTTGATGCGCTCCGTGTCCGATTCATTCATTTGGCAGCCATAGGTCAGGGTGAAGTACTTCTTTTCCATAATATATATCCTTTATATAACAACTCACACGTATCCAAAATATCACTTTATTATAGCATACGCAGAGTGAAAAATAAAAAATCCCGATGACCGGACATGGTATCCAGTCATCGGGATCAGGTTCGTCCACGGGGCATGCCAAAGAGATGCAGCAGGTTCTATGGGTTCAAGAGGTTCAAAAAAGGGGAGGAGTTTGAAAGCAGGGATGAGGAGGAGAGTGACTTGTGACTAGCGACTCTCTCGTATCGTCATTTCGAGCGCAAGCGAGAAATCTTTGTCATCTGCGGCCAAGCGGTCGATGTTTGGAAATCCGAAGCGGGAAACCTGCTATGCAAGAAACCTTCGGGCATCGCCCTATTTATATGGCGGCGAAGCCGCCGCCTTCATTCCTCATTTTGAGAAAAGTCAGCATTCACGCATCATGAGGCCATCCGTCTTCCGCCTCTCTACTTCGCCGTCAGATCCGCCGTCTTCGCTCCGATGAGGGAAATCAGATCATCCGGCGAGAGCACCACCTGACGGCCGCGCTGGCCCGCGCTGATGCTGATCGCCTGATGGTGATGGCAGCTCTCATCGATAAAGGTCGGGAAGGCCTTCTTCATGCCGATCGGCGAGCACCCGCCGCGCAGATACCCGGTGAGGCCGGGAAGCTCCTTCACATGGATCATCTCCACGCTCTTATTCCCGCTCACACGCGCTGCCGCTTTGAGATCGATTTCCTTCTCGGAAGGCAGACAGAAGACCACCGGGCCCGTCTTGTCGCCATGCGTGACGATGGTCTTGAAAACCATGTCCGGATCATAACCGAGCTCTGCCGCCGCATGCACGCCCGAGAGATTGTCCTCATCGTAGTCATAAGACTTCGTCTCGTAGGAAATCTTCTCTTTATCCAGAATGCGCATGACATTCGTTTTCTTTTCTTTCTTTGCCATAATAGTTTGCCTCAATTCATTGGTTGGCCAGGGATTAAGAGACTTGGAGACTTGAAAACTTGGAGACTTGGAGACTCGGAGACTCGGAGACTCGGAGACTTCAGACTTTAGACTTTAGATATCAGATGTCTGAAGTCCGATATCTAAAGTCTCTAAGTCTCTCTGTCTAATGTCTGATATCTAGCCTTTTCCAACCACGCGCTTATTTCCAAACAACAAAAAGCCGGAGCATCACGCTCCGGCTCATCATTCAAATTGGTGCCGAGGACCGGAATCGAACCGGTACGAATCTCACGATCCGAGGGATTTTAAGTCCCTTGCGTCTGCCAGTTCCGCCACCCCGGCAGGTCTATATGAATGTAAATAATTGTAATATGGAGGCGGCACCCAGAATCGAACTGGGGATAAAGGTTTTGCAGACCTCTGCCTTACCGCTTGGCTATGCCGCCATATGGAGCGGAAAACGGGACTCGAACCCGCGACCCCAACCTTGGCAAGGTTGTGCTCTACCACTGAGCTACTTCCGCATTTGATTAACAGCGATATTATTATATCACAGTTTTGTCTTTTGTCAAGTCTCATTTTTCGAACTCAATCGATGTAAGTCTTGACGTTTCAGCGACGGTTGATATTGTATCATATCGTTCCGCTTGTGTCAACAGGAAATTTTCATTCAGTCAAGATGTTCATTTCGCTGTCAGCACTCTCGCTGTGCGACGAAGGTTATTATATACGATGTGGATGTCTTTTGCAAGGGGTTTTTGAAATTTTTTTGAAGGCAGGGGTCGGGGTGAGCCCTGGGACGTGCCGCCCCTTGATCGGGGATGAAAGAGGGGGAGCGGGTTCTACAGGTT
>OQVL01000899.1_pt1 | contig 16924 bp, 15 predicted proteins | sample 1691501 | NCBI WGS metagenome assembly OQVL01 (sample SAMN03418253, study PRJEB22391) | human gut metagenome | biome: human-gut; feature: organic feature; material: feces | host: Homo sapiens | place: Tanzania | collected 2013-01 | reverse complement strand
AAACACCGGCTCAGATTGAACAAATAAAAGAAAGCTGTAAAATTAACATTGCCATTTTGGATTATCTGGAAGAACATATTTATGAGGGAATGAATACCAAAGAAATTGATCAAATTGTGTATGATATGACAACCAAAAGAGGCGGAATTCCGGCACCTTTAAATTATGAAGGATTTCCGCATAGTGTCTGTACTTCGGTAAATGACCAGGTATGTCATGGATTTCCGTCAGAAGATGTCATATTAAAAACGGGCGATATTGTGAATGTGGATTGTTCGACAATTTTAAATGGATATTTTTCGGACTCTTCCCGTATGTTTTGCATCGGTGAGGTGTCACCGGAGAAAAAACGTCTTGTACAGGTTACAAGAGAGTGCGTGGAAAAAGGATTAGAGCAGGTTAAACCATGGGGATTCCTTGGTGATATGGGGCAGGCGGTTCATGACCATGCGGCGGCAAACGGCTACACGGTGGTCCGTGAAATTGGCGGTCATGGTGTCGGGCTTGAGTTCCATGAGGAGCCATGGGTTGGTTATCATTCCAAACGAGGCGAAGAGATGCTGTTAGTGCCTGGTATGATATTTACGATTGAGCCTATGGTAAATATGGGAAAAGAAGATATTATAACCGATTCAAAAAATGGCTGGGAAGTTTATACAAAAGATCATATGCCATCGGCACAGTGGGAAATTATGGTGCTTGTGACAGAGGATGGAAATGAGGTATTGTGTTGGTAGTTTACTGATTTCTTAGGAAATCAAGGAAAAGGGAGGTTTTGCTATGTTAAATGGGGAAACAGAACAAAAACGAAGTGTTCATTTTTTTGCTTTAATGTTAGCACTGAGTTTGTGTATGCATACGGCATTGTGTATTTTCTTTTATTGTATTGGTGTAACAATTTTATATGTATTTAATATTGCAAGTATTGTAATTTATTTGCTGCTTTTATTTTTGGTTTCTCGTGTGAAACATATGGAGAGATGGATGTTAGTACCATTTGCCGAAGTGCTTGTACATGTACTTTTGTGTAACCTGTGCTTAGGCTGGGGATATGGCTTTTCTTTATACGGCTTTATGCTTATTCCGGTTATTTACTACATTGCGTGTATTCATATGAAGAGCCGAATCGGTGTGGTCACGTCAAGTGTGCTTGGTATTTTTGATTTGCTTGTGATTGTTCACTCGGCATCGTCAGCCGGAGAAATTAATAAATTACCGGGTATGTCAAACCATGAGATGCTTGTTATTTTTGCAATTAATGTAGCTATCTGTACCATTTTTCTAATGGCTTATTCTGCATACTTTGTTGTTGCAATACGCAGTGCGACAAATGTGTTGGAGGAGCGGAATGATGAACTTGATTTTATGGTTCATTACGATGCACTCACAAATAGCTGCAGGACGCATCGGAGATGACGTCACAACCAAACTTACCGAAGTAGCCTCCAACGTGGCCGCCCGATTTGCTTGAACGACATATATCCCACCAAGCCTACCCCACCCCAAACAACGACAGAACGACAATAAAAAACAATGGCAACACTACGCGAACTCAAAGGACGCATAGGCTCCGTAGCCTCCTCCGAGAAAATCACCGGAGCCATGAAGATGATATCCTCGGCCAAGATGCACAAAGCCGAAGGCGCACTGCGCCGCCTCGTGCCCTTCCGCAGCCTTATCAACGACATCATCGCCAATCTTTTGAGCTCGGACGCGACCTTCGCATCGCCACTTGTGGCCGCCCGGCACGTCCGGCACGCCACAATCATCGTCTGGGGTAGCGACGACGGACTGTGCGGAGCCTACAACGCCAACATAGCCAAACAATTGGCAAACTATGTCGCCGAGTTGCGCAAAGAACTGGACGACTTTGCCACCATTACTATCGTTCCCATAGGCCGTAAAATTGCCAAGGCCTGCAACACCATGGCTATCGAAGGAGCCACCGTGGAAGAGACACCCGAAAACATCTCATCCAAAACCGACGGCGCCGATGTCGTGGCCTATGCCCACAGCCTCCGGCAAAGCTTTACATCCGGTCAGATCGACCGCATAGACATAGCTTACATGTCCTTCAAGACCGCCGGAAGACAGCGCTTCACGGCCACACAATACCTGCCGGTGCTCGAAAGCAACCTGCGCGGCAGCGACAACGCCACAGCCAACGCCTCCCGGCCCTATCTGTTCGAGCCGGACGCCGCCGGCATCTTCGACAGCGCACTGCCCATGTTCCTGATGGCAAGCATACAACAGGTATTTACCGAAAACCGCGCCTCCGAACAAGCCGCGCGCATCATGGCCATGCAAAGCGCCAACGACAACGCCAAGAAACTCCTCGAACAACTGCAACTGGAATATAATAAACTGCGTCAACAGTCCATCACCACCGAACTTCTCGACATCGTAGGAGGCCAGGTACGAGACTGACGTATCACATCATAAAGCAAAACAACAATACAAACCAAACATCAACCAACCGATCAATGGGTAGTATAAAAGAATACTTCACGTCATTAGGCTCCGGAGTGGCAAGCCTCGTAAAAGGCATGACCGTAACCGGCAAGGAATTCGTCACGCCTAAGATTACCGAACGTTATCCCGAGAACCGCGAGACACATCATCCCGCACCACGTTTCCGTGCCATACTCCAATTTGTCTACGATGACGAAGGCAATCACAAATGCATAGCCTGCGGCACATGCGAGCGTGTATGCCCTAACGGCACAATTGCCATCACAACCAAGGACATACCAGCACTTACCCCCACCGGCAAGAAAAAAGTCCTGGACAAATACACCTACGACCTGGGAAGCTGCACCTTCTGCCAGCTCTGCGTCACCAACTGCCCCACACACGCCATCGAATTCACCAACGACTTCGAACAGGCCGTGTTCACCCGCAGCAAACTGATAAAGACGCTCAACTACCTCCCCGGAAAAGAGCAGCCCGCCCCCACGCCCGAACAGATAGCCGAATACAAGGCCAAGATGCTCGAAGCAGCCAAAGCCAAGGCCGCAGCAGCAGCTGCCGCCAAAGCCAAAGCAGCCGAAGCCGCTAAAACCGCCGAAGCTCCGGCCAACTTAGTGCAACCGGCCGCGCCCAAACCCACGCAAAACGAAAAATAACACAATATAATGGAATCATTAGGAAGTATCATCATGTATGTCATCATCGCCCTGTCGATGATTGTATTCTCGGTACTGGCCGTGACCACGCGCAAAATCCTACGCGCTGCCACCTTCCTGCTCTTCACCCTTTTCAGCGCCGCAGCCCTGTATTTCCAACTCGACTACGAGTTCCTCGGCGCAGTACAGATTGCAGTATATGCCGGCGGTATAGTGGTACTGTTTGTATTCTCAATACTATTGACAAGCAAACCCGGCCACAATAGCGAGAAACTCACCTCCAAATCGCGTAAAGCCGGTCTGCTGGCAGCCCTGGCCACAGCCATCGTATGCGGCTACACATTAGTGAGCCGTTGCGCACTCTTTGCCAAAGCGCCGGAGATGACCAACCCCACAATGGATCGTATCGGAACGGACATCCTCGGTTCCGGGCTCGGTCAATACCTTTTGCCCTTCGAAGCCATAAGCATCCTGCTGCTGGCATGTATCATCGGCGGCGTAGTGATTGCACGTAAACGTTAAGCCACACACGACTATGGAAATTACAGCAATATATTACCTAATACCCAGCCTGATAATGTTCTGCGCCGGAATCTACGGATTTATAACCCGCAAGAACATGATCGCCATACTCATCTCGCTGGAACTGATGCTCAACGCCGTCGACGTCAACTTCGTTGTATTCAACCGCTACCTCTATCCCGGCGCACTCGAAGGTATGTTCTTTACGCTCTTCGCCATCGCCATTGCAGCGGCCGAGACGGCTCTGGCCATCGCCATTATAATCAACATCTACCGTGCCACTCACAACATCGATGTGCGCACCCTTAACGAAATGAAATTCTAACAACAGTCATGGATATCACATTCCCGCTGCTCATTCTGTGCATACCCCTGTTCATGTTCCTGCTGCTGGGTATCGCCGGATGCAAAATGAGCCACAAAATGGCAGGCATCTTAGGTACCGCAGGTATGGGTGTCACAGCCGTCATGGCCTATACCGTGGCACTTACATACTTCCTCAGCGGCAACCCCGAATTTATTGACGCATCGGGTCAACGCCTCCAATACATCGTATTCAACATCAACTGGTTGGCCTTTACCGACGACCTGGTGATACGCCTGGGCTTCTACCTTGATTCGATTTCGGCAATGATGCTCATAGTCATCACCACCGTTTCATTTATGGTACACCTCTACAGCCTCGGATACATGCACGGCGAACGCGGCTTCCAGCGCTACTACGCCTTCCTGTCGCTGTTCAGCTTCTCGATGCTCGGACTGGTGGTAGCCACCAACATTTTCCAGATGTACATTTTCTGGGAACTTGTGGGTGTCTCCTCATACCTGCTCATCGGATTCTACTATACAAAGCACGCAGCCGTATCCGCGTCCAAAAAAGCGTTTATTGTCACTCGCTTTGCCGACCTCGGATTTCTTATCGGCATCCTTGTCCTGTCGTTCTACAGCAAGACCTTTGATTTCGCCGCCCTCACCACCAACCCGATGGAAGCTCTCGGCGGAGCCGCCGGCACCACCTTCCTCGGTGCTTCGGTACTCACCTGGGGTCTTGTGCTCATCTTCGTCGGCGGCATGGGCAAATCGGCAATGATGCCCCTGCACATTTGGCTGCCTGACGCTATGGAAGGCCCCACGCCGGTATCTGCACTTATACACGCCGCCACCATGGTTGTTGCAGGCGTATTCCTGGTAGCACGCATGTTCCCGGTATACATCTTAGAGGCCTCAGCAACCACATTCGTAGCCATCATCGGTGCCGCCACGGCTTTCTATGCCGCAGTTGTCGCCTGCACGCAGCTTGACATCAAGCGTGTACTCGCCTTCTCCACCATCTCCCAAATCGCATTCATGATGGTAGCCCTTGGCGTTGCCGGTCTCGGCATGGGCGAGGTCAGCCACCACGGCCTCGGATATATGGCATCGATGTTCCACCTGTTTACACACGCCATGTTCAAGGCCCTGCTCTTCCTCGGAGCCGGTGCGCTGATACACGCAGTACACTCCAACGACTACACCGCCATGGGCGGCCTTCGCAAATACATGCCCATTACCCACTGGACATTCCTCATCGGCTGTCTCGCCATAGCCGGCATACCACCTTTCTCCGGCTTCTTCAGCAAGGACGAAATTCTCTCAGCCGCATACGCATGGAGCCCATGGATGGGCGTTTGGATGACCATGGTGGCCGCCCTCACGGCATTCTACATGTTCCGCCTGTACTACCTCATCTTCTGGTGGAAGAAACATGATACTTCCCACCACACTCCGCATGACGCACCCTGGACCATGTCAGTGCCCTTGATATTCCTCGCCGCAGTATCCTGCGTTGCCGGATTCATACCCTTCGGGCACTATGTCACCTGGGACAATATGCCCTACGACATCCACCTCGACCCGACAATAGCCGTCACCAGCGTAGTCATCGCCATAGCCGCTATAGCACTGGCCACGGTGATGTACCGCAAAGAGAACGCAATTCCCGCACGCCTGCGTGCAGCCATGCCGCACCTTTGGAACTGGGCTTTCCACCGCTTCTATTGGGACGAACTATACATGTTCATCACCCACAAGATTATCTTCAACCTCATCTGCCGCCCCATAGCATGGTTTGACCGCCACATCATCGACGGAACCATGGACGCCCTTGCCAATATCACCAACAAGGCATCCTTCGCCATCCGCGGCCTGCAGTCGGGTCAGATACAAACTTACGTTCGCGTATACCTTATCGGCGCCCTGCTGCTCGGAGTCATCACTACCATAGTCCTGTCTCTTGCCTAAGCCCAATACAACGGTGTAAAATCTTAAAAACAACGCAACAATGTTTAGCAACATTCTGATATACTTCGTAGTCATCCCGCTGATAATGCTGGCGGGACTGGCACTGAGCAAAAGCATCAAGCAGATACGCGCCGTCGCCGTCGCCGGGTCATCGGCACTGATAGCGCTATCCGTGTACCTTCTCGTCGAATACCTGCAACAGCGTGCCGCCGGAGCCACAGACCCCATGCTTTTCGTAGGTTCCTGGGAGTGGTTCAAGCCGCTCAACATCCACCTCGCCGTCGGCGTTGACGGAATATCCATAGCCATGCTGCTGCTGTCAAGCATCATAGTCTTCGCCGGCAGCTTCGCCTCGTGGAAAATAGAGCAGCCCAAGGCTTTCTTCCTGTGGCTCATACTCCTGTCCACCGGCGTCTTCGGCTTCTTCATCAGCATCGACCTCTTCACCATGTTCATGTTCTACGAAGTCGCGCTTATCCCCATGTACCTACTTATCGGCGTTTGGGGTTCGGGTCGCAAGAACTACTCGGCGATGAAACTGACTCTGATGCTCATGGGCGGCTCGGCATTCCTGATGCTCGGCCTCATAGGCATATACTATCACAGTGCACCCGAAGGACAACCACTGACTTGGAACATACTCGAAATCGTACAGAACGGAGCCATCTCCCACGGCTGGCAAACATTCCTGTTCCCGATGACATTTGTAGGCTTTGGCGTACTCGGCGCCATGTTCCCCTTCCACACATGGTCGCCCGACGGCCACGCCTCGGCTCCCACGGCTGTATCTATGCTCCACGCCGGCGTACTCATGAAACTCGGCGGATACGGCTGCTTCCGCGTTGCCATCTACCTGATGCCCGAAGCCGCCAACGAACTTGCCTGGATATTCCTCATCCTCACCGGCATTTCCGTAGTCTATGGTGCATTCAGCGCCTGCGTACAGACCGACCTCAAGTACATCAACGCCTACTCCTCCGTATCACACTGCGGCATGGTGCTCTTCGCCATACTAATGCTCAACACCACTGCAATGACCGGTGCAATCATGCAGATGCTTTCGCACGGCCTGATGACAGCCCTCTTCTTCGCACTTATCGGCATGATCTACGGACGTACACACACTCGTGACATCCGAGAGATGGGCGGACTGATGCGCATCATGCCCTACTTGGCCGTATGCTACGTTATCGCCGGTCTGGCCTCGCTCGGACTACCGGGTCTTAGCGGATTTGTGGCCGAGATGACCATATTCGTCGGATCGTTCCAGCACGCCGACCTCTTCCACCGCATATTTACCATTGTGGCCTGCGCATCCATCGTCATCACCGCCGTGTACATCCTGCGCGTTGTAGGCAAACTACTCTTCGGCCCGGTACAAGATAAACACCACCTGTCACTCACCGATGCGACATGGTGGGAACGCCTCTCCACGGTCACGCTCATAGTATGCGTAGCCGCCATAGGCTGCTTCCCCAACTTCTTTGCCGACCTCATCCGCAGCACATTCTCCGTTGACATCTTCAGCGTCCTGGGTATGACCCCCGTAATACCGGGCGTAGGATGAACACCGACATAATGACATTATTCAGCATCCACACACAGCACATAGCATACTAAGCAATGGATTACTCACAGTTTTTAGCAATGAAGCAAGAGATAGGACTCCTCGTAGTCTTCCTCTTGGTCTTCCTCTACGACACCTTCATGCCCAAGAAAGCGCAACGGGCTCTGCCCATTGTCGCCATTATCGGAATGGTAGCACTCACCATCTTGGGCCTATGCTCCTGCATGCTCGGCTCGGCCGAATTCACCTCAGCTTTCGCCGGTATGTACGAAACATCCCCCGAAATTTCAGCCATCAAAACCATCCTTAATATAGGTGTAATCATAGTACTGGTACAGTCGCTCAAATGGGTCAACGGCGAACTGATGATAATGCGCCGCGGCGAGTTCTTCGAACTGTTGCTCGTGACACTCTTCGGCATGTACCTCATGATTTCGGCACGCCACTTCCTGGTATTCGTCATCGGTCTCGAAAGCGCCTCGCTGCCTCTTGCCGCCATGGTTGCCCTCGACAAAAACCGTTACGAGAGCCACGAAGCTGCCGTCAAGTACATTCTTACCGCCGTATTCTCCTCTGCCGTGTTCCTGATGGGACTGAGCTTTGTATACGCGCTCACCGGGTCGCTGTACTTTGACAAGATCTACCTTGCCGTCAGTGGTGCCGACTCCAGCATGCTCATCCTGGCACTGGCCTTCGTCATTTCAGGCATAGGCTTCAAGCTGTCACTCGTGCCATTCCACCTTTGGACGGCCGACGTATACCAAGGCGCACCCACTTCGGTCACCGCCTACCTAAGCGTAATCTCCAAAGGCGCAGCCGCCTTCGCATTCATGTGCGTGCTTGCACAAGCATTCGGCAACATATACAGCCAGGTTTGGGAATGGATGCTGTATGCTCTAATCATCCTGACCATCACCGTAGGCAACCTCTTTGCCATACGCCAGCGCAACATCAAACGCTTCCTGGCATTCTCTTCCGTATCGCAGGCCGGATACATCATGCTCGGCATCATCGCCCACAACGTCATGGGCACCGCCGCAATGATGTACTACATACTTGTGTACGTATTCTCCAACCTTGCCGCGTTCGGAGTCATCGCCGCCATCGAGAACTTCTCCGGCAAGGTGTCCATTGACGACTACCGCGGACTGTCCAAGACTAATCCCCGTCTGTCGTTTGCAATGATGTTGGCCATGTTCTCCCTCGCCGGCATCCCGCCCTTCGCCGGTTTCTTCAGCAAGTTCTTCATCTTCACCGGAGCCATCGAACAAGGCAGCATCGCCATCTACGTGCTGGTACTCATAGCTCTCATCAATACCATCATTTCCCTGTACTACTACCTTTTGGTGGTCAAGGCAATGTACATCAGCGAAGAACCATGCCAAATCGGGCGCTTCCGCTCGGCATTCTCCGAGCGCCTGGGTCTTGCGATTACCGTTGGCGGCATCCTGCTGCTTGGCATCGTAAGCCCCGTATACGACTGGCTGCTCGGCGTTGCAGGCGACAGCATCTTCAACGTCTACTTTATCCAATAAGCAAGTTTATCCAATAAGCAAGCAACCCACACACAATACGGCGAGCGGCCGGCCCTCAAGGACCGACCGCTCACTTTTTCTGCCGTTTTCGGTTGCAAAAGACTATTGCGAAAAAATTGTCAATCAAGTCGCTGACGCACGTTTGAGACGCAAATATGCAGCTGCCATACGCTTATGATAGCCGCGGGCAGCATAAGACGGGCCGTTATAGCCACGAGCAAAGGCGCTCCAATTGCGCGACTGTAAAGCCGGCAACAGTCCCGAATTGCGGACAAAAGTGGCAAAAAGTTCCAATTGGTCACGCTCGCTGCGAGACATCAGACGTACAAAATCATCCGGGCTGTCTGCCCCGCACTTCTTCCAATTGAACCCGCCGATTTGGAACATGCCCCAAAACGTACCTTGTATTGCCGAAAGGTCATGTATGGTGCGTGCCGCGTCCAAACGTGCCTGCTGGGCAGCCTGCTGCGACCCGTATCGTGCCGCCATGGGGCGTACAAACACCACCGAATGACTGCGCCGGTACTTTCCCAAAGCTACACCGTTTCGGGCTGCGAAACGGCGGAACATTGTCAAGTCGAAATTGATTAGCGGCTTGCCCTCGGACCAAAAACCTTGGTGTGTCTTGCCGGCCTCTATTTCGACCACGGCCTTAATGGCGGCCACCTCGACATCCATCTCGGATGCCACCTCAATAAAATCATCTTCCGTCAGACGTCCGTGCCTGTACTCAGGCGCAAGCTCCAATGGTATTGTGTCGCCATCGACACCGATGGTATACTTAAGCACATCCGAAGGCTCGATTTTGTCAGCACGCAAGGTGTCGGCGACGGCAGTCGTAGTCTTGGGTTTCGTACTCTTGGAATGTGTACCTTTGGTACTGTGACGCGGGCTCATAGCCGACAGCACCGACAGCGAGGACAACGCCACCGCGGCCGAGACAAGCACGCAATAATGTACTTTCATGGGCTTAATGGTATTGAGCGCCGTAAACAGGCGCAGAACTCAAAAGACAAAAAAACATCCGTGCTGTTTGACACGAGGTCTCGCACGGATGCTTTTTGTCTATACTATCAATCTTTGAGGTCGGCTACCTTTTCGATGGTGCGGCGCAACTGACCCCAGAAGCGTTCCACAGCGGGGATGTTCATGCGCTCGCTGGGCGAGTGCACGCCCTGCAATGTCGGGCCGAACGAAGCCATATCCAGATGCGGGTATTTTTGCAGGAACAGACCGCATTCCAGACCGGCATGTATAGCCATGACGGCAGGCTTAATGCCATAGAGTTCCTCGTAAGCATCCGAAGCAATCTTCATGATGCGCGAGTTAAGGTTGGGCGCCCATCCGGGGTATCCGTCTCCGTGTGTCACGGCGGCACCGGCAAGAGTGAACACTGCCTCGACACGATGTGCAATGTCCCATTTGCGCGACTCTACGGACGAGCGCTGCGAAGTGGTCACGAGTATTTCCTCGTCGGGACGCATCTTGACACTTGCCAAGTTGGTGGAAGTTTCTACCAAGCCCTCGATGTCGCGGCTCATGGAAATCACTCCGTGGGGTGCCGAATACAGGGCGTCTACAAGGCGACGTGTCGTATCCTCGTCCACAGCCATCTCAGGACGGTCCACACTGTCGAGCGTAAACTCGATGGTAGGCTCCAGATCTTTGTACTCATTCTTGACATCGGCTACGTAGCAATTGAAAGCAGCTACAACCTTCTCCTTATTGGCCGTATTGACGCCAAAGACTGCATGGGCGGCACGCGGAATGGCGTTGCGCAGATTGCCACCGTCGATTTCGCACAAGGACAGCTCATATTCCTTGCCCAGAGTCCAGAGGAAGCGAGCAAGCAGCTGTACGGCGTTGGCACGGCCCAGGTGGATATCACCGCCCGAGTGGCCGCCGAGGCCCTTGCTGATGTCGAATTTGAAATAATGGAAGTCGGTAGGAGCAAACGAACGTTTGTACTTGAACACGCAAGTGGTGTCCACGCCGCCGGCGCAACCCACAAATATCTGGGCATCGTCCTCGGAATCAAGGTTGAGCAAGATGCTACCATGTATCATGTCATCGCCGAGGTTGTACGCTCCCGTGAGGCCTGTCTCCTCGTCTACCGTGAAGAGAGCCTCCATAGGTCCGTGTACCAGCTTCTCGTCCGTGAAGGCGGCAAGTGCGCCGGCTATACCGATGCCGTTGTCTGCGCCCAGAGTGGTACCATCGGCATGAAGCCATTCGCCATCGACGATGGTTGTGATAGGATTATTTTCGAAGTCGAAAGACTTGTCATTGCTCTCGCATACCATATCCATATGCGCTTGCAGTATAATGCCGGGAGCCTGCTCGTGACCGGGCGTGGCAGGTTTGCTCATCAGAACGTTGCCTATGGCGTCTGTCTTGACAGCTATGCCGTGCTTGCCGGCAAAGTCCAGTAAGAACTGACGGATTTTACCCTCCTTTTTGGACGGACGGGGAACCTTGGTGATTTGGTCGAAGATACCGAAAACCTCGGCCGGTTTCAAATCTTTTATTGTCATAATGGTATTTATTTTGGGTATATAACTCGTATTGACTTATGCCGACCTCGCGGGTCTTACGTGCATGGCATTTGTAAAGATTGTTAAAATCGCGCGTATTTCGCCCCCTAAATTACAAAATAAAATTGATATATAGCTAAATTCCGCCCTAACTTTATTAAATTTGCATATCCAAACGCAAGACATAGGCTTTATGCGACTGCTGATATTGACAATGATACTGTTGCTGGCGGCATTACTGCTGCTGGGCATACGCGTATTGTTTGTCCGCGGAGGACGCTTCCCGTCGTCGCACATACACGACAACGAAGCCCTGCGCCGCCGAGGCCTGGACTGCGCCACGCATGACAACGAATCCAAATAATCACACATATAAACAATCTAAAAACCCAAGATGAGAAAAATCCTTTATGCCGTTGCGATACTTGCATTAGCCACCACCGCATGCGGAGGCAATGGCGAAGCCGACACCAAGAGCGACTCGCTCACAGTCACCCCCGTCAAGAAAGCCAAGGCAGAATCCTTTGCCGCCACCACCAATATACGATACATCGACCGCGATTCGCTGCTTGTCAAGTTTGACTACGCACGCCACACAATGGACGAATGCCACCAGATAGCCATGGCATTGCAGCAGTACCAAAACGAACTGGGTGCACAACTCCAAAGCAAGCAAAATGCCATTCAGGAAAAAGCCAAAAACAACGGATACCTCAGCGAAGCCAGCTACAACGCCGATATTAAGGAACTGCAGAACCTTGACCGCAGCCTTCAGGCCCGCTATGCTGCTCGCGCCGACAAGGACAACCGCCGTATCAACGAGCTCACCAAAGCCGCCAGCGACTATATAGACAATTCCCTGATTGAATACAACAAGACCAAGAAATACGACGCAATACTCGACCGCGCCGCCGGCCTGTACTTCAATCCGGCACTCGACATCACCGACGAAGTTGTCAAGGCTCTCAACGAGGCCTACAACAAGGCTCAAGAGGACAAAAAATAACATCCGGGGCAACATCCGCGGCCCCATTGCGCGACACCCATACCCGACAACAGTCCGCACCATCATACAACACCATAACACAACAAGATGACCATACAAGCCAAAGCAGACACTCTCGTAATCATCCCCATGTATAACGAGAAGGAAAATGCAGCCGCCATCATAGATGCCGTACTGGCCCTCGACACGCCTTTCGACATCCTCGTGATTGACGACAACTCGCCCGACGGCACCGCCGCCATCGTGCGCGAAAAAATGGCGCAGCACCCCGGGCGTGTAGACATCATCGAACGCGCGGGCAAACTCGGTCTTGGTACGGCCTATATCGAAGGCTTCCGTTGGGGTTTGGCTCATGGATACGAGTACATATGCGAAATGGACGCCGACTTCTCGCATAACCCCAAGGATTTGCCGCGACTGCGCCAAGCCTTGGTAAGCGGACAGGGCGATGTCGCCGTCGGTTCGCGATACCTCACCGGGGTCAACGTTGTCAATTGGCCTATGGGACGCGTGCTCATGTCCTATTACGCCTCCAAGTATGTGCGCATAGTCACCGGACTGCACGTGCGCGACACCACCGCCGGATTTGTATGCTACCGAGCAGACGTACTGCGTGCTATGAACCTGGACGCGATACACTTCAAAGGCTATGCCTTCCAAATCGAGATGAAGTATACGGCACACGTTTTGGGATTTCGCATCACCGAAGTGCCTATCGTCTTTGTCAACCGTGTTCTCGGAACATCCAAGATGAGCTCCGGGATTTTCGGTGAAGCCCTTTTCGGCGTCATCAAGCTCAAATGGTGGGGTGCCACCGGCCGTATCAAGAAACGTCACGCCGCTGCACGGCAATGACAACATTATTATATAATGCAACCGTTGCCGGAGCCCCGGAGGGGACTCCGGCATACGTGTTTATAGACGGGGACACCATCGCCGCCACCGGTACAGGCGCCCCGCCCCCGGATATGACAGCGCAAGAATGCGTAGACTGCTACGGCGACCTTCTCACACCCGGCGCCATAGACTGCCATGTGCACACTCGCGACCCGGGACTGACACACAAGGGCGACATTGCCTCCGAAACCACAGCCGCACGCGCCGGAGGTGTCACCTCGATATTGGATATGCCCAATACGGTGCCGCAGACCACCACGATGGCCTTGGTGCACGCCAAGATGGAACATGCCGCCGAAGTCGCCAAGGCCAATTACGCCTTCTTTATAGGCGCAGCCGGCACCTCCAACTTCGACGAGTTGGCACATGCAGACTACCGCATCATTCCCGGCATAAAGCTTTTCATGGGCTCATCCACCGGCAATATGCTCGTGGACAAAGACGATGACCTGCGCCGGATCTTTGACTTGGCGGCATCGATGGACGTCATCATCGTAGTACATGCCGAAGACGAAGAAATTATCGCCGAAAATCGAGCAATCATATCGGCAATCTACGGCAACGCCGAAGTCCCGGTGCGAGTACACAGCAAAATACGTCCGGCCGAAGCCTGCCTACGTGCCACCGAACGCGCCATCGCACTTGCCCGACAATACGGCACTCGACTACATATCGCACACGTCTCCACCGCCGATGAGGCGGCACTACTCTCGAACGAACCGCTGTCACCGTCCAAACGCATCACCGCCGAAGTATCACCGCATCACCTGCTGTGGTGCGCCGAGGAAGACGGCGACAACCCGCGTATGAAGATGAATCCGGCCGTCAAAAGCGCCGCCGACCGCGAAGCTCTGCGCCGCGCCGTCGTCGATGGACGCATAGACATCATAGCCACCGATCATGCGCCGCACCTCCTATCCGAAAAATCCGGCGGAGCATTACGTGCCGCTTCCGGAGCCCCGATGGTGCAATACTCAGTCCCGGCCATGCTCGGGCTCTTTGACCCGACAACAGTAGTACGACTGATGTGTCACAATCCGGCGCAGCTCTACGGCATACAGCGGCGCGGCGTCATCGCTCCGGGAATGTACGCAGACATTGCACGCATACGCCGCGTCACACCCTACACCGTGCACGATGCGGACGTCGTTTCACGATGCGCCTGGACACCTCTGGATGGTCGGACACTCCGTTACCGCATCATCGACACATGGCTCAACGGCAGCCGCCAAGGCAAAGCAATGCCACTCGAATTTGCACTTTGATGGTAATATACGCTGCCCCCTTACAAGGCTATACCACCGCCCTGTGGCGGCGTGCCCATGCCCGGCTGTGCGGCGGCATTGACGCATATTTCACACCCTTTGTGCGCGTCGAAAGCGGACAGCCGGCGGCACGTGCACTACGGGATGCCGCCGAGGACCGCACCGCCATACCGCAAGTTATATTCCGCGACATCGCCGAGCTGCGCACTCTCTGCGACAGCCTTGTCGATGCCGGATACAAGGCTATAGATCTGAATATGGGATGCCCCTTTGTGCCTCAAGTGCGGCACGGACGCGGCGCCGCCGTCATCGCCGATATACCGCTGTTGGAGTCTGTAGCCAAAGACATCTCAGACAGATACGCCGGAATATCTTTTTCGATCAAAATGCGATTGGGCATAGACGACCCGGAGCAATGGCGTGCCGCAATGCCGGTCATCAACGACATGCCGCTGCACCATCTGTGCGTGCATCCGCGCACAGCCAAGATGCAATACGGCGGTACAGCCGACACTGAGGCCTTTGCCCTAATTACAGAAGCAACCACTCACCGTGTCGTCTACAACGGTGACATTCGCACACCGGAGCAGGCCAAGACTCTGTCCACGCGTTTCCCGTCGCTATACGGCATCGTGATCACCGACTGGATCGGACAGCGTAACACCGTCTCGCAAATTCATGCAGGGAATGATATCCTCATGCCAGGAGAGAAGGTTCAGTCCGATGATATTGTAAAGGGCGTAAAAAATGGAACACTTTCCATTGATGAAGTTGATGAAGCGGTTGCCAGGGTGCTAAACTTCATCTTGAAAACACCAAAATATTCAAAAAAGGCCTTGACTGGAAAACCGAATTCAAGCAGGAATTCACAAATTTCCAGGCTTACAGCCGCTGATGGCATGATCCTTTTGAAAAATGATGATAATACTTTACCCATTTCACGAAAATCAGTCATATCATTATTCGGAGTCAATGCATACGAGGGTATCTCAGGTGGGACAGGAGCCGGCTATGTACATAAGCCTTATATGGTCAATCTGGACGAAGGGCTGAAAAACTTCGGAATGATATTGAATCCGTCAACCGACACCCTCTATAAAAAATACATGTCTTGGGGACACTCCTTGCTTGAAGAACAGAATGCCCATGGATACCTTGGAGCAAAGACTTATGTGCCGGAATCAGCATTGACGACTGAATACATCAATTGCAGAGCCGACGACAGCGACATCGCCGTCGTATCTTTCGGACGAAATTCAGGAGAATACAATGACAGGTCTACTGAAGATTTCTTTCTTACTGAAAATGAGATGATACTTTTGACTAGAGTGTCGGATGTATTTCATTCCAAGGGCAAGAAGGTAGTTGTCGTGCTTAATATCGGAGGTGTCATTGAGACACAATCCTGGAAAGGGATGGCTGATGCGATCCTTCTTACCTGGCAAGGTGGACAGGAACACGGAAACGCAGTAGCCTCACTCCTTTGTGGAGAGACTGTCCCGTCCGGGCATCTACCTGTCACCTTCCCTGTAAGCTGTTCATCACATCCATCCGATATGAACTTTCCTAAAGATTATGTCGGATACCATGGCGACTGGGCGGATAATTCTCCAGAACGATCCGTCAAGAATCTCGGTTATACTCTGTATGAAGAAGATATCTGGGTCGGATACCGATATTTCAACACATATGCGAAAAACGAGATATCATTTCCGTTCGGACATGGATTGAGCTACACGACATTCGGGTATTCCGATCTCTCCATAAGCCCGCGGGAGCAGACTCCGGACGGCAGCATAGAAATCAAGTGCACCGTCACCAACACCGGCGGACTGGCCGGAGACGAAGTTGTCCAGCTCTACATCAATGATGTCGTGAGCAGCGTCACGACCTACACCAAAGTCTTGAGAGGTTTCGAGCGCATCAGCCTCAAACCGGGAGAAAGCCGCGATGTCACATTCACCCTGACCCCGCAGGATCTCGGGCTCTGGGATTCTGAGATGCGGTTCACCGTTGAACCTGGCCTGTTCGAAGTATTTGTCGGGGCTTCCTCGACCGACATACGACTCACTAGTTCATTCAAAATACAATGAGAAGATTACTATATACCCTCATCTGTCTCACCTTGACCATGCCGGCCATCGCGACCGAAGCTAAGGTCGTCGAGGCCATGCGTGCCGAGGGTCTGACCAA
>OQVL01000893.1_pt1 | contig 16979 bp, 15 predicted proteins | sample 1691501 | NCBI WGS metagenome assembly OQVL01 (sample SAMN03418253, study PRJEB22391) | human gut metagenome | biome: human-gut; feature: organic feature; material: feces | host: Homo sapiens | place: Tanzania | collected 2013-01 | reverse complement strand
TGATGAGCCCACTTATCTCGAGCCTCGGCATAACGCTTGACGATATCGCGCCCGTCGTCGAGTCGGCCGGCGATACGCTTTCGTATGTCTCCTCGGCAATGACAAGACTCCAGTCGCTTATGAACCGCGTTGCAGACGCCTGCGACGATCTTCTTGTCAAGATAAACGAGGGCACGGCCGACGAAAGGCTCCAGACGCTCATAACCGTTCTCAACGGCAACGCGGAAAAATACGCGGAATTCCTCTCCTCGCCGGTGAGCGTGACGGAGGAGACCATCTATCCCGTCGCAAGCTACGGCGACGCAATGACGCCGTTCTATTCCGCACTGGCAATCTGGGTCGGCGGCGTTGTCCTTACCGCGATACTCAAGGTCGAGGCCGAGCCTAAGGGTCTGCGCAATGTGACCGAAGGCCAGAAATACTGGGGCAAGTTCATCCTGTTCTTCGTCCTCGGGCAGATACAGACGGCAGTCATCGTTCTGGGCGATATATATCTGCTCGGCTGCCAGTGTCAGGAACCGGTCATGTTCTGGGTGGCGTCGGCAATAACGAGCTTTGCCTTTACGGCGGTGATCTATTCGCTGGCGCTGGCGTTCGGCGATATCGGCAAGGCGATCGTAATAGTCATCGTTGTCATGCAGGTCGCAGGCTCCTCCGGCTCCTACCCGATCGAGATCCTGCCTGATATATTCAGCAAGATCTATCTCTTCTTCCCCTTCCCGTACGCCATAAACGCAATGCGCGAGGCGATATGCGGCATGTATCAATGGGACTACTGGATCTATCTCGGCGAGCTTATGATATTCGCCGTCGGCGGCATACTCATCGGCCTTGTGCTGAGAAAGCCGTTTATAAAGCTCAACCGCTTCGTAGAGCACGAAGTGGAGAAATCGGGGGTGCTGTGATATGGCGAAGAAACTCAATGTCCGCGTCCGCGAAAACAGCACCGATGTGCTTTACGGCAAGCTGCTTATGTACGCCGAGCAGGTGCATCAGGGCAACAAGCGCCGCATAAGGCACGGCCTTGTGAGCCTTATAGTGATCCCGATCGTTCTCATGGTCGTTCTTCTTCTGACAGAAAGCTCGCGCATAGTGTTCCTGCTTATCTGGATCGCGTGCATGTTCGTCGTTGCGGCGTTTTTGCTGTACGTCGCTTATTCCGACTGGATGCTGCAAACCACGATAAACGAACTATCGCGCGATGAGCTTGGCGAGCTGGACAGCCTCATAACCGTCAAGCAGCCGCGCAGCCTTAAGCTGCTGAAAAAGCTTGAAGAGGAGGTGACGAAGTGAAAAATATCTTCGCAATATGCAGAAACGATCTGCGCAGAATATCTTCAAACGTCGTCGCCATAGTCCTCATCCTCGGACTTGCCGTTGTTCCGTGCCTGTATGCGTGGTTCAACATCTTCTCAAACTGGGACCCCTACGGCCCGGACGCGACCTCGCGCATAAAGGTCGCCGTCGCGTCGGAGGACGCCGGTGCCTCGGTGCTGGGACTTAAAATCAACATCGGCTCGCAGGTCATATCCGCGCTCGAGGCAAACGACACCATCGGCTGGCAGTTTGTTGACACGAAGCAGGAAGCACTCGACCTTGTTTACAGCGGCGACTGTTACGCGGCTCTCGTCGTGCCCGATGATTTTACCGCAAACGTCACAAGCTTTCTAAGCGGAGACATCACCAATCCCGATATCATTTTCTATCAGAACGACAAGAAAAACGCCATCGCGCCGAAGATAACCGGCAAGGCAAAGACCGCCGTTCAGGAGCAGGTAAACGCCACCTTCGTTCAGACGATATCCGACGATATCGCGTCGCTGATCTCCGTTGCCAACGCAAACGGCATCTCGGCCGAGGATCTTCTCAACGATCTGAGCAAGGACATAAACGACCTGAGCGCCAAGCTTTCCGACTGCTGCGCGGCTTTGAGCGCGGCAAACGGACTGACAAACTCCGCGCGAAACCTTATAAACGTTTCGGTGAAGCTTTGCAACAGCACCTCGGCAAGCCTTGAGCAGTCAAAGGAGCTGCTGAACAAAACCGGCGACGACGCGGCAACGATAAATAACCGCATAGACACGACGGTGCAGAGCGTGACCACTGCGCTCGCGCAGGCAGACTCCAACCTCGCCGCCATTCAGGCAAGCCTCGAGGACGCCTTTTCCGACATAAACCGCTATAACGACTATGTTTCCACCGGCCTTGCGGCCGACGTCGCCATGCTCGATGCGTTCAGCACCAATTGCAGCGATATGGCGCAGTCGTTCACGTCCATCGGCTTTGACGCCGCGGCAGCCCAGATGAACGCGCTTGCCGCAAAGCTCAAAGCCCTCAGCTCCGCTCTGTCGAGCCTCAAGGAGGCAAACGATGACAGCTGGGCCGGCATCCGCGAGCAGCAGGCCGCGCTCATCGACCAGATCACCTCCGCGCGCGAGACGATCAGCAATCTCTCGGCAAGCGTCAGCAGCGAGCTTTCGCCGAAGCTGCACGAGGCGCTGAATAAGGCGCAGGGCGCATCGTCGTCCGTCAGCTCCGTGCTCGGCAAGCTGCAAAGCTCGACGAGCGCACTCAGCGGAACGCTCAACTCCTACCTCGGCTCCATCGGAACGATGCAGACCGGCTTTGTTGACACGCAGAAGGCCATTGAGGGCGCGCAGGCCGAGCTGAAGGTCGTTTCCGAGTTCGTATCCGCCCTTGCAGGCAGCAACCTGCTGGCAGAGGTCACGGACACACTCGAGAGCGAGGGCGACCTTGTCGGCAACTATCTCGCCTCGCCCATAAAGATGGACACCGTCGTTAAATTCGACATCAAAACCTACGGCTCGGCAATGGCTCCGTTCTACACCGTGCTTGCCCAATGGGTCGGCGCGCTTCTGAGCGCCGTGTTCCTCAAGGTCAAGATCCGCAAGGAGCATGAGCCGGCAAACCTGCGTCTGCACGAAAGATTTTTCGGCAGATACGGTCTGTTCTTCCTCGTAGCCATCGGTCAGGCGATCATAGTTTCGCTCGGCGATCTGTTCTATGTCCAGATCCAGTGCGTCGCACCGTGGCGGTTTATACTCGCATCCGTGGTGACGGGACTTTGCTTCTCACTCATAAACTACGCGCTTGTTTTTGCGCTTGATAACATCGGCATGGCGATCTCCGTTATCGTCATGGTCTTGCAGGTCGGCGGCTCCGGCGGAACGTACCCCGTCGAGGTGCTGCCGGAGATATTCCGCAAGATGTATGACTTCATGCCGTTTAAATATGCAATGAACGCAATGCGCGAGACCATCGGAGGTATGTACGGCGATGTGTATCTGCACAACATTGTTGTCCTCCTGTGTATATGCGTCGGTTCGATCGTTCTCGGACTTGCGCTGTACTATCCCTGCCTTGGTCTGAACCGCTTAATTGAATCAAGTAAAAGAAAGAGTGAGATTATGCTATGATCATCGATTTCAAAGCGCATGTTATGCCCGGCATGGACAAAACCTGCAAAAACCGGATCGACACTATTCGCCGCCTTATGGCGGCGAAGGATGCCGGGGTCGATCTGATCGTCGCCGCGCCCGTTTACGATCCCGACGAGTGCAGCGTCGAGGAATTTCTTGACCGCCGCCGCCAGAGCGAGGATATCCTCGGCAGCCTCATGAACGATGAGCTTCCCGAGGTCATGACGGCCGCGATGGTCAAATTCAGCGATAAGCTTCTGACAGCCGACGAGCTGGATAAGCTCTGCTTCGGCGACAGGTGCTTTATCCTGAACATGAGGGACACAACATGGGACGACACCACCGAGGCCGTGCTGCGCAGGCTCACGGGAAGGCTGTGCATGAATGTCATCCTTGCCGACGCAAGCGAGGATGTGCTCAAAAACAGCGATAAGCTCCAGCAGCTCGGAGTCCACGTCATGCTCGATCTCGAGGAGATCCACCACAAAAAACAGATCCGCGCCTATCTTCCGCTGATCGGAAGCGGCCTTATCTGCGCCATCGGCAGCGACTGGGGTTCGGAGGCGCCATATCGTTTCCTGCGCAAGACCAAAAGGCGTATGGACGAAGCGTTTGACACCGTTATGGCAGCGTCCGCGCACCTGCTCGGCCGATAATGCCACAGCACGCAAAGAAATAGAGACGATTTTACCCCCGGCGGATCCCGCCGGGGGTAAAATCATGTGTGGGTGTGTGATGCGGTTTATCCGCGGCGGTCTGGGTAAAAGAAAATCCCGAAGCTCAAAAGCTTCGGGATCAAGTATGGTGGACGATACAAGACTCGAACTTGCGGAGGCCTGCCGCTTTGCGCCCGGCATCCGCCGCCTGTTCCGCTTGAGCAGGCTCAAGCTCGAATTTGGTCACAAGCTTCGAGTCCTTATACCTGAAGAAAAAAGAAAACCCACAGCTCAAATAAGCTGTAGGTTTATGGTGGACGATACAAGACTCGAACTTGTGACCTCCCGCACGTCAAGCGGATGCGCTACCAGCTGCGCCAATCGTCCGTTTTTCATCGGCAACGGTTATTCTACCTGATGCCGATGAATTTGTCAACAGTTTTTTTCAGTTTCTCACATAAACCGTGCATTGGGCGGTTTTTCCATAGCACGAGAGGGTAACCTTCATTGTGCCGGCGCTCACGCCCGTTACGGTGCATGTGCCGTTTTCGTTGACTGTCACGGTCGCGATGCTCGGATCGGACGAGGACCACTCATACTCGCCGGCGACAGTCATGGGGAAGTGCGAGCCCGTGAGAGTTATCGACTGTCCGACCTGGAACGCAAACTCCGTGCAGGGCAACTCAAAGCCCGTGAATATGCCCATCCTCGAAAAAGCCGAGGAGTTCATAATCAAGGCACAGGAAAGCGGCTTCGTGCGCAGCGACGTTGACGCAAAAGTTCTGGCCGACGATCTGTGCATCGTCGAAAAGGGCACGATATTTGACTGGTGCATTTGCTCGGGCAGCTATGATCTCCGTGAGTACGCCGACCGTATCCTCCGCGCTCACCTGCGCGCCTACGTCACCGACGCATATATCGAAAAATTTACAGATAGCTTTAAATAAAAAAACCGGCTGTAAGCCGGTTTTTTTATATTGTTTCGTATTCTGCGTCATTTTCGATCATGCATGCAATCCTGGCGCTCTCTTCGAGCTCCTCTATGCCGAAAAAAGCATCCATAAGGCTTTTTCCGCCAACGATAGCACCATGGTTTTTGAGAAGATAAGCATCTCCTGTGTCGAGGTTTTCCTTAAACGCCGTAAAAAGCTCGTCCGAACCGGGCCTGCCATATGGTATAAGTCCTATCCTGCCTACCTTCATTCCGAGATACGGCGTGTAAGGTGGAATAATTTCCGTGTTCGCGGCAAACTTGCGGCACGACCACAAGACGGCATTAGGGCCGTGGGTGTGTATAACTGCCTGCACGCTTTCATCGTGCTCATAATAGTACCTGTGCAGCGTCAGCTCCTTGCTGGGTTTGAGTGAGTTGAGCCGCTCGCCTAAGAGCGATACCACCGCAAAATCGTCGGACGTGAGCGTACCGAAGCATGTTCCGCTGGCAGTGATATATATTCTACCATCGTGCAGGAAGCTGAGGTTCGCCGACGAACCGGAGGTCTTCCCGCGCTCGAACAGGCTGTGGGCTATCCACACCGCGTCTTTGAGCTTTTGCTCAAGCGTCATACTCATATTCCTCGCCTGCCCTTCGTAGTCATTTCAAGAGCAGCGTGGAAGAAATCCTCCCTGCCGAAGTTGCCGGACTTGAGAACGAGACGCAGCTCCGGCTTTTTCACGGGCATCATGACCGGAACTCCGGGCGCAACACTCTCGCCGATAAGATATGCACCAAAGTCGAGCGCCTTTGCAACAGCGCCGGATGTCTCTCCACCTGCGACAATGATCTGCGTATAGCCGTCCTTTTCAGCCATAAGTGCAAGCTCGGAGATGAGCTTTTCAAGCGCTGCTGAGACCTGTGGACGGAGAGCATCGGGTATGCGGGATATCTCCTGTGCACTCTCGGAGCTGTAAAGCAGCACTCCGTCACGTCCTGCAACCTCTTCCCACAGCGATACACTGCTCTGGGTTCCGTCAATCGCTTTCATGGGATCGATCTTTATCGCCGAATGATCCGCTTTATAGTCGGTTATCTGCCTCAGCGTCATGCTTGAGCAGCTTCCTGCAAGCAGAATACTCTTCCCCGCCGCGGTGCAGCTCACATTATCGGCAAGCGCTTTTTTGCAGTTGGGATTGACCGCCGCGAGCAGGCCAGAACCTCCGCTAAGTATCTTAACGCCGCCAAAAAGCGAATAGATGAGCTCATTGTGCTCCTGCTCGAAGTAATCGGGAATGATGTAAAAGTGTTCCGACTGCGTTGAAAAGCGCTCCAGCATCGACTCAACGTGCTCTTGTCCGGCGAGCATATCCTCTATCGTTACAACATGGCAGGGATATTTGCTCTGCTCACACATGAGCTCGGATATATCCGAGGCCCACATCGGATTTACCGGATGATCCTTCATGTGCGTAAGGTGCAGCGGCACGCCGCCCACAAACAGTCGCCCGTTTTTTACCGTTCTTCCGTTCACGGGCAGAGCCGGACACAGGATAGTGTATTTTTCGCCGAGCTCGGACAACGCCGCATCCATAACGGGGCCTATGTTGCCCTCACGAGTGGAATCAAACGTCGAGCAGTACTTGTAATAAAGCTGCTTTGCACCGACGGCCAGCAGCCATCGGAATGCCTCGGTACAGTCGCGCACTGCCTCCGCGGCGGGCGTTGACCGGCATTTTAGAGCTATGACCACCGCATCGCAGTCCGCGATCTCGGTGCTGTCCTTCGGCAGACCGGTGCACATTGTGACCCTTAACCCGGCAGAGCGGAGAAACGATGCCGCATCACTTGCACCGGTGAAATCATCCGCGACGCAGCCCAACAAAATATTGCTTTTCTTCATTGCATTGTGCTCCTTAAAAAATAGGATAAGGATTTTGTCCTTATCCTATTTCATGTTAATTATCCTCTTGCCTTATCAATGAGGTCAAGAACGGGCTTAATGGTATCGTTGCCCTCGTACATGCTTGCGGTCGCGGCTCTGAACTCGGTGAGGTCGGGACGGATAATGGTGACGCCCATTTCTTCCATCTTGTCAAGAGTTTTTGCCTCCTCGCTTGCAACGACGGTGCGGCTCTTTTCGGTGATCTCACGGCCCACCTCAAGAATGATCTTCTGGAGCTCTTCGGGGAAGGACTGGAAGGTCTCCTCATTGAAGAACAGCGAGCCTTCGTAGGGAACATGCTCGGTCATGATCGCATAGGGTGCAACTTCGTAGAAGTTCATATTCATGGTCAGCATGATATCGTTTTCCTGACCCTGAACGACATTATTCTGGATGGAGGTGTAGACCTCGGACAGTGCCATGGGAACGGGCGCAGTCCCGAAGCACTCCCAGACCTTCATATAGGTAGTGATGGTCGGAACGCGGATCTTGAGGCCCTTGAGGTCATTAAGATTGTTTACAGCCTTGGTACAGCTGAGGTTGCGGTTAAGTCCGTCAAGAACTGTGACCATGCGGATATTTGCCCTTTCGGCTACGAGCTCTGCGCACTCGTCAAAGTACTCGTCCCAGAACTTGTCGCGGTGTTCGTCGTTATCATAGAGATAGGGCATGCCCCAGACGTCGAAGAGGGGGTTAACTTCGCCCAGAGAGCTGAAGCCGTCCATAACTATATCGACGGTGCCGAGTTCAAGCCCCTCAAGGGCATCGACGAGGCCGCCGAGCTGGCCGGATGCAAACACTTCACCGGTTACCTTGCCTCCGGTGCGTTCGCTGACCTTGTCCAGAAACTCCTGAGCGAGAACAGTCATGTAATAGTCGGAAGTTTCTGTCGTTGCGAGCTTCCAGTGATAGCTGTAATCACCTTCCGCCTTCTGATTGCCATTGTCCTTGCCGTCGCCGCAGCCGGTGCAGAGGCTGAGCATAAGCACAATAGCGAGGGCAAATGCTGCGAATTTTCTGAGATTCTTCATTTTTTCCTCCTGTTTTTAATTTTCTTTTTCATCCAAAACCCACTCAGGCAAGCAGACGTGGCAGCCAGAGTGAAAGCTCTTCCACATAGGTTATTATCATAAGGCCGACAAAGTTTGCCGCCAGAAACGGCATGCTCGCCTTGAATTGCTTTTCAAACGGTATATCCGCAATGGCGGCAGCTATATACTGGTTCTCGCCGACGGGCGGAGTAGTGAGGCCCAGAGCAAGGTTTACGACCATGATAATGCCGAAGTGCACGGGGTCAACGCCGAGAGCAAGCGCCTGCGGAAGCAATATCGGCGTTACGATAAGGATACCTGCGACCGATTCAATGAAGCAGCCTATAAACAGGAATATAAGGTTACATATCAGCAGGAACATGAACTTGTTTCCGGCGATACTGCCGACCGCGCTGCCGAGCAGCGAGGACACGCCATTTGCCGTCAGCAGCCAGCTGAACGCACCGGATGCCGACACAATTATGAGCACCATGACGGTGTTGGTCAGAGCTCCGCCCAGAATGCCGCCGATATTTGTGCTGTCGACCTCCTTATACCAGAAGCGGGCAACAAGATAACCGTAGACACAGGCAACGGCTCCCGCCTCGGTCGGGGAGAAGAAACCGCCATAAATACCGCCGAGGAGAATAACCGGCACCAGCAGTGCGGGGATCGCATCGACAAAACTCAGCCACAGCTCCTTGAGTGAGAAATCCGTGGTCTGCTCTATGTGGCGCTTTCCGGCCTCGCCTCGCGCTGTTATCATAAAGATGATGGCAAGCAGTATGCCGGGAACTATACCGGCAACAAACAGATCGCCTATCGATGTGTTAGAGCAAACGCCGTACATTATCATCGTTATGCTCGGCGGGATTATAACGCCGAGGCCGCCGGCAACAGCCGTAAGACCAGCAACGAAATCCGCAGGATAGCCCTTTTTCTTCATGTCGGGGATGAGCGTCGAGCCTATCGCCGCGCAGGTCGCGGCAGCGGAGCCCGAAAGAGCGCCGAAGAACGCACATGCAACGATGACGACGTGGGCAAGACCGCCCTTCATCCAGCCGACGAGCGCGTTTGCAAATCTTACTATACGCCGCGACATTCCGCCGACCTCCATAAGCTTACCCGCCAGCATGAAAAACGGTATTGCCATCATTGTGAACGAATCGACGGCAACGAACATGCGCTGTGCAAATGTTGCGACCGGCATTCCGCTCAGCAGCATCACGGCCGCCGTCGGCAGTCCGATGCAGACTATGAGAGGCGCACCCAGGAAAAGCAGGACCAGCAGCAGTCCGAACAGAACTATCGTTGTTACTAACGGAGTCATTTGATCTCCTCCTTTCCGTTTGCGCCGTCCTTTTGAAGCCTTGCAATATCAACTATCTGCTTTGCCGAGAATATCACGCACAGCACACCGCTGAGCGCAAGTGCAGCAACGATTGCCGCGTAAGGCATCTGCGTTACGTTGTACGCCTGATGCTTTTTGATCGTCAGCATCATGTAAAGAACTGATGAATAAAGCAGATATCCGAACGTAACGGCCAGCAGTGCCATGTCTATGATGTTTATGACCTTCTGTGCACCGGGCTTGAAGTATTTGTTCACAAAAAACTCTACCCTTATAAGCCCGCCGTTTTTGAAAGCATAACTCGCTCCGGCAAACGTGACCCAAATCATCGTCCAGCGCGCGACTTCTTCAGGCCACGACAGCGGATTCCCGAAATAACGGAATATGACCTGAAGCACAACGACCAGGACCATAAGGATCAGGACCACACCGCCGAGCCACAATTCAAATTTCTGAATTTTACTTTTCATACTCTGCCTCCGATGCTCAGACACCCGTCACAGAAATGATTGCTTCCCTGAGTATCGCAACGGCAACATCCATTTCTTCGGGCGTCATTGTCAGCGCAGGGGATATCTGAAGCGCGTCACCAATGATTCCGTCTGCCGTTCCCGTAACACCGGACAGCACCAGAAGCCCCTTATCGAGGCAATATGCCGCGATCTTTCCGGCAATACCGAGTTTGGGATCAAAGGGAGCCTTACTCTCGCGATCGGAAACGAGTTCAACGCCTGCAAGCATTCCTATACCGCGGATATCGCCGACAGCCGGGATATCACCCAGGGCGTCCTTGAGCTTTTTTAGAAGCGCCTCTCCATTTTTGGCGGACATGCCCACAACGTCATTTTCTATTATGTACTTAACGACTGCATTAGCGCCCGCCGTGGCTATGGGCATTCCGGCAAATGTATAGCTGTGCTCAAGTATGCCGGAGCCGTTTGCTATCGCATCTACGACCTTCTTGTGAGCAATGACTGCGCCGATGGGAGCGTAGCCGCCGCCGAGTCCCTTTGCAATAGAGATAAGATCGGGTACTACGCCGAAGTGATCGATGGCAAAGTTTTTGCCGGTTCTGCCAAGCCCCGTTATGACTTCGTCACAGCACATGAGCACATCATATTTATCGCATATCTCACGGATGCGCTTCATGTATTCGACCGGAGGCACCGTCGCAGTTGCGGTCGTTCCGGTAACAGGTTCAAGCACGAATGCCGCCACGGACTCCGCGCCCTCGTATTTTATCACTCTCTCAAGCTCCTCGGCACAGGGAACACTACAATTGCATCTTTCAAGGCCGTAAGGACATCTGTAGCAATTGCACTGAGCGATGTGCGGCATGTGCAGCAGCAGATTTTCGTATCTGCTGCGCCACGACGGACGTCCGCCAAGCGACAGTGTACCAAATGTATTGCCATGATAACTCTGCCATCTGGAAATGATCTTGTACTTGCTCGGACGGCCCATTTCTATCTGGTATTGCCGAGCGATCTTTGCCATAGATTCAACGGCTTCGGAACCGCCGCTGCAGAAGAACACTCTCTCCATACCCTTCGGAGCGAGTTTTATGATATTAGAGGCAAGCTCTTCTCGCGCCTGACTGGTAAACGCACCGCCGTTGAGGTAGGTCACCTCGTAGGCCTGCTTTGCTATTGCGTCGCAGACCTCCTTAACGCCGTTTCCGATGTTCGTCACCGCAAGTCCGGCGCCGAAGTCCATGTAGCGGCGGCCATCCTCGTCGTACAAATAGACCCCATCGGCATGGGTGATCTTTTTGTAGGTCTTGGACAGCGATTTCGTGAATACATTGCTGCTGTTCTGTTCCATCCGATTTCTCCTTTTTTATATAATTTTCGCTTCACTGAAATTTAAAATCTGAAATTTTAGTTTATGATATCAAAAAGCCCTCACTTTCGCAATACACATTCTAAACAAAAGTGAGGGTAAGATTATGTAAAAGCTCAACAAATATGTGATTTTTATGGCAAAGCATGCTCAAAAAATGACCTCTTGCTCTTCAATCGCCTCAAAGTTTTTGAGAATATCGTCCTTTGTGCCAGAAATATCCTCGCGAATCCCCTCGAGTGCACGCGTTTCATCTCCGCGCTCTATCGCCTCGGCGATGGCTATATGGACCATAACCTCGTTCCTTGCGATTTCAAGTGCATTATCTCTCTTCGTACAGAAATTAATGTGCCGTACGGTTATCTGGCGCGTAAGCAGCATAACGTTTCGGATCTCGTTATATATTATATCCGGGCACTGCTCCCATAGATACGCGTGGAATTTCTGCTGAATATCGTCGGCAATCCGCATTTTATCGGCCAATGATTCGGTGCTCAAATTCTCAAGGCTTTCCCTGAATGCGCATATAAACTGTCTCATGTCCAACGCCGCTGCGTTTTTTATTGCCCTTTTTATAACGACGACTTCAAGCGCCTCACGGAAGTCAAACAGCGCTTCGATCTCCTCTTTGGAATACTTGCGCACATAGCTGCCGCTGCGCTGAAGTATCGTCACATATCCTTCTTTCTCAAGCGTTTTGAGCGAATTTGTGACCGGTGTTCTGCTGACCTTCAGCTCTGCCGCGATTTGATCCACGTCCAGCTTTTGGCCGGGATGGTAGCGGCTCGAAACTATTCTGTCTCTGATTTCCTCATAAACAAGGTCGTTTAAGCTTTTGTACTCTATCATGTTGTTTTGCTGCTCCATCTAAAACTTTAGATATTACAGTAGCATTATTTTTCTCAATTGTCAAGATTCGCTCAGCACAACTGATGTTTACGGCCATTGCACAGAGGAAATGAAAAAAGCAAGTGCAAACCGAATGGAAAGTTACATGAAAGTTGTTATGAACCAATAAAAAAGCAGCCTCGAAGTAATCGAAAAGCTGCTATGTTTAGGTCCCGTTAGGGTACGTTAGGGTACGCCTCAGATTTTTTGATAACTTTTCAGGGCGAAAAGTGGGCAAAAGCAAAAGAAACTGCACTAAAAAGTGCAGTTTCTGTGGTGGACGATACAAGACTCGAACTTGTGACCTCCCGCACGTCAAGCGGATGCGCTACCAGCTGCGCCAATCGTCCATTTTCATCGGCAACGGTTATTCTACCCGATGCCGATGGATTTGTCAACACTTTTTTTCAGTTTCTCACATAAACCGTGCATTCGGCGGTTTTTCCGTAGCACGAGAGGACGACCTTCATCGTTCCTGCGCTTACGCCCGTCACGGTGCAGGTGCCGTTTTCGTTGGTTGTCACGGTCGCAACGTTCGGGTCGGTCGATGACCACTGATACTCGGCAGTGACCGTCATCGGGAAGTGCGAGCCTGTGAGCGTTATCGACTGGCCGGCCTGGATCGCAAACTCCGTGCAGGGATTTGCGTAGGGGCTGCTCATCGTGACCGAGGTTATCTCCGGCGTGGGCGTCGGAGTCGGGGTCGGAGTCGGAGTCGGAGTCGGCGCGGCAGAGACATCTGCCGGAGGCGTCGGCATGACCGGAGCATTGGGATTGTCCGCATTATCGAGGCTCACGGTTATCATGACTATGAGCGCTGCTATGATGGCTACGATGAGTATCGCGCCGAAAATAAACTGCCATTTGCGATTATCGCCCGCTCTTTTATTTGCGGCCGTACCTTTGACGGCGCTGGGCGTTGTGCCGGGAGCGCGGCGGCTGTTCTGGACTCTGCGAGTGCTGCACTTGGGACAGCGGCGGCGCATTGCGGAATACTTCTCTCCGCAGCGGCGGCAGGTCACCTGAGGAATCAATGCCATATATGCTCCTCCTTATTGCTTGATATCTTAAATATAATACAATATTATAGCTTTCCCGTCAAGTATCGCACCCGGCAAGTCGGCGGCGGATATACTCGGCGACGTCGTCGGCGGCAATGCCCAGAGCATAGGCCAGCTCGCCGTGCAGCATGCGCTCGGCCGTTTTGAGATACTGCGCATCGACATTGTGGAAGTGCTTTTTCTGATCCTTGAGCGCCTCGCGGCGGCGATACAGCATTCCGACAAGCTGCATGAGCTGCTTGCGGCTGCCGTTTTTGACGATATCGTCGCAGACCGTTTTGCGCTCGTTATCGCTCGTTATCCAGTCAAGCGGCTCGTTCGCTGCCTCGTCGATAAGCGCGTTTGCCTCGCTGCCCGTCAGCACCGGGCGGAGCTTATTTGCAAGCTTTTCGCTCGCCGTCGGCACATAAACAGTGCTGCCCGGATCGTCGATCGGGCTGAGGACATAGTACTCGCCCTTCGTTTTTCCGAGCTTGAGCATGCTTATCTCCTTGACCATGCACACTCCCTGCGTTCCATAGACAACCGTTTGACCAACCGCCAGCATTTTTTCGACCTCCAAAAAAATTGCGCCGCTTCATGCGGCACCACAAAAGCTTTTATCCTTAATACATTATTAACATATATTAATATATCACATTTTTAATTTTGTTGCAAGGAAGAAAAAAATAGTATATAATAATCGCTTGTCAACAAACAAAACAAAAGATTGGAGTGTTATTATGAAACGCACTAAGATCGCTCAGATATTTGCCGATGCGGACAGCTTCGGCGGCAAGGAGATAACCGTCTGCGGCTGGGCGCGCACCATTCGCGACATGAAGAATTTCGGCTTTATCGAGCTTAACGACGGCTCGTGCTTCAAGAGCCTGCAGGTCGTGCTCGATCGCGAGAAGCTCGATAACTACGACGAGCTTGCGCATCAGAACGTCGGCGCGGCGTTCATCGCCAAGGGCGAGCTTGTGCTCACGCCCGACGCAAAGCAGCCGTTTGAGCTGAAGGCGACCGAGGTCACCGTCGAGGGCGCATCCACCCCCGACTATCCGCTTCAGAAAAAGCGCCACAGCGTCGAGTTTTTGCGCACGATCCAGCACCTGAGACCGCGCACGAACCTGTTCTCGGCGACCTTCCGCGTCCGCAGCGTTGCGGCGCAGGCCGTGCACGAATTTTTCCGCAATAACGGCTTTGTATATGTTCACACGCCGATCATCACCGGCTCCGACTGCGAGGGCGCAGGCGAGATGTTCCAGGTCACGACACTCGACCTCGAGAACGTCCCCAAGACCGAGGATGGCAAGGTCGATTATTCTCAGGATTTCTTCGGTAAGAAGACCAGCCTGACCGTCTCCGGCCAGCTCAACGCCGAGAACTTCGCCATGGCATTCGGCGACGTTTACACCTTCGGCCCCACCTTCCGCGCCGAAAACTCCAACACCGCGCGCCACGCCGCCGAGTTCTGGATGATCGAGCCGGAGATGGCGTTCTGCGACCTCGACGGCGACCTTGAGGTCATGGAGGCGATGGTAAAATACATCATTACCGCCGTCATGGAGCGCTGCCCCGACGACCTCGCGTTCTTCAACAGCTTCGTCGATAAGGGACTCATCGAGCGTTTGCAGCATGTCGCCAGCAGCGACTTCGGCCGCATCACCTACACCGACGCGGTGGAGCTGCTCAAGCAGCACAACGACCAGTTCGACTACAAGGTCGACTGGGGCACTGATCTCCAGACCGAGCACGAGCGTTTCCTCACCGAGCAGATCTTCAAGCGCCCCGTGTTCGTCACCGATTATCCCAAGGAGATCAAGGCGTTCTATATGCGCCTGAACGACGACGGCAAAACCGTCGCCGCGGCGGACTGCCTTGTGCCCGGCATCGGCGAGATCATCGGCGGCAGCCAGCGCGAGGAGCGTCTCGACGTGCTCGAGAGCCGCATCAAGGAGCTTGGCATGAATCCCGCCGACTACTGGTGGTACTGCGACCTGCGCCGCTACGGCTCCTGCCGCCACGCGGGCTTCGGCCTCGGCTTCGAGCGCATGGTGATGTACCTCACGGGCGTGGGCAACATCCGCGACGTGGAGCTGCATCCCCGCACCGTCGGCAACGCGGAGTTCTAAGAACCGGAATACGCAGCAAGCCCTCCCGTGCGGGAGGGCTTGACTTTTTTGTGCGGTATGGTACAATTGTCTCAAGGACGCTGTTGTATTGCGGCGGTTAGCCACTCCCTTGCGAAAGGGGGTGATGCAGATGGGAAACGGGCGCCGGGCGCGAGCCCTGCGTTTCGCGATATGCTTCATCGTGATCCTTGCGATCATGATCTACATAGCTCCAAAAGCGTGTTGACCGCCCGGCTGGCACCCGAGCGGTCAACATAGACATTCTATTTTGATCTCTGAGGGCTAACTGCCGATACAGCAGCGTCCCTTGCTATCTTCATTATAATCCGGCGGGCGAAAATGTCAAGCCGGAAATTTTTTTGCCCTCGTTGCACGCGGACGGACACCAAACCGGCGAATCACTCCTACAGGTGATTCGAGATATTTTCGCCGTAAGAAAAAATCATAAAACCGGCGGAAACCTCGGAATTTTACACGAAAAACTGAATCATACACCATCGGCCGCCCTCGGCGGGGCGGCTTGAAACAAACCTTGCCCTGATCGCAGGGCGTAAAACACAGGAGGAAGCATGACAAAAACCACCAACTACCAGCTCAACCAATGGGCAAAGTCCGACCGCCTCATGATGGACGACTTCAACGCCGACAACGCAAAGATCGACGCGGCGCTTGCGGGCAAGACCGAGCTATTCACCGGCAGCTACACCGGCGACGGCACCGCCACGCGCGTCATCCATCTGGGCTTCACGCCGAAGGCCATTGTGCTGACCAGCAGCAACGGCATTTTCAACACGACCGCCGCAATTTACGGCGGTCTTGCCTTCAACGGCAGCAATGCGCTTGCGGTCGCCATCACTGACAACGGCTTTCTGGTCAATAACAATGCCGCAAAATCGAATATGAAAAACACGGTCTATTACTATCTTGCATGGTGCTGAGGGCAAAAAAAAGAATGGCTCCTTTCGGAGCCATTCTTTTTTTGTTTGCTTCAAGCGCTGCTCAAATCCTCAGATCTGATTACGCGAAGAAGGTGCCGTTCAGAACGACAGTGTTATCAGCGCCCTTGATCTCATAGGTGTAGGTGCCAGCAGCCGCAGCACCAGTAGACCAAACAGTACCATCCACAGTGCCTGCATTGTTCTGAACCGGATTCAGCGTGATGAAGAAGTAGTGGGCACCAGCACTCAAACCGGAAGCAGTCTCGGTGTAAACCTGAGTGCCATCGCTGTTCTTCACAGTCAAGGTGTAGTTCTGAGTGGTGGGAGCAGTAAACTTGAAGATACGGTTGTCTTCAGCGGTTCCTGCAATTCTCTGACTATTACTGGTTGCAAAGGTATCGTCAGCGGGAGTATAGGTGCCGTCGTCCAGAGCCTTGACGTCAGCAGCGGTCGCACCGGCAGGAGCGGTAACGGAGACCACACCGGCGGTCTTCATCTGCAGGTTGTCATCAACGAAGATGGCGGTGATGGTGTTGGCAACACCGTCAACGGTATCGGTGATGAACGCGACGTTCTGATAGGTGACATTGACAGGATCGGCCTCGGAAATACCGGTCATGGAACCGGCGGCCTTCTTGTCGGTGTCAACGTTGATGATGACGGCATCCTTGGCAACGGGATAGGTGGTGCCAGAGATAACGATAAGCTTGCGAGCCTCGTCGTACTCAGCAACACGGCCGAAGCTGGTGACCTGCGTCACATCAGCCAGAGCGACC
>OQVL01000892.1_pt1 | contig 16984 bp, 11 predicted proteins | sample 1691501 | NCBI WGS metagenome assembly OQVL01 (sample SAMN03418253, study PRJEB22391) | human gut metagenome | biome: human-gut; feature: organic feature; material: feces | host: Homo sapiens | place: Tanzania | collected 2013-01 | reverse complement strand
GCCGCCAGCGTTCATCCTGAGCCAGGATCAAACTCTTAATTAAATGGTATCTAATCTCTTCCTCTACAGAAGAGTTTAAATCGTTTGAATTTCTAACTCTTTAACGCTTAGCTTTTGCTTTTCGCTACTCGATTCTTTCTTATCCGAATCATTGTCTTTTTTAGAAATTGCCGGAAACTTTACTTTTACCATTCTCTGGTTGTGTATAGTTTCTCTTTTAAATCTTTCAGCTTATTGCTGTTTTTTCGACTTAAATTTCTACACTATGAAGTTTTCAATGTTCTCGATCTTTCGATCTCGCTCGCTCTTGGCGAGCTTTTTTAGTATATCGCATGTCGCTTCGTTTGTCAACTACTTTTTTTCATCTTTTTTCGTCTCCATCCTCGGGAGCTCTGCTCCCTGCGACAGCTTGTCTATATTACCAAACTTACCCCTCCCTGTCAACCGCTTTTTTGTTTTTTCTCCTTCTTTTTTTCCTCATTCCACATTTTAAAATTCCTCATTCCACATTCAACCTTCCACATTTATAATACTCTACGAGCCGTTGCTTGATGCCCAAGAGCATCTGCATTTGCAGCAGTTTTATCTTGCTTTGCAGCAGGGTCTGCGATGAGGTGTGGAGCTCGAAGGTGGAGAGCATGCCCTCGTCATACTTGCGGGCGTTGAGATGATGGGCGAGCGAGTCGCTTAAGACCTTACGTTCCATCTGGACGGTCTCCTTGGCGTAGCCGTCGCGGTCCATGACGGCTTGGAAGATGTTGTCGTGAAGGCGTCGGCGCGTGTCGTCAAGCTTCAGTTGTGCTTGTTGCCAACTGCTCTTGGCGCGTCGCGCAGCCTTCCATGATGAAGCGTTAAAAATAGGGATGGAAAGGCTGATGCCGAAATATTCGCCGCGGTTGTTCTTTATCTGCGTGGCAAACGCGTCGACAGAGCCTTTCTGAGAGAGATTCTTGTAATAGTTGGTGCTGATGCCACCCTCCAGCGAGATGGTGGGAAGGAGAGCGCCACGCTGTTGAAGCCATGTGTAACGGGCTGAACGCTCCTCTGCCACAGCCGTGGCCACCTCGGGAGAGATGGCCTGAAACGAGGCGCTTATGGCGGCGGCATCTTTTGTTGCGTATCCGCCTATTGTCGCGTTTGGAGCCGATGAGCTAAACAGCAATGACGGATCCGTGATGATGGTCAGCGTGCTGTCGGCGGGATAGTTCATCGCCGTCTTCAGCGCCAGGAGCGTGCGCGTGGCCTCGTTGCGTTGATGAGTGAGGGCGTAGTCGTCTTCTGCCACCTGTGCCTCCACCTGTGCCACGTCGGGGCGGCTCTTCGTGCCCAGTTCCATCATGCGCTGTGTGCGTGTGAGCAGCTGTCGGCTCTCGTCGAGCTTCTGGGCTGCCAGCTCTATGCTTGCCTGAGCGTAAGCAGCCTCCGCATAAAGCTGCATCACCTCTATAGCTTTGGCATCGCGGGCTTTAGCCACGGCAGCATCAGAGGAGCGGCGCAGCAGACGGGCCTGTCGGAACGCGTTGATGGTGCGCATGCCGTCGAACACGGTGAGCGATGCGTAGAGGTTATAATAGTTGTTGAAGGTCGTGACATCGGTGTAGACGTTCGTTTCGGGGTTGATGCCTCGTCCCCAGCTCCACTGTGTGCTCACGCTAGCTCCCACATGTGGAAGGAAGCCAGCCTTTGCCCAACGGTAGTCGGCGCGTGCCTGTCGGCGCTGCACGAGCTGTAGCTGCACGTCGGTGCTGTGCTTCACGGCGTAGCTCATGCAGCTGTCCATGCTCCATGCTGCTGTGTGGGGCGTGTCGGCAGGTGTCTGTGCCGATGCGTTCAGCGTGAGAGCCAGCGTGAGGGCGAGTGGAAGAAATGTTCTCTTGTTCATATTTTTTTTCTGTCTTGTTCCTTTTTTGTATGTTCTCATACGCTTTTAAACATGCCAAATGTGTGCCAAAATAGTGTTGCTACTGATTATCAGGGTGTTAGCTCAAAATGTGGAAATTAGGAGTGTAAAATTTTTGGACAGTGGTGTAAAGAAACTTTACAAAGGTGTGAGAAAAAAGAAAAACGGCGTTGCAAGGTCTTCACTCCAGCATCTCAATTTCTTTCATAAAAACATCCAATCGGTTTGCACCATCGGCAATATTTTTTTAATTTTGCCGTAACAGAAAAGTTTTCAAGACATGACAAAGAAAGGATCACTACTCATCGTTGACGACAACCGCGCCATACTGACAGCCGTTAAGATGCTGGCAGAGGCACAGTTTGCTTCTATCGAAACCATAGCCACCCCCGCCGCCCTGCCTGCAAGGTTGCGCGAGATGAAGCCCGACGTGGTGCTGCTCGACATGAATTTTCGCAGTGGCGTCAACAACGGTGGTGAGGGCCTGTTTTGGCTTGGCGAGACCAAACGCTGCTGTCCGCAAACGGAGGTGGTGCTGTTCACGGCATACGCCGACATAGACCTTGCGGTGAGAGGAATAAAAGAAGGCGCTGCCGACTTTATCGTGAAGCCTTTCGACAATCAGCGCATGCTCGACACGCTGTGTGCCGCACGCGACAAACACCAGCCCAAGAGTTCTGACGCTCAACCCGCGCCGCAGACAGGAGACATGGTGTGGGGCGAGAGCGACGCCATGCGCCAGCTGCGCATGATGGTGGAAAAGGTGGCGGTGACCGATGCCAACATCCTCATAACAGGTGAGAACGGTACGGGCAAGGAGGTGCTGGCACGCGAGATCCACCGTCTGTCGCACCGTGCCTCGGCACCCATGATGCCCATCGACATGGGAGCGGTGAGCGAGACCCTGTTTGAGAGCGAACTGTTCGGTCATGTGAAGGGCGCGTTTACCGATGCCAAGGCCGACAAGCCGGGCAAGTTTGAGATGGCTGAGGGTGGCACGCTCTTTCTCGACGAGATTGGGAATCTCTCCTATGCGCTCCAGGCAAAGCTCCTCACAGCCCTGCAACGCCGCACCATCGTGCGCGTGGGTGGCAGCAAACCTGTCGCCATTGACGTGCGCCTTGTGTGTGCCACCAACCGCGACCTCGACCGCATGGTCCTCGACGGACAGTTTCGCGAGGACCTGCTCTACCGCATAAACACCATCCGGCTGCATCTGCCGCCGCTGCGTGAGCGACGTGACGACATCGTGCCGCTGGCACGCATCTTCGTGAAGCGTTATGCCGACATATATAATAAGGTGGAGATGAGGCTCACGCCAGAGGCTGAACGCAAGATGGAGAGGCTGCCATGGCACGGCAACATAAGACAGCTGCAACACGCCATGGAGCGTGCCGTCATCATGGCCGACGGCAACACCATCGCTCCCGATGACATTGATGACGGCACGATGGGTGCCGCTGACACGCAGCAACCGCCGCTTCAGGTGGAGAGCATGCAGACGCTCGACGACATGGAGCGGCAGATGATTGAACGCGCCATGGCGTCGTGTGGAGGCAACATGTCGGCGGTGGCAGCAAGGCTCGGCATCTCGCGACAGACTCTGTATAACAAGATAAAACGTTACGGCCTATGACAACAACATCTTTCATCTGGTGCCTTGTGCTCGTCGTTGCCGTTATGGTCTTGGGCTATGTGCGTCTCTGTCTGAACTACCGCCGCAACATTCGCAAGGTGGCGTTCATGTTTGATGCCATCGATGCTTCCGACTTCACCTTCTCGTTCTCAACCAAAGGGGTGAGCGGCAGCGATGCCATGCTCAACAAATCGCTTAACCGCATAAAGCAGATTCTTGTCAACGCCCGTGACGAGGCTGTGGAGCGAGAGAAATATTATGAACAGATCATGGACGCCGCAGGCACAGGTCTGCTGGTGGTCGATGGGGCAGGACACATCTTGCAGCATAACGTAGCGGCAACACGTCTGCTGCACCGCCCCGTTCTCACCCACATGGAGCAGGTGGGGCAACAGTTTGCTGACGGGTCGCTCTCGGTGCGGGAGACCTACACCACACTGCGCAACAAGCGGGTGCGCATAGTGGCGTTCAGCGACATCAACGGCGAGCTGGCAAACCGTGAGGTCGACTCATGGATAAAACTCATCCGCGTGCTCACCCATGAGATCATGAACACCATAACGCCCATAACATCGCTCAGCCAGTCGCTGCTGCAACAGGCGAGCGGTGAGCAGCGCGAAGGGCTGGAGGTCATCAACAAGACGGGTACCGAACTGATGGCTTTTGTCGAAAACTACCGGCGGTTCACCCATGTGCCGCAGCCGCAGCCACGGCTGTTCTACGCCAAGCCCTTTCTTGAGCGCATGGCGACGCTTGCCGACGCCGACGGCAGGGTGGGCGTCAGCGTGGAGCCCGCCGACCTGCTCGTCTATGCCGATGAAGGTCTGATGGGACGTGTTGTTACCAACCTGCTGAAGAACGCAAAGGAGGCGGTGGCTTGTGCGCAAGACGAAGAGGGTGGCGGCGACGGCGGCCCACAGCGCGACAGCAAGGTGTGGATAGAAGCCTACACAGGCGACGACGATTCGGTCGTTATAGACATCTGCGACGATGCCGCCCTCATTGCTCCCGACGTGGCCCAACATGTCTTTGTGCCGTTCTTCACAACAAAACAAGGAGGCAGCGGCATCGGTCTGCCTCTCTCCCGACAGATCATGCGCGTGAGTGGGGGAACGCTCGAACTGGTGCAAGATGCGAAGGCCCGCAAGACGGTGTTTAGGATGAAAATTTAGAAAAAAGGTGTTTTCTTTCGTTCAATCGGATTTTTACTGTACCTTTGCATCCACACTAATTAAGGTGGGCTAAAAATAGCCGACATAACATTAACAAAAATGAAAGGTTACTTTTAAAAACCTATCTTTAAGAAAATAATTGATGAAGACATCAGAGTTTTTCGGAAAGCTGAAGAGCACGTATTTCTGGGGCAACATCCTCGCCATGATAATAGTGGTGGCGGGTGTGTGTTGGGGTACGAGCTTCGCCATCGACATCTACACCCATCATGGCGAGTCGGTGGCCATTCCAAATATTAAGCAAAAGTCGTTTGCTGACGCCGAGCACATTCTTGCCGACGCCGGTCTGTCTGTTGTGGTCAGCGACACGGGCTATGTGAAATCGTTGCCGCCCGACTGCATCTTGGAGCAGTCGCCGGCGGCTGGCTCGCATGTGAAGACGGGACATGTTATCTATGTCATCGTCAACGCATCGCGCTCACCCGAAATATCCTTACCCGACATCATTGACAACAGTTCGTTGCGCGAGGCAATGGCAAAGCTTACGGCCATGGGCTTCAAGCTCACGCAACCTCAGTTTGTGCCGGGCGAGAAAGACTGGGTCGTGGGTGTCGTGGCTGGCACACGCCAACTGCAAGCTGGCGACAAGGTGACCGTGGACACGCCCATTACCATTCAGGTGGGTAACGGACAGCTCAGCGCCGACGACAGCATCAACTTCATCGACAACACCATCGAAAGCGAAGACTTCATTGATGAAGGTGGCGATGTGGACGATTTCCACGAGGTCAGAGGTGAGGGTGAGCATGAGATGATCGTGGAATGATATAACAAGCAAAAGAGAGAGAAGAAAAGGGAAACATGACACATTATACAAACGACATAGAAGAGATTGACGACCTGCTCGGTGAAGGCCAGCTTGGTGGAGGCTTGCAAGGTGGTGAAGGCCAGCTTTTAACAAGCCAGCCCGGCGAAGACGACCAGCTCGGTGAGGACGAAGACCAGCAGCTCTACGAGCATTTCCGCTTCGAGGCAGACCCCGGTCAGCAGCCCATGCGCGTGGACAAGTTCATGTGTGAGAAGCTGCAACACTCGTCGCGTAACCGCATACAGAAGGCTGCCGATGCCGGATTTATACACGTCAACGACAAACCGGTGAAGAGCAACTATAAGGTGCGCCCCGGCGATGTGGTGACGCTGATGCTTGACCGTCCGCGCCATGAGTCGAAGATTGAGGCAGAAGACATTCCCCTCAACGTGGTCTATGAAGACGCGGAGCTGATGGTGGTGAACAAACCCGCAGGACTGGTGGTTCATCCCGGCGCAGGCAACTTTCATGGCACGCTCGTCAACGCCGTGGCGTGGCACCTGAAAGACCTTAAGAGCTATGACCCTAACGACCCGGAGGTGGGACTCGTTCACCGCATAGACAAAGACACCAGCGGTCTGCTCGTCGTGGCAAAGACCCCGCAGGCGAAGACCAGTCTCGGATTGCAGTTCTTCAACAAGACCACACACCGCAGCTACAACGCGCTGGTGTGGGGCAATTTCACCGAGGACGAGGGACGCATTGAAGGCAACATCGCACGCGACCCGAAAGACCGCCTGCGCATGACGGTCATGTCACCCGACTCGGGCATAGGCAAGCCTGCCGTCACCCATTGGCGCGTGATAGAACGTTACGGCTATGTGACGCTCATTGAGTGTATTCTCGAGACAGGCCGCACGCACCAGATCCGTGCCCACATGAAGCATATCGGCCATCCGCTCTTCGGCGATGAGCGCTATGGCGGCTGCGAGGTGTTGCGCGGCAACCGCTCCACAACCTACAAGGCATTCATACAAAACTGCTTCAAGCTCTGCAACCGACAGGCGCTACACGCCCGCACGCTCGGCTTCATACACCCCACGACCAAGCAGCAGATGGACTTCACGTCTGACCTCCCCGCTGACCTTGAGGCACTCATAGAGAAATGGCGTGCCTATGTCAAGGGAACAACCAACGACACGTTTGCCTAAGGTGCGCTTCTTTGCAACACACCGGCTTAAATTAGATTATCGAACATAAAGAAAGTATTCAAATAAAAAATGGAAACGCTAAAAAGAAACATTGCCATCGTCTGTGGTGGCGACTCGTCAGAGCACGATGTGTCCATGCGCTCGGCACAGGGACTCTACTCTTTCTTCGACAAAGAACGCTACAACATATATGTGGTGGACGTGAAAGGACAAGACTGGCACGTCGACCTGCAGAACGGCGACACGGCCAAAATTGACAAGAACGACTTCTCGTTCAAAAAGGACGGCAAGACCGTGACCTTCGATTATGCTTACATCACCATCCACGGCACACCTGGAGAGAACGGTCTGATGCAGGGCTATTTTGAGCTGCTGCACATCCCTTACAGCACCAGCGGTGTGCTCGTTGAGGCTATGACCTTCGACAAGTATGTGCTCAACAACTATCTTCGCGGCTTCGGCGTGAACGTGGCAGAGAGCGTGCTCCTGCGTCGCGGCGAGGAAGAGAAATATAGCGACGAGGAGATAGAGAAGCGCATCGGCATGCCTTGCTTCGTGAAGCCGGCAGCCGACGGCAGCAGCTTCGGCGTGTCGAAAGTGAAGAACGCCGACCAGCTCGCTCCCGCCCTGCGCGTGGCGTTCATGGAGAGCGACGAGGTGATGGTGGAGAGCTTCATGAAAGGCACGGAGATAAGCATCGGTTGCTACAAGACCAGAGACAAGGCGGTGGTGTTCCCCGCCACGGAAGTGGTGACCAGCAACGAGTTTTTCGACTACGATGCCAAGTATAACGGCCAGGTGCAGGAGATCACTCCCGCCCGTCTCTCACCCGAGACCACAAAGCGCGTGGAGGAGGAGACAAGCCGCATCTACGACATCTTGCATTGCAACGGCATCATTCGTATCGACTACATCATCTCCAAGGATGCCAACGGCAACGACAAGATCAACATGCTTGAGATCAACACCACACCCGGCATGACAGCTACCAGCTTCATTCCGCAGCAGGTGCGTGCCGCAGGTCTTGACATCAAGGACGTGCTCACCGACATTGTGGAGAACCAGTTCTGACTTTTATAAAAGACATTGAGCTATGGATAAAGAATTATTGAAGCCCTTCGACGCCATCAGACCCTTCGAGCCCGAAGAGCTGCCCGAGGTGTTTGAGCGTCTGCTCGGCAACGCGCAGTTTGCACAGGTCGTGGCTTATGTGTTTAAGGACATGCCTTACGACATGCTGGCACAGAAGATGCGGGCATGCAAGACCAACCTTGACTTTCAGGTCGCGTTCTGCTATCCTTTCATAAAAGGGTTGTTGCAGAAAGCCAGTCTCGGCTGCGACATTAATGTCGATGCCATAGACATGGAGAAGCGTTACACCTTTGTCAGCAACCACCGCGACATAGTGCTCGACTCGGCTTTGCTTGACGTGCTGCTCATTGAAGCAGGATGCAAGACCACATGTGAGATCGCTATCGGCGACAACCTGCTCTCGCTGCCGTGGGTCAAGGATCTTGTGCGCATAAACAAGTCGTTCATCGTGGAGCGCAGCGTGTCGCTGCGACAGATGCTGCTGTCAAGCAAGCGACTGTCTGAGTATATGCACCTCGTCATAGCTCAGAAGCACGACAACGTGTGGATAGCACAGCGTGAGGGACGTGCCAAGGACTCAAACGACCGCACACAAGAGTCGATCATCAAGATGATGGTCATGGGCGGCGAGGGCTCGCTCGTGGAGCGCCTGAAGGGTCTGCACATCGTGCCGCTGGCCATTAGCTACGAGTATGACCCTTGCGACTTTCTCAAGGCGCAGGAGTTTCAGCTCAAGCGCGACATCGCCGACTGGAAGAAAGGTCCTATGGACGATGTCGTGAGCATGCAGACGGGCATAATGGGCTACAAGGGACATATCCACTATGAGGCAGCGCCTTGCATCGACGCATGGCTCGACACGCTTGACCCCGACATGCCGAAGGCCGACTTCTTCAAGGCTGTTGCCACACACATCGACGACGAGGTGTTCCGCCGCTACCGTCTTTATCCGTCCAACTATGTGGCGCTTGATGAGCTTGAAGGCACCACGGCTCATGCCGACCGTTACACGGCTGAGCAGAAGGCACAGTTTGATGGCTACATTGCTCAGCAGATGGCCAAGATCCAGTTGCCCGACAAGGACGAGGCGTTCCTGCGTGAGCGCCTACTCACAATGTATGCCAACCCGGCACGCAACCAGGAACAGCTTCTCAAGAAATAAGATAAACAGAAAAAAGATTATATGTCAAACAAAGCTTTCTCATGCGCCGCTGCAAAGGTTGTGGCCTCTGCTGCCGTGGTGGCTGCCGCCTTGCTCGCGTCGTGCACTACGGAGCAATATGACTCGGGTGACGGTAAGTGGTCTTACCTGCGCTCCGACTTTGCTGAGGTGTGCACCGACGCGCAGTCGCGCATGAGCAGCTTTACCACCGATGAGCAACTGTCGTTGCAGGTGGAGGGCACGCCGAAGGTGTCGTGGATGACAACGCCCGATTCTACCTATCGCGCCTTGGTCTATTATGCAGCACCTGGCTCGCCAGCGCCTGTCAAGGTGTTTACCGTGAACAACGTGCTGTGTCCCAAGATAAAGAGGCTGCAAACATTGGCTCCTCTTAAGACCGACCCGGTAAGCTTTGTTGCTCTTTGGCTGTCGGCAAACCGTAAATATGTGAACATCACGTTTGACGTGAAGACAGGAAGCAGCGGCAGCGATGCCGACGGACAGAGCATAGGAGCTGTGCTTACCGACATGACGCGCAACGCCGACGGCACGCTGACAGCACACATAACGTTCTGTCACGACCAGGGCAACGTGCCTCAATATTACTCTTCGCGTCAGTATGCCTCGCTTGCCGTGGCACAGATGCAAGATGCCGACTCGGCATCGATAGTGATAAATTCGTACAAAGGCCAGGTCGTGAAGACCATTAGCTTAAAATAATAAAAAGAGATGAAGGCCATGCAATGATATCTGTTGCGTGTGCCTTTTTTTTGTAGAAATCCTAAAAAAACAATTCCATTTATAACATGTACAAACACTTTTTTTCTCTCTTATGTGTTGCCGCCTTTGGGCTCACTGCCTCTTTTGCTCAACGTGCCGACAACTATGTGCCGACAAACGACAGAAACGTAAAACTTACAGAAACGAATCTGCCAATCGCTTTTATTAATGTCAAGGGCAAGACCATTCAGCGAAATGAACGCATAACGGCACGAATGAAGATTATCGACAACAAGGATGGCAAAAACTATGGCGACACCATTGCCCATCCAAACCAGAAAGCCGACTATGACGGTTACATCAGCCTCAAGTATCGCGGCAACTCTTCGTTCAACAGTTCTGACAAGAAGCCCTACGGCTTCAAGACCCTCTCGCAGACGCTTGAAGAGGGAGGCAAGAAGCAAAAGGTGAAGCTCTTGGGCATGGGCAAGGACAACGACTGGGCGTTTCTCGCTCCGTTCTCTGACAAGTCGATGATCCGTGACGTGCTCACCTTTGAGCTTGGACGTCCTTATTTTGGCTATACGCCCCATTCGCGCTTCGTGGAGATTGTTCTCGACGGCACCTATTATGGCGTGTATATCCTGACAGAGCGCCCGGGCAAAGGCAAGAGTCGTCTGAACCTCAACGACCCAGGCTCCGATAACGGCGACCTCACAGGCGATTACCATGTGGAGATCGACCGCGATGACGAGACGATCTTTTACACCTCGCCTTACCGTCCGTTAGGATGGGACGGACAGCCCAACTACAGCAAGAAGATCACATACCAGTATGATGATCCCGATGGCGACGACCTGTTGGAGATGCCTTCTGCCAACCGCGAAGCAATAGACAAGGCGATCAACGACATGGAGAAATCGTTCACCCTCGACAATTATACCGACCCCGCCGTGGGCTACCGCAAGTATATAAACACCACGTCGTTCATCGACTATCTGCTCAGCACCGAGTTCTCGTTCAACATCGACGGCTATCGTCTGAGCACCCACCTTTACAAATATAGCGACACGCGTGCCGTCAACGAGGGGCTCGACAACCGTTGGCAAGCAACGCTTTGGGACTTCAACATCGCTTACGGCAACGCCAACTACAATTATGGCGAGCGCACGGATCTGTGGCAGTACGACTTCAACAGCCGAAGTGGCGATGACCAGCAGGTGCCGTTCTGGTGGAAGAAGCTGCTCGATGACCCTTCTTTCGTGAAGGAGATGCAGGCGCGTTGGAAGGAATATCGTCTGGGCGCTTACTCTGATGCCAACATTGAGGCAACGATAAACCGTCTCACGGACGAGCTGACAAGCGGCGGTGCCATAGACCGCAACGAGCAGGCATGGAAGATGTTTGGGCGTGCGGTGTGGCCAAACTATTATGTGGGCAATAGCTATGCCGACGAGATCAACTATCTCAAGCAGTGGATAAGCAAGCGCCTGGCGTTCCTCGACTCAAAGCTCCTTGTGCGCGAGGCCGATGCTTCGACAGAACCTCTCACGCTCTCTGCCGATGCCTGCAACGCCGATGTCGTGGTTGAGGCCACGCCTTCAAAGAGCCACATCACCTCGTCCATCGACTCATGGCGCACGTTCTACAGCCAAGATGTGCGCTCAACAGGTGGTCTGCCTGCCGACGGCAAGCTTGTGTCGGCAAGCAAGGTGGCTTATCAGCTCGGCGATTATGCCAAGAACAACGTTGTGGCGATGACCTCAAACGAGCAACACCGCATCAGTTTTGCTCAGCCCATAGCCGCCAACACCGTTTATCTGTTGGCCACAAGTACGGCTGGTGCCAGCACGCTCGGCGTGGTCCTCAACTATGAGGACGGCACCTCGTCAGAAGAAAGCACCGTCTCTGTGCGCGACTGGTCTGTGCCTGACCTGCAAGGCGATGAGGCTTACACCGGTCTCGGCTTCATCTCTATAGAGAACGATGAGCTGAGCGACCGTTTCCGCTATTGCCTGTTCGAGAACGCCGTCGCCGCCAACCCCATAAAGAAACTTGCAGGCTTGACCCTCACGCACAAGTCGGGTGGCAACGCTTATGTCTTTGCCGTGTCGCGTGGTGTGCCTCAGGGTGCAACAGGCGTGACCAATGTCTCTGACAACCAGCCACGAACCGTCACGGCCTATTTCACCGCAGACGGCATAAAGACCGCCACCCCCGTGAAAGGTCTCAACATCGTGCGCTATTCTGACGGATCTTCTAAGAAGATTGTCGTGAAATGATGCAGCTAAAACGCTGATGCTAAAATTCTGCAGCAGCTAAAACAATGCAGCTAAAATTCTGCAGCAGCTAAAACAATGATGTTGCGCACAGCCGATAATTAGTTTATAAAGAAAGCGTTGCAAAGTTATCAACAGCTATTGGTCTTCTGTCGGTAACCTTGCAACGCTTTCTTTCTTTTTCTTTTATTTTATTTTATTTCATATTTTCTTTTCCCGTCTGTTATAAACTTCCGGTTTGTCTTTAATCTTCTTTTTCTTTTTTTTGCTTTTTCTTTTTTTTCTTCTTTTCTTCTTCTTTTCTTATAACGTTTAAATGTCTAAACGCCTCATCCCTTCATCAGTCTGTTCTCCACAAGCTGTTTCTCTGCGTTTTGTTTCACCTGAAGCAGGGCGTTGGCCATCTGCGTCCAGTCGCTTTGAGCGGCTGTGTCGATGAATGAATCGTAGACGGCGAACATAAGCTGTATGAGAGATGTGTCGCGAGTGTTGAGGATGTGTTTAAGCGTTAACTTCTCAAACTGCGCCAAGGTCTCGTCGGCGGCGTTGATGTCGCGTTTCAACAGATACACTTTCATCTTCGTGCTGAGCAATCCGATATAGTTTTTTGCCACCTTTGGCGAGTCGGGCACGATGTCAAGAGCCTTCTTTAGCAGGTCCTCGGCTTCGTTGACGATCGCTATAATGTTGTCGGCATCGCTGCCCTTTGCCATAAGATAATCGGCAATGCGACATTTTATGATGGCGAGGTCGCGCATACATTTCTCATCCTCAGGATTCTTGTTGAGGTTGTCCTCATACACCTTCTGTGCTTTGTTGAGCCACACCCATGCCTCGTCAAACTGTTTGAGCATCATCAAGGCATGACCCTTGCTCTCGCATATCGCAGCTACAAGGCCCAGATCAGTGTCGGGGTCGTCCATGCGGTCGGTCACCAACGCAAGGGTCTCTTCTGCCTTCATGCAGAGCAGGTCGTAGAGATGCTCCGCGTTGAGGATGTTGATAATGTTATATGAGCTCAGGAGCATGTCGTTAAGAATGGTGCTGTGCTTCTCTTGCTTGAACAGCTCCACGAACATCTCGTTAGCCTTCTCGAAGCACAGAACAGCCTCTTTGAAGTTGCCCACCACGGTGTAGAAGCGTCGTCCCGTCTCATCCACGGCGGCAGCATAACGTCGGGCTGTCTCAAAGTCGTTCGGGTTCAGTCGCCAAGCCTCGCATGTGGCATACTCATGCTGCTTGTTGTAGAACATCATGTCTTTTATGTCGTGCTTCTGCTCGCAGATGTAAGCCATGCAATTGTAGATGAGCGAGAAGCCTTCGACCACGAGCGTGCCCGACAGGTTGAGGCTCTTCATCAAACTCATGTTGCTGAACGCGCGTTGTGTTCCCTTCTCCTGCTCATCGTTTGAGCCGACATTCTTAATGTCTCTAAACGCAAACTCGGTCATGCTGCTCATCATGTAGAACGCCACCTGCAGACGCAGCGTCTGCTCCACCGTCGGGTGCTCATAGTGGTCCATGTAGATGCCATATTCAGAGTTGAACACATGCGCGGCAAAGTTTGACAGCATAGAAGCGGGCAATCCTTCTATTTTTATCATCACCGAGATAAACATCCACAAGAAGTTGGCAATAGCTTTCTTCTCGTCCTGGTCTTTAGTCTTGAAGAACGCGTCGATAACCTTGTTGGCATAAGCCACCATGTCGTTGAGCTTCGCTTTCACCTCTGCCGTCTCCCGTGTGCTTCCGTCGTTTGGTTGCAGCTCCATGCAGAACATCAGCAGGTTGGCTCTAACGCCGATGGCGTCTGTGCGATTGTCATCGAACAGCGACGGACAGCGGCTGAGGGTAGCGGCACATTGTGCCTGGTCGGCGTTGAGGAACAGCAGCTTCTCTGCCATGTCCACCACAAGCGCCTCGTTGTTATAGTCGTCCTCCTCCAGTTGCTCCGTGAAAGGCTGGCAGGCATCCATAAACAGCAGGTTGTCGGGTGCCGCCTCTTGTATTGTTGCTGCGAGACGTTGGGCTTCAGCCGTCAGCGTGTCGGCAACAAATCTGTCAGCATACTTCATCATGCCCGCCATCTTCATCATGGGCGCTGTCTTGAAATAGGCACGATACATCCACGGCTGTTCGTTCAGCTCATTGGCAACGAGCAGGTTGGTGGGTAGGTTCTCGTCCTCCTGCTGCGTCATGGCACGATAGAACTGTGCCATCTCGCGCTCTGGTTCCAGGAACTCAAGGCGCTGGCAGTCGGTTGCCAGGCGTTGCAGGAAGTTCAGGCCGTGATCAGCCCACGCCACGATGATGTCAGCGCTTGTGGCGTTTTCCTCCTTATGTCCGTCGACCACGTTGTCTCTCCACACGCATGTCGCCACATATATGGCCCATGCGAACACCTCCATGTATCTGTCGTCTTCAATGTGAGGCATGTAGGCGTTAATAAGATGGTTGGCCCATTGCTCAGCGTTCTTCTTGTCTCCGGTCTTGTACAGACACACGGCAAAGAACGCCGTCAGGCAGCCTTCAACGAGATGCCGTTCGTCAGCCTGTGCTTGCAGGTCTTCGCCCTTTTGTGCTTGCTGGTCATTGCCGTCTTGCGGCTGTTCGCCGCCGTTCTTCCATGTCTCCTCGTTCTCTCTGTATATCTTTATTACAGCTGAGCCAATGCTTGCAGCCGCTGATGTGTTGCCGCTGTTGGCCAATTGCTTCATTACGTCAAGCAAGAGCCATGCCGTCTGGATGGGTCGTCGGGCGGTTGCTTTCGTTACCCATTGCTCCAAAAACTTTGGTCTTCTCACAGCCACGTCGGCGAGGGCATAGACCACGGAACGTCTGAACATGTGTCCACGGCTCATCACCACAAGGTCGAGCAGCTCGGTGCTTTGCGTCTTGAGAGCAATGTAAGGCAGTTCGCGGTTTGCCACGAGGTCCAGCGAGTTGTTGGCGACAATGTGGTGCATATAGTCGGCGAGTGCCACAAGGTAAGGACCTAAGTTGTCGCCAGCCTGTACGCACAGTTCGCTGCGGAAGTTGGGATAGGTGAAATCTATTATTCCGTTCTCATCGTGAACGTTGAGCAGCGGTCCGAGGTATCGTCTCGTCTCAGCCCATTTCAGCGCGTCCCACTTCTGTCCGAGCAGGTTGTGCAGGTCGCTCTCGCGCAGACCAAACTCGCTCACGGCGAGCAGTCGCAACACGTCTATGCAGAAATCTAGGTCAACGAACAGGTCGGCTCCTGCCACGATCGACATGAAGAGCGTCTCGGGGTATCCGTTTGCTTGTTCAATGATCTCGATCAGCGAGTTTTGTATCTTCATCTCATCGTCAGCCTCGGTGCGTTGGCGTTGTGCGTCAAAGTAGGAGGCGTTAAGCAGCGTGAGATGTCGGGCCATCATTACCGACCACAGCGGAATGGCGCTTGGCTTGATCTTTCCTTCGGTCTTCTCGAGCAAAGCCTTCATGACGGCAGGTTGCAGATGCTTGCCCACCTTGGCCAGACGTTTGTCAACGAGCTGCTGCACCTCTTCTTCGTTGAGAGCTGTGATCTGTATCTTGTCGCAGATGTCAATGCCTTCCGTCTGGCTGATCTCCGATGTGCATATCACCACTGCATCGTCAGGCACCCAACTGTTGTCGAGCAGCGTGTTGCAGTTGTCGAGCAGACACACCTCGTCCACCATCAGCACTTTCTTCTTGCTGTTCGTCTCAAATGCCTTTGCGAGCAGATGGGCGAGCAGTCCGAAATCTTCGTCTGTCTCAATGCCGCACCGGTGGTCCGATTCGGTGCGTTGGTCTGCCAACCAACACTTCAGCGGCATCTCTGGCCGGCAGTTGGTGTTGCGGCGGTCGGCAAAGTAGATGTAAGGCTCGTAACCTTCTTTCTGTTCAAGCTCTTCATATAGCTTGCAAAGCAAGGCGGTCTTTCCGAAGCCATACATGCCCGTCATCAGCAGCACCTTGCCTTTGTTGTTTTCGTCGTCTATATAGTTGGTCAGCCATTGCAGCCAGTTTTCGCGTCCGCAGAACAGCTGGTTGCTCCGTGTTATCTGCTCTTGAGCTTTGTCGTAGATAGCCTCGTAAGCGTTGTCGGGGTTTGCCGTGGCGTCCTCACACTCGTAGAGCATGATCTCCTGCACGAGCGCCGTGGTCAGAAACTCCACCAGCGTGTCGAGCTGTGTGAGGTGCTGTCCGTTCCATCTGCAGCCATACTGGCAGATGTTGCGGTCGAGCGAGTGGGCGTGCATGGTGCTTGTGATTTTTTCCTTCAGGAGCTTCAGACGTCGTGTCGCCTCGTCACCCTGTTCGCAGTAGAGCGCGCGGTGTGCGTTGTCCATATCCTTATAAGCCTCTGGCGAGCGGAAGCAGAAGAAGCTGCGGTGCAGGTTGTCGGTGTCCATGAGCGAACCGAAGAGTATCTCCAGCTCCGTCACGCTTCGTGCCTGTGCCGTGTCGCTGTTTATAAACTGCATCTCGTCGTTGGTCATGCCGCCCACAATGGCGTCCCAGCTCTCTTGAGACGGCACCCATCCGTATCTGTCGCCGAGCAGACCGATGAAGAACGGTCGTGAGCTCTGTATGCCGTCAATACACTCGCGCAGCACATGGTTCTCACGTTCTGCTTCGTCCACGTCGCTTGTGCTCACGCCCCAACGCAGGTCAATGAAGTCGACATGAATGTTATGTGGTGCCAACTGTTGCGCTACCGCTGGATAGACGCGGTTCATTATTGCATCGCGTTCGGCATCCATGTCTCTGAACGTGCTGCTGAGAAAAATCTTGATGTTCTTGCCAGTGTGTCGTGTAGTCATAATTTGAAGTTTTGTTATCTATGGGTAGATTGTCTTTTAAATGTGAGATGCCTGCTTTTGAAAGCCAGACCTTTAAATCTCAGATTTTTTTAAACAGAGATCTTTTAAAAACTTTATGTCTTGTAAACTTTATGTCTTTTAAAACTCTATGTCTTTTAAAACTTTATGTCTTTTAAAAAACTTTATGTCT
>OQVL01000890.1_pt1 | contig 16990 bp, 14 predicted proteins | sample 1691501 | NCBI WGS metagenome assembly OQVL01 (sample SAMN03418253, study PRJEB22391) | human gut metagenome | biome: human-gut; feature: organic feature; material: feces | host: Homo sapiens | place: Tanzania | collected 2013-01 | reverse complement strand
CCCTCAGTCGCCTGCGGCGACAGCTCCCTCGTCAGAGGGAGCCAAGGGGGCGGGATATCCCCTGCGGGACAGCCCGCGATCAAAAGGGGAGCCAAGCCCTGTGGGAAAACACTCCATAGAAAAAAGCCTGCGCTTCGGCAGGCTTTTCGTTTTTATTTTTCCGTCTCTTTGGGGTGGGTCTTGGCAAAGAGCCTTGCCAGCCACTGCTCCACCCGCTCCCGGGGGAAATGCTGGTTGATGAGCAGGGCCACGATCACGCCCACGCCGGTATCAAAAATGCGGTTGATGGCGTAGCTGATATAGGTCTCCACCGGAGTGTTGAACAGCAGGATGCACAGCACCACGCCGCCGGGCTGAACGCCGCCCACCCAGAACTTCTGGCAAAGCAGGATCAGAAGCACCGTCCCGATGGCGGCCAGCGGCACCAGCAGCAGGGAGTGGCGGCCGTCCGGATAAAAGATCAGGTTGATCCGGTACATGGCCATGCCGATGACGCCGCCGATGATGGTGCCGAACAGGCGGTTGCCGCCGTTGAGCTTGGAATCCGCCATGTCGTAGCCCAGGCCAAAGATGGCGCCGATGCAGGCGAAGGCGGGGCTGCGGTCGAAGAAATAGTAAACAAAGGCGCACAGGGCCACCGCAAGGGAGGTCTTGATGGTGCGCATGCCGATGTGGATCGGGTGATGATGGGGATGGTTGGGATGGCTGGGGGCAGGCTGCTTCTGATCCATTTCGATCTCTCCCGGCGGCAAAACGCCGCAGCTTTTGCGCTTTTTCGCGCTTTTTTTATTATACCACGCCCCGCCGCGCCGGGAAAAGAGCGGATATTCAAAAATTAAGCGAGATTTCCCGCCCTCTTTTGGCGAATGTGCCGGAGAACGGGCTATTTTTCCAGCCGCACCTCCAGCGCCTGCTTGACGGAGCAAAGCACATCCTGCAGGATCTGCAGCTGCGTCAGGCTGCAGCTGTCCAGCAGAGAGAGGATCGCCCCCTCCGCCCGGGCGCGCTGCGCAGAGGGCTCGCCCTGCAGAAGCTCATCGGCAGAGACCTGCAGCACCTCCGTCAGCCGCACAAACACCGGCAGGCTCAGCTTGGTATTGCCGCTTTCGATGTGGCTCATGTGTACCGCCGAGATGCCCGTCTGCTCCGCCGCCTGCTCCTGAGAAAGCCCTCTGGCCCTGCGGACCCGCCGGATCCGCTGCCCGATCGCATAATAATCCATACTATCGCCTACCTGATTTAAGTTTTACTTGAATTGTAGCGGCGAATGTGGTAGGATAAACATAAACTACATAGACTTTTTTCAGTCTATCCAGTTTATCAAGCGAAAAGAGGGGAAATGAATGGGTGTTTTGGTCTTCATTGTGTTCATCGTTGTTATTGTGGCCATGGCGAGGAACTCCGCAACCCAACGGGAGGAGGACCGGGAACGCGCACAAGCAATTGCAAAGGAACGGAAGGAGAAAGAAGAACAACAGCTGGAACAGAAACGACGACAGGCAGCGATTGAAATGATTGGCTTTAACGAAAAAGCTGCGCAATATGGCAAAAAGCTGTTTGAGGATCCAGAATTCAAAAAAGAAATAGACCTCAAAGCATCGCTGATGGGTCTTGATCTGAGTTCACATTTTCGGATGTATGAGACGCATATTTTAAGCATCGAAGCAAATTCAACTTATTTTACTTACCGCACGGACGATGGAATGATGAAAGCAGAAATGGTTGGCTGGGATGATTGGGTCAATTTCCTTCAAATTCCATACAGCCAAGAGAATTGGACGGAAATGGTGGAAACGCAAGCCCTGCTTTGGGCGATCGAAAGGCTGGCTGCGGAAAAGACGCTTAAATCGAATACTGATATTAAAAAGGTTTATTGCGAGATAGAAGAAATCTCAAATCACACAATATACACCAGACTTTTTGCTTCGGAATTCGAATAAGGAAAGGAGGTCTTCCCATGTCTGACTACTGCAAGTGCAAATACTGCCGCTATGTCAACCCCAGCGAGCGCTCCGGCTGCAAGTGGCATTGCGAATGGTTCGGGATCTATGTGGATCCGGAGGAGCTGACAGAGTGCAGCCACTACGCGGACTGAGCGGCAGGCAAGCCCGCGCCGGGCATGACCGCCCCTCCGGCAGGATTTTTTCAAAAACCCCTTTACAAGCGGCGGAAAATGCGCTATAATAGCAAAGCATTCGCACAAAGGGGTATAGCTCAGCTGGTAGAGCAGCGGTCTCCAAAACCGCGTGCCGAGGGTTCGATCCCTTCTGCCCCTGCCATATGGCCCGGTAGTTCAGTTGGTTAGAACGCCAGCCTGTCACGCTGGAGGTCGTCGGTTCGAGCCCGATCCGGGTCGCCATAAGCATGAAGATTGAAAGATATCTTCATTTGCTGCTATAGCTCAGTCGGTAGAGCGCATCCTTGGTAAGGATGAGGTCGGCAGTTCAAATCTGCCTAGCAGCTCCATTAGAAGCCTGATTTCTTGCGAAATCAGGCTTTTTTGGTACTTTTGAAGCCACTTAATAAATTGGGTTTTGTTCGTGGGAACATTTGGGAACAAACAGGAATAGTTCCTACTTATTGCCTTTCAAAATGTGAGACATTTGCAGAAGCGGATCTGCAATCTCCGGCGAACTTTTTAGCAGCTGAATCAGCTGTTTCGTGGAGGAATCCATGGACAGCTGGGCGGCTGCTTTTTTGCTTTCTGCAATCGGATTTATATATGGTTATGCGAATAATGCGGCATAGAAATCGCATAAATAGTTAACGCCATAACTATTTGATATGAAATCAAAGCAGAATGTCATTGCATTACTGATAGGAACATATTGAAAATACAAGACAAAAATTCAAATAAAATTGTGCATACATACAATCTGCATGAAAAATAGCAAAGTTTATCTGAAATGTTGCAAAAACATCACCGGCGTGGTATGGTATATTGAGTACAAGAAAAGTAATCGCGTTTACAATTTATTCGTCGCGAGATAGAGAGACTTGCGGCCAATAAAGAAAAGAAAGCAACAGAGAGAAAAGCTAGGAGGCAGACAAATGAAACAAGCAGTTGACAGACCAATTCGGATTGGCATGCACACGTATACGCTGCATTTCTTCGGGTTCGGAGAAAGCTGGGGCTTTGGCAAGGACTATTTCTTTGATCAGGTGATGTCCTTGTATGAACTGATGGACAAATGTGTGGAATGGGAATTGGACGGTTTGCAGATTACAAAGGTGGATCTGCTGACAACCGCACAGGATGACCCGTTCAGCACAGAAAATCTGCATAAAGTCGCGGCATATGCAAAGAAATGCGGGCTGTTCTTGGAGTTCAACTCTTCTTTCAATGCAGGCAGTGATTCCCGTGTAAATTGTACCGTAGAAGAAGCGCTGCGCATTGGTCATGATTTGGATGCAGAGCTGGTAAAATTCAGCTTGGATATTATTCGTCCAAAAAATCTGTTTGGCAGTGAAATGCATCCGGATGTTGTGAAGCAAATGCTGGTTCGCTATGACGAATTCAAGGCAGCCATTCCGCTGATTGAAGAATATGGTATGCAGATTGCCATTGAAAATCATACTGATACAAAGGCGGACGAGATTGTATGGCTGGTGGATAAGCTGAATCATACGTTGATTGGTACGTGTGTTGACAATATGAATGCATATTATGTGACAGATGATCCGGAACAGGCATACGAAAAGATGCTTCCGTCTGCATACTGCTGCCACTTCAGCGATGATTTGATTTATACTGATCCGCTGGGTGTGCATATTGTTGGTGCTGCACATGGACAAGGCTCTATGGATTGCAAGCGTATGATTGACATGATTCGGGAAAAGTCCCCGATGGACAAAATCATTATGGAAAATGAGATTGCATTCCTGAGCAAGGATGAGCCGATTGAAGAGGCAAGAGCACGAGAGATGAAGGCTTGCGAAGAAAGCATTCGCTACCTGCGCGAGGAATTAAAGCTGGGTGTCAGAAACCGTTAAAGGCAAGGAGGATTGCATATGTCCAGAGAACAGATGATTCATGACGCAGCGATTGAAATTATGCGCGATGTTGGCATTAAAGTGCACAATACAAAGGCACTGGAAATCTTCAAACAGAACGGCGTCCGCGTCGAAGGAGACGTTGTTCATCTGACCGAAGAACAGGTTTGGCATTGGGTTAAAATGGCACCGAACACGTTTACCATTCAGGGCAGAAATCCGAAATATAAGGTGGAGATGGGAACCGGAAAGACCAACCCGGCTCCGGCATATGGATGTGCGTTTATTGCAGAAGCTGATGGCACCCAGCGTCCCGGCACATTGGAGGATTATCTCAAGTGCCTGCGTCTGGTTCAGGCAAATGAAGATTATGACATTGACGGCGGCATTATTGTACAGCCGAGTGATGTGCCGGATAGACTGGCAGCTGCAGCGATGTTCTATGCGACAATTGTAAATTCGGATAAGGCAATCATGCTGTCCACTGCGGACAAGGACATCATGGAAAACATGATGGAAGCGGCTTGTGAGCTGTTCGGCGGCAAGGAAGAGCTTATCAAGCAGCCGCGCTGCATCGCACTGATTAACACCAATTCTCCGCTTTCGCTGGATGACAAGATGCTGGACAATCTTATGGTTCTGGCGGAATATGGTCAGCCGGTGATTTTGTGTCCGGCAGCGATGTTGGGAGCAACAGGCCCTCTGGCTATGGCAGGCACGCTGGCAAGCGGCACGGCGGAAGACTTGACCGGCATTTGTCTGGCACAGATGATTCGGCCGGGCACACCGGTGGTATTTGGCATCCAGTCCACAGCGGTGGATATGCGCGGATTGACCTTTGCCTGCGCGGCGCCGGAAGGCTGTCAGATGCAGGGCTTTGCGGCAAATATGGGTAAATTCTATGGACTGCCGTCCCGCGGCGGCGGTGCGCAGAGTGATGCGCCGGTCATGAACCAGCAGGCAGGCTATGAATCCATGCTGACGTTTTATTCTGCATACAGCCATGGTGTCAATATTGTCATGGAAGCCGGCGGCATTGTGGACAGCGTAAACGCGACCAGCATAGAAAAGATGATTGCAGACTTTGAGGTCATTCGTCTGGTCAAGGCAGCGCTGACGCCGTTTGAAGTCAATGAAGAAACGCTGTGTCTCGACGACATCAAGGAACAGGCACATACCGGCAGCTTTGTTGCCTGTGATTATACCTTGGACTATTTTATGGACTTGTACATGCCGCACATCGGCGGCAGAGGTGCAAAAACCAAGAGCCCAACGTATTATGAGGACAGCATTCAGGAAGAAATTGAACGATTGATGGATGAATTTGAGGACAATCGTCCGGAACTGGACGCGGATACAAAGGCGCGTGTCAGAACGGTGCTGCTGAAATCCGGCTTGTCATCTGATATTCTGGATCGAATTGAAGCAATGTAAAAATACAATCTAGTAAAGATAAAAAACAGGGAAAATTTGGATTTCTTCCATGCATTCTCATAGAGAGGAATGTTTTGTATGAACAAAAAAGAGAGTATATGGGCACAGATGAATACGAAAGTCCTGATTCCGGGCGTTGTCATCATGCTTGTGTTTGTTGTGGCAGGTATTTTGGCACCGGGTGCTTCGTATCAGATGCTGCATCACAGTGTGCTTTGGATTATGGATCACTTTAAGTGGTTCTTCATTATGCTGGTTATCCTAATCAGCTTGCTGTTCGCAGCGATTTGCTTTACCAAGTGGGGCGATATTCGATTGGGCGGCAAAGACGCCAAACCGAGCTTGAAAACAAGTACATGGTTTACGCTGTCTTTGACCGGTACCATTGCCGTTGGCATTTGCTTTTACGGCATATCAGGTCCGGTAAACATGCTGATGAATCCGCCGGAATTTATGGGAGTAGAGGCAGGAACCAAGGAGGCCATTATTCCGGTTCTCAAATACTGCTATCTGCACTATGCATTCCCGCCATTCTTTATTATTGTAGCATTTGCACTGATGGCGTCGCTGATGCTGTATAACGGCAAGCGCACGATGCGCTCGAGCGATGCACTGCATCCGCTGCTCGGTAAAAAATCCGCAGGTCCGTTAGGCACAGTGATTGACGTTGTCACGGTACTGTCCTTGATGGTGTGCGGCACCAACATGGGATTGGCGGTCATTCAGCTGAATGCGGGCATCGGTACGGTTGCGGGCATGGCTTGGACGCCGAGCTTTGAACCGTTTATCATTCTCGGCTATACGCTGCTGACCATTGTTTTGGCGACGTCCGGCGTACATAAGCTGATGGGAAAACTGAGCAACTTCAACGCAGCATGTTACTTTGTCATTCTTTTGTTTATCCTGCTGTTCGGTGCTGCCGGAGGAAATCGCCTGCTCGGCACATTCTTTACGTCGTTGGGCGAATTCGTTCGAGATTATATCCCGATGATTTCGTTTGCCGACCCAATTTATGAGACCGGCTGGCAGACCAACATGACCATCTATTATTATTCTTGGAACATCGTTCCGGCGTTCCTGAGCGGTCTGTTCTACATCACATTGGCATACGGCAGAACGCTCCGCGAATTCATCGTGGTCAACTGCATTGGCCCGGGCGTTGTAACCTGTCTGTGGTACGTGGTATTCGGCGGCTCTGCGATGTTTAGCGTTGTCAATGGCGGAGATTTGTACGATCAGATGCAGCGATTTGGCGATGGCATTGCAACCTTTGCATTCCTAGAGAGCCTGCCTGGCGGCGCCATTCTCAAATGGCTGTTTATCATTCTGGCAATCTTAACCTTCCTGACCTTCTCGGACTCCATTGCGTTCTCGTTCCCAATGCTGTTCATGAAGGAGCTGGAAACCGACTCGTCCAAGACCAAGGTGCCGAAGTTCATGAATGTAGCAGTTGCCCTGTTCATGGGCGCACTGACCTTCGTTCTGCTGTATATCGGCGGTTACGATGCACTCAATGAGATGATAGTATTCCTTGGCTTCCCGCTGGGTATTGTCATGTTCCTGATTGTGCTGTCTGCGGTAAAGATGCTTACCAATCGAGAAAAATACGATCTGACCTATCAGGAAGAACTGGCGCAGGAAAAAGCTGAAGAAAAGCAGCCGCTGCATATTGCGGAGCAAGAAACACAACAAAGCATAGAAGCGAAATAATAAAACAGCCGCCGCGGGCGAAAGCCTGCGGCGGCAAGTATATTATAATCTGTCATGAAGAAGGGCATCGAGTGCCGGTATATGACAAAGATTTTGCCAGATATATTGGTTGCATTCCTGCTTGAGTCGGAAGCTGGCAGCTTCATCCTGACCGATTGCCTCCTCGAGCAGCCCTTTGGAAATTAAAGAATTGGTTCTGCCGAAATATTGTATTTGTTCCGGTGTGAGAAGCGGACTGGCGGTGTTCGCTTCTTGCAAAATCATGTGATCGCGCTGTGTGATGTCGCTGCAGTTGAGCATAGAATAGAAATAATCCGGATAAATATCCTGCTGTGAGACCGGAAAAGCAGAAAAATAATCCGTTACAGCATCGGCAAAGTATTTGTTTTCTTTGCCCCAGAATAAGCGGTAAAAGATTTTAGGCCGCATAAATGCATAGTGATTAAACAGTTTCCAGCCATCAAAATACGAAACAAACAGATTGCCGTGTACACGAAGCATGACTCCGTAATCTTTGAGATAAGAATCCAGAAAACGAATGGAAGCGACGATGAGCAGATAATCCAAGCTGAAAAAGTGGCGGTACAATGCCGCAGAAGACAGTCCCACTTCTTTGGACAGAGCACGGACGGTTAAATTTTCCGTATCGTCCTGCAAGAGCTTTTGATAGGCGTGAAGAATAAAGTTTTGTTTGGTGGCAATGCCATTATTGTAAACAGCCACAAACCAATCCCCCTTATATGGTGTATTATTTTTCTAACAATGTTAACATATCATGAAATAAAACGATTGTCAATGAAGAAACGCGGAGATAAATAGCACAATATTTTCATGATTGATGCGGAAAAAAGAACTTTTCTTACAATGAAATGTTATCACGTTAACAAAAAACGGCGGAAGGGAGTTGTCAAATATGAAGGGCAAAGAACAAATAGAACAGATGTGCAACAATATGACAACGATGAGCGGCGTTGCCTGCGCGGTGATAGACGAACACAATCAGGTGCTTTTTCATAGCACGGACAATTCCGCCTCTGTCTGTATGGAGGGCAGTCTGCGCGTCGGCAGGCACTTGTATCAGCGCGAGAATGGCGAACAATTTTTGGTGCTTCGGCCGCAGGCGGAGGAGAACTATCGATTGCTTATCGGTCCATTTGTGTTGGAGAACCAAGCGGAGAATTCGAACCTGCCGGTTCTGAATCGAGAGCAAGTGCACGCGCTGGATGGGATTGCGCAGGCGGTTTGCGGATATTTGTCCGAACGAACGCTTATGACGGTGCAGGAATCCAATTTTCAGGATGAAATGCTGGAATCAATGGCACAAAATATGGACAATGTCTATCATTTGAATTATCCGCTGGAGCAGGAACGAAAGCTGCAGCAGCTCATTCGCGCCGGCGACAAAAAAGAAGCACGGCAGCTGCTCAATGCATTGCTGGTCGAGCTGTATGCCGCAGTCGGTACAGATCTCAATATGCTGAAAATGCGCATTCGGGAACTGATTACGCTGATGTCTCGTGCAGCGATCGACAGCGGCGCCAATGTCAATGCTGTGTTTGCGCTGTGCGACAGCAGTACAATAGAACTGGAAAAATTGCAGGATTTTGAGCAGCTGGACACATGGCTCGCCGGCTTGCTGCATCAATTCTTCGATCGGGTATTTGAATTTAACGACACCAAGCATCAGGCGGTGTTGAATCAGCTGTTTTCCTATATCCAAGAGCATCTTTCGGAAAAGCTGACGTTAAATCAAGTCGCAGGGCAGGTGTATTTATCCAAATCATATTTGTGCCGAATTTTGCGCGAAGAACTGGATACCACATTTACCGAGTACACCAACCGCCTGCGCATTGAGCGCAGCAAGCTGTATTTGCAGCGCAGCGGCATGACGCTGACGGAAATTGCCTGCGCAGTCGGATTCGAAGATCAAAGCTATTTCACCCGTATTTTCAAACGCCAAGTCGGTGTTCCGCCCGGAAAATACCGTGCGAATAACCTCACTGCATAATCCGTGCAATCCCTCTGCCGTGCAGCAGAGGGATTTCTCTTGTAAATGATAAAAAACACTTGACCTAAACCTAACTTGAGGTATTATAATACCCATGACAAACAGAAAAGTACCGAAAATAAGGAGGACACCTCATGTATTTGGAACGAATTGACGGCCCGAACGATGTGAAAAAACTGAGTTTGGAGCAAATGGATGTGCTGGCGCAAGAGATGCGGGAGGCACTGTTTCGCAAGCTGAGCAAGCATGGCGGACACTTTGGCCCAAACTTTGGCATGGTCGAAGCGACGATTGCACTGCATACTGTGTTTGATTCTCCAAAGGATAAAATGGTCTTTGATGTTTCGCATCAGAGCTATTGCCACAAGATGCTGACCGGAAGAAAAGACGCCTTCTTGTATGAGGAGCACTATGACGATGTATCCGGCTACAGTGAACCGAGCGAGAGTGCGCATGATTTCTTTGTGATTGGGCACACCTCTACTTCCGTCAGCTTGGCCTGCGGTCTGGCAAAGGGCAGAGATTTGCTCGGCGGCAGCGAGAACATTATTGCGATTATCGGAGATGGTTCGCTGAGCGGCGGCGAAGCGCTCGAAGGTCTGGACTTTGCGGCAGAGCTGAACAGCAATCTGATTATTGTCGTCAACGACAATGACATGTCCATCGCAGAAAATCACGGCGGTCTGTATCAGAATTTGAAGCTGCTGCGCGATACCGATGGCAAGGCGGCATGCAATTTGTTCCGTGCAATGGGACTGGATTATGTATTTGTCAAGAATGGCAATGATATCCCGTCTTTGATTGAGGCATTCAAGCAGGTAAAGGACAGCACATATCCGGTCGTTGTACACATCTGCACCCAGAAGGGCAAGGGATATGCACCGGCGGAACAGGATAAGGAAACATGGCATTGGTGTATGCCGTTTGATCCGGAAACCGGCAAGTCGCTGATGGCTGATGCGGGCGAGGACTATTCCGAACTGACCGCACAGTATTTGTTGGAAAAGATGAAGGAAGATCCGGCAGTGGTTGGCATTACCTCCGCGACGCCGCCGATTTTGGGCTTTACACCGGACAAAAGAAAGCTGGCAGGCAAACAGTTTGTAGATGTCGGCATTGCAGAAGAAACAGCGGTTGCACTGGCTTCTGGTATTGCAGCAAATGGCGGCAAGCCGGTATACGGTGTATACAGCACGTTTATTCAGCGCACCTATGACCAGCTGTCACAGGATTTGTGCGTCAACAGCAATGCAGCAACAATTTTGGTTTTTGCGGCATCTGTATACGGAATGAATGATGTGACGCATTTGGGCATTTATGATATTCCCATGATGGCGAATATTCCGAACCTGGTCTATCTTGCACCGACGACCAAGGAAGAATACATGGCGATGCTGGATTGGAGTGTAGAGCAGAAGGAATATCCGGTAGCGATTCGCGTACCGATGACGGTTGTTTCTTCCGGTAAGCCGTGCACCAAGGATTTTGCAAAGCTCAACACCTATGAAGTGACGCAGAAGGGCAGCCGCGTTGCTGTCATCGGTCTCGGCAATTTCTATGCATTGGGACAGGCCGCAGCGCAAGAGATTGCAAAACAAACGGGTGTGCAGCCAACGGTAATCAACCCCATGTATATCACCGGCGTTGATGAAGAATTGCTGGAGAGCCTGAAGGCAGAACATGATGTCGTTATCACGCTAGAAGACGGCATTCTGGACGGAGGCTTTGGCGAAAAGATTGCACGCTTCTATGGAAGTGCTGACATGAAGGTGCTCAACTATGGCCTCAAGAAGGAATTTCTGGATCGTTATGATGCAGAGGACGTCGTCAAGCGCAATCGCCTGACGGCGGAACAAATCGCAGAAGATGTAGTTGCCCTGTTATAAGCAGCGAGATGATGAAAACGGAGTTGGAACATGTTCCAATTCCGTTTTTTCTATGGCGCAATGACAATGGGTGTGATACGATTAGAAGAAATGAAAGCGGGAGGCTGGTATTATGAAACAAATTTTACTCATAGCAACCGGAGGAACCATCGCGTCGGCACCGACGGAACAAGGGCTGACACCGGCGTTAGACGAAAAACAACTGCTTTCCTATCTGCCGGATCTTTCATCCCTGTGTCAGTTGACCGGCATTTCGGTTATGAGCATTGACAGCACCAACATGAACCCAAAGCGCATGGGTATCTTGGCGCAGACCATTGCACAAAACTATGACAGATATGACGGCTTTGTGCTTGCGCATGGCACAGATACCATGGCGTACAGCGCTGCGGCACTGACTGTGATGCTGCGGCATCTCAATAAGCCGGTTGTGCTGACCGGTTCGCAAATTCCCATAGAGGCGCAGGATACCGATGCAAAGAAAAATCTGTTCGATGCGATTTGTTTCGCTTGTGAAGCAGTGTGCGGAGTTTTTATCGCCTTTGACGGAAAAATCCTGCATGGCGCACACGCGACGAAGTGCAGAACACGCAGCCGCGATGCGTTTGCCAGCATCAATTTTCCGGTGGTTGCTCATGTAGAAAACGGACTTGTCGCATATACACAACAAATACAACAAACAGCTTTCTGGCATACAATGCACGAAAAAACAGCGGATTCGTTTTGCGTGCAGCCGGAGTTGTGTCAGGATGTTTTTGTTCTCAAATTGTTTCCGGGTATGAGAACAGAAATTTTTGATTATATCAGACAGAACTTTCGCGGCGTTGTGATAGAAAGCTTTGGTATTGGTGGTATCCCGAATGAACAGCCGGATTTGCTGAGAAAAGTACAGGAGCTGGCACAGGCGGGACTTGCGGTGGTTGTCACCACGCAGTGTATGTATGAAGGTGTCGATTTGGATATTTACGCTGTTGGCAAGAGCTTGGCAAAACAAAAAATTATTGTTGCAGGAGACCAGACGACGGAGTTCCTCGTTATGAAGCTCATGTGGGCTTTGGCACATTTTGACTCCGTCGATGCGGTCAAAAAATGCATGGAAACAAATAGGAACCAAAAATAATACACCATCAAAACAAAAGCGAGGAGAAAACGGGAAAAAATAAAAAATCTGCAAAAAGAAACACAACTGCATAGGAAAATCCGAGAATATAGACAAATCATGTTGTAGAAATTGTTCAGCAAATCGAAAAAAATGCTGTTTTTTCACAAGAAAAATCGAGGTATCATAACGGAGCAAACAGGAAAGCACGTGTGGAGAGCGAACTGCTTTTTATTTGCAAAGTGTGTGAAAGACTATATAAGAGAGGGAAAGTGAAACTATGGCATTTACACTGATTACATTTGTTGCATTTACCATTCTGGTTGCTGTCATTTCCTATGTAAAGACAAAAGGTGACGATCAGACAACCGCAGACGGATATTTTCTGGCGGGTCGCGGCCTGCCGGGCTTTGTCATTGCAGGCTCGCTGCTGCTGACCAATCTATCTGCAGAACAGCTTGTCGGCACCAACGGCCAGACTTGGGCTGTCGGTATGAGCCCGATGGCATTTGAAGTGCTGGCGGCAACTGCACTGATTGTGCTGGCACTGTGGGCGGCGCCGCGGTATTTGAAGAGCGGCATCACGACCATTCCGGAATTGATTGGTCTGCGTTTTGACCGTTCCACCAAGCTGTGGTTCTGCATTGCGTATATCATTCTGTATCTGGTTGTTCAGATTCCGGTTATCCTGTATTCCGGTTCGCTGGTATTTGAAAATATCTTCAATCTGTCAGGACTGTTGGGCATCACCAAGTTCCAGTCGATCTGTGTTCTGTGTATTGCAATCAGCGTTGTCGGTTCTATTTACGCCATCTTCGGCGGACTCAAGGCGGTTGCTGTTTCGGATACAGTCAACGGCGTCGGCCTGCTGATTGGCGGTCTGATGATTCCGTTTTTTGCGCTCAATGTATTGGGTCATGCTGCCGGCAGTGAGAGCACCATTGCCATTCTGGACGGCTGGAAGTATCTCGTTGCCAATCATGCGGATAAGCTGAACTCTATTGCACCGATCAATGCAGAGGCACCGGCTGTTCCGTGGCCGACGGTATTCACCGGTCTGGTGTTCTTGGGCTTGCAGTCTTGGTGCACGCATCAGTCGTTTATTCAGCGTGTTCTCGCCGCAGAAAATTTGAAAGAAGCACAGAAGGGTGCACTGTACTGCGCCTTCTTGAAAATCGCAGGCTTTATGTTCCTTGCCCTGCCGGGCGTCATTGCATACGCGCTGTTTGAGCTGCAAGGCGATCAGGTTTCCATGATGGATGATGCATATCCGCATCTGGTTACACAGGTAATTCCGGCGCCACTCATGGGCTTCTTTGCTGCGGTTATGTTCGGCGCGATTCTGTCCTCGTTTAACTCGGTACTCAACTCCGTCAACACCATGTTCACCATGGATATTTATCATGAGTATATCAATCCAAAGGCATCGGAAGAAAAGCTCGTCGATGTCGGCAAGAAGATTGGCATTGTATTCGCAGTTGCCACAACAATTGTCGGCCCGCTGGTATATTTCTTCCCGGCAGGACTCAAGACCTTCTTGGATTCTTTCGTTATGCTGATTGGTCTGCCGGTTCTGTCTGCGGTATTTGGCGGTTTCTTCTTCAAGTATCTGCCAAAGTATGCGGCAAAGGTTATTATGGTGTTCCATGTCGTGGTATATGGTCTGTTTATGATTCTTGCTCCGGCTTATCCGGGCGGCGGCACGATGCATTATCTGTATGCGGTTGCTGTTCTGTGGCCGATTGAGCTGATCATTATGGCGATTATGAACAAGCGCAACAAAAAAGCACATCCGGACATGCAGGCATGGGAGCAGAAGGATGTGCAGGCAGTCGATTTGACGCCGTGGAAGTATCGCAGGATTGTTTCGGTTGTCGTTTTGATTTGTGTTGTCGCTGTGTATATTTTCTTCTCCCCAGTGGGAATTGGCGTGGCATAAGCGCCGGATTAACTAAGATAATTCCAATCCTTTTTTTATCGGCAATTTGCCGGAAGGCAGATTGCCGAATCTCTCCAAAACCAAAGTCTCCGTATCCAAGTGCGTGATACGGAGACTCTTTTTTGCGTAGAAATCAAAAAATAACACAACATCAAAAGAAAAACCGCAAAATATTCGAGAGGCATGGAGAGAAAAACTAAAAATAAGAGAATTTCTTGAGAAATTAGGCAGGTTGCACAGAGAACATTCGTAGACAAACTGCGCAGAATCCAAAGAGAGCCGCATTTTTTCCTTATTTTTGTCGAGATATAATAGCATCACAAGAGAAACCAACCCATTGTGTTGGTACTATGTGAGAGGAGAACACAAATATGAAAGTAGGCATTATTGGTGCCGGCCGTATCGGTAAGGTACATGCAAAGAACATCTCGATGTTTGTTCCGGAGATGGAAATCAAGACCATTGCAGATCCGTTTGCAAACGACGCAACGAGAGAATTTGCTGCACAGTATCACATTCCGCATGTCACGACTGACGCGGCAGATATTTTAGAGGATCCGGAAATCGAAGCAGTGCTGATTTGCTCGTCCACAGACACCCATTCGCACTTCATCATCGAGGCTGCAAAGGCAAAGAAGCATATCTTCTGCGAGAAGCCGATCGACTACGATCTGAATAAGGTACATGAAGCAATCAACGCAGCAAAGGACGCAGGCGTCAAGCTGCAGATTGGTTTCTGCCGTCGCTTTGACCACAACCATCGCGCTGTATACGATATGGTACAGCAGGGCAAGGTTGGCAAGGTCAATCTGATTAAAGTGTCCTCCCGCGATCCGGAGCCGCCTCCGGTATCCTATGTCAAGGTGTCCGGCGGTATCTTCTACGATATGATGATTCACGACTTTGACATGGTTCGTTTCCTTGCAGGTTCTGAGGTTACAGAAGTATCTGCATACGGTTCGGTTTTGGTAGATCCGGCCATCGGTGAAGCAGGCGACGTAGATACTGCTGTTGTCACCTTGAAGTTTGAAAACGGCGCCATTGGCGTGATTGATAACTCCCGCAAGGCGGTTTACGGCTACGATCAGAGAGTAGAAGTATTTGGCTCTGAAGGCTGTGCACAGGATGAAAATGACATTCCGAACACCGCGGTTCTGTCTACTGCAGAGGGAACAACGTATGGCACCGCTTATAAAGTTATGTGGGATCGCTATACCGGCGCATTTGTTGCAGAGATGCAGGCATTTGCACAGGCAGTGGCAAACGACACAGAGACACCGGTTACCGGTGAAGATGGTTTGTATCCGGTGCTGATGGCAGCGGCAGCAACCAAGTCCCTGCGCGAAGGCCGTCCGGTTAAGATTTCGGAGGTAGAATAAATGGCACTGAGAAAATGCGCGTGCATTGATACGCTGTACACCGAGCTAGATTGGCTGGATCGTTTTCAGGCAGCAAAGGATGACGGTTTTGAAGCCGTAGAGTTCTGGGATTGGCGCATTCGTGATCTGGATGCGACGAGAGAAGCCGCACAGAAGGCTGGCATTGCAATTTCTGGTTTTAACGGAGATGCAGACTATTCGCTGGTCGATCCGACGCACAAGGAGCCGTATCTCGCTTATCTCAAGCAGTCCATTGACGCGGCAAAGAAGGTTGGCGCAGCCAGCGTGACGATTCATTCCAACGCGCTGGGCGATGGCGGCATCGTTGTCAATCACTATGACAACCTGTCTCATACCGTCAAGCTGTGCTCGATGTATGACACGCTGCTGGCTTGTGCAAAGCTGGCAGAGGAAGAGCAAATCAATCTGAATCTGGAAGCGCTGAATATTACAACCGACCATGTCGGCAATTTCCTCGCAACGACACAGATGGGTGCGGAGATTTGCCGCCTGATTGGTTCTCCGCGTCTCAAGCTGCTGTACGATGTATACCACATGCAAATCAATGAGGGATGCATCTGCGATACAATTTCGAATTATGCGGATCAGTTCGGCCACATTCATGTGGCAGACGCACCGGGCAGACATGAGCCGGGCACGGGCGAGATCAACTATACCAAGGTCATTCGCCATCTGGAGGCGTGCGGCTACACGGGCAGAGTGGGCTATGAGCTGTTTCCGGAGACCGACACCAAGACGGCGGTAGCTGCAATCATGCAGCATTGCTAATGGATTCTAACAGCAGGTAGGGCTGTTGAATAAAAATCCACAGGAAAGAGAAAAGGAGAAGAATTATGAAAATGAAGCGTTTTGCAGCGATGCTTTTGGCAGGCACCATGCTGACAGGTCTGTGCGCTTGCGGCAGCTCCGGCGGCGGAGACAAGACGGCTGGTTCCGGTTCTTCCGGCGATGAACTGAAGGTCAGTGTCATCCTCAAGACCGAGGCATCCGAGCACTGGCAGCTCATCAAGGCAGGCTGTGAACAGTACGAGAAGGACAATCCGGGCGTCAAGGTTGATGTCAAGGGCCCTCCGTCTGAGACCTCCTACGATGAACAGACCAACATGATTGACACCGATATCAACGGCGGCGGTTATGATGCGTATGTTATCGCTCCGCTGCAGTCGGATTCTGTAGCGGCACAGATTGCAGCGACCGACAAGCCGGTTATTGCACTGGACACCAACATCAACTCGGACAAGGTTGTCTCTTTTGTTGGTACCGGCAATGAAAAGGCTGCGAAGATGGGCGCAGAAAAAGCAGTTGAAGAAGCAAAGGCAGCCGGATGGGACAAGGTTGAGTGCATTGAAATTGCAGGTGTGCAGGGCGATGCGACCAACACTGCTCGTATGACCGGCTACAAAGAAGGCATTGAAGAAGCTGGCGGCACCTTCCTTGAAAAGGAAACCCAGTACGCAGACGCAGTGGCAGATAAGGCTGTAAACTCCATGGAAGCGATCATGCAGACGCATCCGGAAGGCG
>OQVL01000889.1_pt1 | contig 16992 bp, 11 predicted proteins | sample 1691501 | NCBI WGS metagenome assembly OQVL01 (sample SAMN03418253, study PRJEB22391) | human gut metagenome | biome: human-gut; feature: organic feature; material: feces | host: Homo sapiens | place: Tanzania | collected 2013-01 | reverse complement strand
GGAATGTGGTCGGGCGGGCACGGCAGCCGGGGGTTGGATAGGGAATATGTATTGTGGAGGAGAGAGTAGATGAAGAGGTGAGAGGGAATGAGCGATCTACTTACACTTGCCCTCGTAATAGCCTATCGGTCGGCTGTGATATGATTGGAAACTACGCGCCGTACAAGAGCGTCGATATTGGACGTGTGCAGGTATGGCTCGCCACGGTATCCGTCATAGTATGCAATCAATTCGCCGTCTTCGTTGTAGTCGTAGTATATGGCAAGGACGCAGGGCAGCATATTGATGCCGAAGTAATTTATGACGGAGGGATATTCTGAGACATCGAGTTTATAGAAGTACGCCTGCGAGGAGTAGCGTCTGGCGACCTCGGCGAAGCGCGGTGCCACTACACGGCTGCCGGGGCAGTTGTCCGACCACATCTCGATGACTAAGGGCCGTCTCAATGTTAGGTTGTTCATGACTTCGTACACGGTATCGTCGTCGATGTAGTCGATGGCTTTTGCCGGCAGGGCAAATAGCGCGAGCAGTATTATAAGTAGATATTTCTTCATTGTTTTGGTTTTGTTGTTAGTGGTTATATCGTCGTTTATATTGGCATGGGGCGTATCAAAGGAATGACTATGCCGACTTCGAAGCCCCAAACAAGTGCGGGTGTCGTGCCGGAGAACATTTTTGTGACGCCGCCTATACCGATGTTGACGCCGCCTGTAAGGCCGATGGGATTGTCCTCGCCCAGCCAGTGGGTATACCCGACATCGAGGGTCAGTGTCAGATTGCGATGCACGGCGCTCTCGGCTATGGTGACGCTTGCGGCTATATCCTTGAATCCGTCATCAAGCGTTGTGTAATAACCGACCCCGGCGTGCCATAGAAATCGGTGTTTGTTCGCCCCGTTCATCAGCAGGTCCATGCCGATGCCGCCGTAGACGTGCAGATGGGAGGCGAAGCATCTGCGAAGTCGGATAAATTCGCCGTAGGTGCGCGAGACGCCTGCTGCGAGGTATAGTCCCGGGTATGGCTCGGATAGCACCATTGTCGCTGCTCGCCAATCCGACAAAGGACGGCATCGAGGCCACTTACCTCAGTGTAGGCGGCGAGGCGCATACGCCCATATCTGTCAGATGTTCCAACGACAGCGGAAGTCGCCGCAGCCGAGGCTGAGGCCGCCGGTGAATCCCACACGTTTCCACGGGCCTATCCAGTAGGTGTAGCTTAGGTCGGCTGTGAGCGAGCTTTTCTTGTACATCGCGTTCTCGGCGTAGGTCAGGCCTAAGGCCACGTCCATGGACGGGTCGTCGTAGTCGCCGCCCAATCCGAAGTAGAAGCCTATGCCGGCGTGCCATAGCAGGCGGTCTTTGTTGTCGCCGTCCATCAGCCAGTCTTTGCCTATACCGGCGTACAACTGGCATCCGCTATGGCACATGCGCAGGCGTGCAAATTCGCCGTAGCCGCGCGATATACCGGTTACGAGGGACAGCCCGGGATATGCCTCGCCATCGTGGTACGAGGCGTAGACACTTGCCGCGCCTGCGAGGCCGCTCAGGCCGCTGCGGACGGCATCGCCGGCGCGGTTAGCGCTTTCTTCTATTTCCCGGTCGCGGCTGTAGCTGTTGCCATAACCGTTATAGCTCTGTGATTCATAAGAATCATATATCATCTCAAAGCGATAATACCTATAGTGATAGCCATTGGATCCGCTCTTTGTTTTGACGTCACCTAAGGGCATAACGATGCTACGGCCTTGGCAGTCGTAGGCCTCGCGAGGCTGTGTCAGTCCTTCGATACGCACTTGGTCATATACTTTGTATGTGTTTCCGTCCCAGCATTTGACTGTGATGGGAGAGCATATATCGCTGCCGACTATCAGGTAGGTGGCTTGGTCTTCGGCCATAGCGCTTAGGGCGATGAGGGCTGCGGATAATAGTGTGAGAAGTTTCTTCATCGGATGGTGTTCTTAGGGTGGGAATAATGGGAGGAATGAGAGCGATGGGAATAATGGAATTGTGAGGGAGTAATGGGTGATCAATAGCGCTTGTAGGTCAGGGTGATGGCCTCGCTGAGGGGGACGTTGTGGTACGAAGCGGTGGTGAGGACGAGGTTGTCATCGGTGAGCTCGCGGATGTTGTAGGACATGGGCAGGCTGAGGTCTTCCTCGATGGCTATGAGGTTGAGCTTGTCGCCGCTGACGCTCCACGTGCCTTGGCCGAAGAGGATGCGGTAGCCGGACTTCACTTCGCGCCATGTGCCGTCGGAATTGTACTCGACATAGCCGCGATACAGGTCGCGAGTATTGGTAAGGCCGCTCATAGTGGCAAAGGCGTCCTCCATTTCTTCGGGAGATACTGACTCGAGCTGCCAGCGCCCTTCGAGTTGCTCGGAGTCGTAGGATTGCTTGTCGTCATCGCTGCATGCGCCCATGACGCAGGCCAGTAGCAGGATGCCTAATAGATGCAGATGTTTCTTCATGTCGTTTGTTTTTTTGATTGGTGAGTATTGTTGTTGTCGTGGTCTTGTGGCTTTTGTATGCCGGGGATTAACCGTCGATGACCGGTTGACATTGCAAAGGTATAGCGCGTCACACGGCGTTGTCAATGATTTTAGCGTTTGCTGTACGAACCTACGGGGTTTATGTGCGAATCACCGCTTTTGCGGTGGCCAAAGTCGCCGGCTCGTGCAGGGTAGGGTCTGCACATCGTACCTGTGTCCTCTAAGAGCAAGCCGCATATTTTCCCAAAAAAAGCAGCCATATGGTATCCCCAAGAGCAAAGCGTGTGTTGCAGCAAAAAAAATGCGGGTACGGACGTATGCCGTCGCGGTGGCTTCCGCCCGTACCCGCTATCATCATTGCTGCGTTTCGCGGTTATTCGTCAAAGGCATTGAATTTCTTGACGGCGATGAGCATGGACGCATCGGACTTGTTTCTTGTGTGGACGCTATTAGAGCCATATCTATTATTGTAGAAGCTATAGCTAATTCCACTTTCACATTCTGTCGAAGACCAAGTCTCACCATAATAATTAATGCCGGGGAAGAAGTAGTAGGGAGAGTTATAGCTGTTATGTGTACATAGCTCATAGATAGCAGGCATATACCATTCCAGAACGTCGTTTGAGTTTAATTCGTCAATCGCCTTAAATGCTGGATATAGGTCTTGCCAGTTTTGAATGCTGTGAACCTTACGTGTGTTTCCCTCTCCATCATCTATTGATGTTGCACCAGTGACAATGCCTTGAGTAGACCAGGCTTTAGAATGGCCTAAATAGTAGTATAATAATGGTTTCCCATCGCGTAGATTTAACCAGCAGTCTTTATCATCAATAGTTACGTTATCTCCGGTTTTATACTTCGTCTGTTTGTAAGTTAGGATGATAGGCTCTTTACCGCCGGTGATTTCAACCGTAGTGGAGCGAGTCACGGTCGTTGCAGATACGGTTACGGCCAAATTGTTTCCTGATTGGTAAATGGTACACCAGTCAGCATTTGACTTGACAGAATAAGGAAGAGATCCCTCAATGACATAATTGTATGTATGGGTGTCACGGTCTACATAATATGTTGTAGAACCATCAAGGTCTTTTATGGACAACGTTCCGCCTGCTTGCTTGAGCGTGAAAGACATGGCGAGATCGCTATTCTTCGCTTTAATGGAAATTTTTGCAGAGCGGTCATCAGGAGTTTGGTTATCGGCTACTTTAATTGTATAGCTCTTTTCATCGTCTGTGGTGACTTCTGCCCATGACTTGTCAGATGAAATTGTGATTCCGTCAACCGAAGATTCTACTTTGATATTTAGGCTCGTTTCTGTGTCTTGAATATCGATAATATCACCGTCATTAACCTCTTTGCCATTCGACGTTACGGATAACGTTGCGCCTTTTTGCGACAGGGAATGCTTTGCCGAAAGTTTGCCGTCTTTGGATGAAACTGTGATTGTGGCGTTGCGCTCGGCACGGTTGACATTCGCGGCGACTTTCACGAGGGCGTAGTATGTGTGGACAGAGGCGTTGTTGGCCCGAGAGTGAGAGGCCGGTTCGTTGCCAATCCAGCGTATTGAGTTGGCGATAGCCGCTGTGCGGCTTGAGCCGTCCACAAGCTCTACCGTGGCCCAGTCGGCGGACGACTTAACCGTCAGGTCATTGAAATTGATATTGGTCGTTATGGGAAGGCGGTACTCGGTGGCGTTAGCATCGATTTCTTTATTGGCTGCATCGTCCGGAATGGACAACATTGGCGCAACGCCGAGGCGCGTGATGGTTATCGTTGTAGACTTGTCGTAGTATGTTGTGGCGGTGACGGTCGCAGTCTCGGACTCGGTCGTGGTTGCCGGTTCAATATAGAATGTGATGGCGTTTGTTAGGACGCTATAATCAAGGGTGGAACTTGGATACGGCCTTACCCAGCCTTTGTCGGACTTGACGGTAAATGGAATTATTGAATTGTTCTCGAAAACGACAGAAGCCTCACCGCCATCACTGCTTACGGATAGGCTTGTGTCGGATGGTTTCAATGCCTCGTCCTTGCCATAGAACGGCTTTTGGTATTTGATGTCCGCGCCAATAATTTCACCGGCAGAGTTTTGTGTATAATTGGTGACGTAGATGCGGTAAAAGGCGTCATAAGTACCCCATATATATCCGTTGCCCGGTGTGACTGCAACCTTAGAGACATACCCGGTCTTAGGAATGTACCCCACATTTCCTAAGCCTTTCATACCGCCGAGATCTACAATGATACCACCATTGGCATTGAAGTTGTCCGCACCATCTATGTATAGCCTGTCGTCGAGTTTGGTTTTGCTGTCTCCGACGGCGGCTTCGCTACGCATGGAGAGTTTGACGGTGCCGGCGGGGTCGGCGACCTCTTTGTCGGGGTTAATGGGATTGGGGTTGTCCGGCTCGTCGCCGTTGCTGTCGCCGCAGGCGGGCAGCAGGCACAGGCATAGCATAGCAGCACATGCCGTGTACCAAAGTCTTTTTAAGGCTTTCATAGAGTGTGAATGCGTGGCCGACAATCTCCTACGGCCACTGTGTATTGGGGGTGATGTTTGGGTATAAAAAAAGGTGTGGAGATTGAAGTTACATCTTATTCCCATATCCAAGGCCTTGACGGAAGCCCATTCCTGTAAATAAGACATCAATCACCACACCTATGCGTATAACGGGTGCGTGCCTGTATGCACACACGTGTATATGCAAAAATGCGGATGCCATTGTCTCTTATCTTTCAGGAATATATCTTAACCGTCAAGTTTGGATATGGAAGATAATAGATAACTACATCTTTTTTGTATTGTATATGTTTTTTACAATCGCATAGCGACTGACGGACCGGTTCTCTTACCCATGTCCGTTGCAAAGGTATATAAAAAAGTTTAACAAAACAAAATTTTCACACGAAAAATTCGGGGGGGGGGTAATTGGCTGATTGTTAGTGTGATACGCTTTTAGGCGCAGGCCGGGCGTGTATCCGGCCGGATGATACGGTATGCTCAACGATTATTACACCCTCCCGGGACGGCATAAACAAAAGACGGCAGCCGAGCCGATGGGCGCGACTGCCGTCTTTTTGATGAGAAGATCAGAATTACTTGTTCAGCTGCTTGAGCAGTTCGGCTACAGCAGCCTCAATCTGGCGGTCACGACCCGTGACGACGTCCTCCGGAGAGTTGTAAACTTCGATGTCCGGGTCGAGTTGCCGGTTCTCGAGTGCATGACCGTTGCGGTCCAGCGAGGTCACCTGCGGGATGCCGAAGACGAGTGAGGGGTCGATCTGCGTTTCCCACCATACAGCCGTCATCGTGCCCGGTACGGGAGCGCCGACAATCTTGCCTATGCCAAGGGTCTTGTATACGTATGGTGTGCCGTGCGCGTCACTGTAATTGTACTCGTTGGTCAGCATTACCGAGGGCTTGGTCCATTGCGAGAACGGGTCGCTGCCGATATAGCGGCCGCGAGGCGCGTAGCGCACATATTCCTTGCCCGAGAGTAGCAGTGCCACATCGTTGTGCAACCATCCGCCGCCGTTGTAGCGTGTATCCACGATGACCGCCTCGCGATTGCGGTAGCGACCCAACAGCTCGCTGTATACCTCGCGGAAGCTGGGCGAGTCCATACCTTGGATGTGAACGTATCCTATGCGGCCGCCCGAGAGGCTGTCCACAAGTTGTTGGTTGCGCTCCACCCAGCGGTGATAAAGCATTCCGGATTGTGCTCCGGCGCTGATGGCGCGGACGGTGACTGTGCGGTTCTTGCCGTCGACAGAGCGCACGGTCAGGCGCACCTTCTTATTCACCTTGCCTTGCAGCAGCAGGTTGTAGTCTGCATCTGCGCCAATCTCGTTGCCGTCGATGGCTGTGATGACATCGCCCGGCTTTACATTGGCTTTGGCTGAAGCCAGAGGCGAGCGCGGCAGCACTTCGGCCACCTTCAGGCCCTCGCCACGGTAGTCCTCGTCATAGAATGCGCCAAGTACAGCCGTAGGCAGTGCCTTAGACGGCTCGTAATAGCGGCATCCTGTGTGGCTGGCGTTGAGTTCGCCGAGGATTTCGCTGAGCATTTCGCAGTAGTCATAGTTGTTGTTAATATACGGCAGGAAGCGGCGGTAGTCATTGCCGTATGCTTCCCAGTCCACTCCGTGGAGGTTGGCGTCGTAGAACTTGTCGCGCACCTGCGAGAGCATGTGCTCGAAGACGTACTCGCGTTCCGCTGCCGGGTCGCGGTCGTACTCTGCCTCGAAGGATACGGTCTCCTCTTTGCCGTCTTTCAGCGACACTTTCTTGATGCCGCTTCCCGACAATACAAAGAGGTTGTCGCCTTTGGCGTCATACTCAAAGCCGCCCGATACGCCCTTGGCCAGCAGGCGTGTCTCATCCTTGCGCAGGTCGCGCACATAGAGGTTGCCGCCGCCCTCGGTGGCCAAAGCCACGTAGTACAGCTTGTCGCCCTTGTCCGAGAGGTAGCTGTCGCCCATAGACGATGAGCGCTCGGTCAGACGCTTGGTGCGATATCGGCGGTTGGCAAAATCAAATACGTGCGGTTTGACAGGCTCGTCTTTCTTGTCGGCCTTGTCTTTCTTTGACTTCTTGTTTTTCTTATCCTTCTTTTCAGACTTCTCGGATTTGTCAGCCTTGTCATCCTTGGCTTCCTTCTCGGCATCTTCGACTAATGCGGCCTCCTCCTCGGTGCGGTTGATTTCCTCCCAAGCGCTTTCGTCCAGGGCCATGAATACCACATCACTTTGATTGCCCCAGCTGCCGTGGCTCTTCATGCCATATCGGCCGGTAGTATATATCAGTGCGCGGCCGCCCATGGTCCAGCGCGGGTTGCCATCGCTGTATCCGCTTTCGGTGAGGTCAATGACCTCCGAGCCGTCGGCACGTACAGCCGCGATGTCGGTGTTGTTCCATCCGCCTATGCCGATGTAATCGATGAGTAGCCATTGGCTGTCCGGATTCCAGACAAACGAAATATCGCCGTCCGAATAGCTGTAATTATACTTCCCGTCCAAGGCTGTAACGACCTTCTTCGAGGCTACATCGAGTACGCGCAGTGTCACGCGGTCTTCCAGGAACGCCACTTTCTTGCCGTCAGGGCTGAATACCGGTTGCTGAGCCGTGTTGCCTCCGGCGTACAACAATTTCTCTTCGATAGCGGTGGCGTAGGTAAAGTGCTTCTCCTTGCTGTCCTTGATGGTAGCGGTATACAGCGCCCATTTGCCATCGCGTTCCGAGTCATATACGATGGTGCGTCCGTCCTTGCTGAAGCTCAGACAGCGCTCCTGTCCCGGAGTGTCGGTGATGCGGCGCGTAGTGGCGTACTTCACCGAGGTCACGTATATGTCGCCGCGCATCACGAAGGCTACTTCCGAGCCGTCGGGGCTGACAGCGAGGTTGGTGGCGCCGTTGCTGCGTATCGATTTGTTCGGAGCACCGGCGTAATCGTCAGCAGCGATGGATATTTCCATCTTGGTCGGTGTCGGGGCACCGACGGCCATGGTATATATCTCGCCGTTCCAGCTGAAAGCCAATGTGCCATCGGTCGCGCGGCTGAGGCTGCGTACCGGATGGCGTGTGAAGGCTGTAATCTGTACCGGATCGCCGCCGTTGATGCTTCCGCGCCAGATGTTAAGCGTTCCGTCCGTTCCGCGTTCCGACAGGTATACGTAATTGTCCTTGCCATCCCATACGGGATTGTGGTCGTTGCCGTTGAAGGTGGTCAGGCGTGTGTACCGTCCATGGTCATCAAGCCATATATCGGCAGTGCCGGACGAGCGTTCGTGCTTGCGCAGCACGTCCTCATAGCTCTTCTTGTCCTGGTAGAGCATACGCCCCGAGGCGTCCACATCGATAGCGCCCACAGGAAACGGTAGCACCATATGCGGGCGAGCGCCGGCACGCAGGGGCACGCTGTACAGCTGTGCGCCTGTATACGAGCGTATTGTAGTGGATGGCATAATGCCGGCCGAAAACAGCACGGTGCTGTCGTTGAGAAAGCCTTTGGGTGTTTCCGAGCCTCCGGCGGTGGTGAGACGCACGGCACGTCCGCCCTGTGACGAAATTGCGTAAACGTCCATACCGGTGCCGTCGCGGTCACTGGCAAAGGCTATGGTTTTGCCGTCCGGACTCCATACAGGATAAGAGTCGTATGCCGGGTTGGAGGTGACGGCGCGAGCCTCACCTCCGGTGGCCGGAACGGTATAGATGTCGCCTTTGTAACTGAACGCTACGGTCTTGCCGTCCGGAGATATAGCCGGATGGTTGAGCCATAGCGGTGCCGAGTCACCGCCTGTGGTGGCATAGCCTTGCAAAGAGCATAAGGCTATGGCTGTGATAACGATTTTGTTCATAGTATATATTTTAGAAACTTGTATATAAGACGTTTGTCGTTGGCCAAATATAACACACGGGCCGTTGTTTTTGGCGTTAAATAATGCAAAAGGCAATGGTCGCACCATATATTGGACCGAAAAACACAAAAGACACGGCACCGCAGACAAGGTTAGGACAAGCCGACATGCAATGTTGCAGTGTTGCATAGTCATGTATGTAAGCTACGGCATTTTGTCTCGGCATGTTTTGTGTCGATATTGGATGTTAATCGCAAAATTAATCAAAAAAACGGGACTATGGCTGTGGTACGGGCGGAAATGTGTATCTTTGTGTCATGGCTCATAAGGTAATGCGTACGATGATGACACCCTTGACCGTTTTAGGTAAGGGCATCTTGGGTTTTATAGTGCCCGATACATGCTATGTGTGCGGTCGTCCGCTTAGGGGAGACGAAAGGGCTATATGTGCCCACTGTCTTATCGATCTGCCGCGCACGATGTTGCATTATGTGAAAGATGATGCTGTGCTTAACGGCCTGGCTACACAAGTACCTGTGGGACGTAGTGCCGCATGGATACACTATGAAAAAGGTACGAAGGTCGCCCGTTTGATTTTGACAATGAAATTTGGCAATAGACCCATGCTCGGAACGGAAATGGGACGAAAATTTGCGCGCGAACTTATGCCTACGGGTTTTTTCGGCGGTATGGATGTGATTATGCCCATACCATTGCATTGGAGCAGGTTGGTGAAACGCGGATACAATCAAACGGAATTCATAGCGCGCGGCATAAGCTCGGTCACCGGGTTGCCTATAGATGCAGGATTGCGTGCGGTACGCCGCCATCCGGCGCAGGCACGCAAGAATGTCGAACAACGCAAGGCCAACCTCGCCGGGACAATGGAATACAAAGGAGGCGAAGGCGCATTGTCAGGCCTACATGTCTTGCTTATAGATGATATCGTCACCACCGGAGCAACCATGCGAGAGGCTGTACGTGCCTTGACGCAAGATAGCGGGGTGGGGCGCGTGAGCATTTTGTCGTTGGGCCGTGCACATTCCGTTAACGATTGACATCCGAAATTGTATAAACAACCGAATTTACGTTTTTCATGAAAAAGAGAGTATGTAACGTATTGTTGGTGTGTCTTTTGGCTATAACAAGTGTATTTGCGCAACCTTACGAACAGGAAGTGCGCGTCACCAATCACTCGGCGAACATTGTACTTGCCGGGACGCTGACCACACCCCCTTCGCCCAAGGCCGTATGTGTCCTTGTTACCGGAAGTGGAGCTCAAGATAGGGATGAAACGCTTTTGGGCCATAAACCATTTAAAGTTTTGGCAGACAGTCTTGCCGGCCGTGGATATGCGGTGCTACGCATGGATGATCGTGGTACCGGCGCCAGTGAAGGTGACTTTGCCGGGTCCACGGTGGATGATTTTGTGACAGATATTGCTTCCGGAGTCGGGTATGTCGACTCGCTTTTCAGCACAATTCCGATATGTGTTATCGGTCATTCGGAAGGTGGAGGCATCGCCATACGGCTTGGAGCATCAGACGAACGTGTGGATATGATTGTTACGTTGGCTGCACCTGCATGGCGCGGCGATTCAATAATAATGTCGCAATGTCGTGAGATGGCCGTACGTATGCTCGGGCATTGGGATGGTGAAGCGCTGCAACGCCAATTGCTTGATATAGCCATGAGTGATGCGTCTGAGCCGAGCGTTCGAATGTCCTTACAATATGTTATAATGACATTACCTGAAGCATCCGTTCCGCAGGTGCGCAAACGGCTGTTGGCCTCTGTGGATCAAATGTCTACGCCATACTATCGGCGGATGCTCCGCTACGACCCGATGCCTGATATAGAGAAAGTCAAATGTCCGTGGCTTGCGCTCAACGGTGACCGCGATGTGCAGGTGTTGTGTGCCAATCTCGATACCATAGCTGCACATGCACCCCAAGCCGATACGATGACCATGGCCGGCCATAATCATCTGTTTCAGCATAGTTTATCCGGGATGCCGGACGAGTATGCGTCATTGCCTGAAGACATATCCATCGAGACTTTGAATGCGATAATAGCTTGGCTTGATGCCCATATTATGGGATTATAGGCATATCCCATTACGGCAGAATATCCCAACCAGAAATAACACGCAAAACGAGGCGAGTTTTTAAGACTCGCCTCGCTTTCTTATGAGTAACTAATTGATGGCAACTCTTTCGAGTTCCGGAATATTATTCCTCTTGGTTCTTTTCGGCGTATTCTTTGAGCAGTTTCTCCTGAACGTCTGCCGGGACGAGTTCGTAGGAGGCAAACTTCATGGTGAACGACGAGCGTCCGCCGGTGATGGAGCTAAGTTCGGTGGAGTAGTTGGCCATTTCCTTGAGAGGCACCTTGGCCTGAATTTTCTCCAAACCATTTTCGCTGGACATGCCCATGATGATGGCGCGGTGGCCTTGCAGGCCGCTCATGACATCGCCCATGACATCACCCGGAACGAGGACTTCGACATCGTAAACCGGTTCGAGAACTTTTGGATTGGCGTTGCGGAATGCTTGCGAGAAAGCGTTACGTCCGGCCAGGCGGAATGAGATTTCGTTAGAGTCCACCGGGTGCATTTTGCCGTCATAGATGCATACTCGCACATCGCGAGCGTAGGAGCCGGTCAGAGGACCTTGCTCCATGCGGTCCATAAGACCTTTGACTATGGCCGGGATGAAGCGCGCATCGATAGCGCCGCCGACGATGCAGTTGCACACAACGAGTTTACCGCCCCATTGCAGCGGAATCTCCTGAGTGTCGCGAACATTCATCTTGAATTCCTGATTGCCGAAGCGATAGGTGTCCGGAGCAGGCATACCTTCGGCATAGGGCTCGATGATGATATGCACCTCGCCAAACTGACCGGCGCCGCCGGATTGTTTTTTGTGGCGGTAGTCAGCGCGTGCGGCTTTGGTGATGGTCTCGCGATAGGGAATCTTGGGTTCCTCGAAGATGATGGGCATCTTGTCGTTGTTCTCAACGCGCCATTTGAGCGTGCGTAGGTGGAATTCGCCTTGACCGGAGAGTATTGTTTGCTTCAGCTCCTTGGATTGCTCGACAACCCATGTCGGATCCTCCTCGTGCATACGAGTGAGGATGGCGCTTAGTTTTTCGCTGTCGCTCTCGGTGACTGGGCGTACTGCGCGCTGATACTTCGGCGCGGGATATTTGATGAAATCGAACTCGTAATCGCAACCCTTTTCGTTGAGGGTATTGCCTGTGCGTACGTCTTTGAGCTTCACGGTGGCGCCTATGTCACCTGCCTTGAGTTCGTCTACGGCGGTCTTGATTTGACCGCATACGCAGTATATCTGAGCCAGACGTTCCTTGGTACCGCGAGTGACGTTGTCGAGATCAGCTCCGGCTTTCAGTGTTCCGGACATAACTTTGAAGTACGACACTTCACCTATGTGAGGTTCGACGGTAGTCTTGAACATGAATACGCTCAGCGGGCCGTTGCTGTCCGGCTTGACTTCTTCACTTGCTGTATTGAGCGGAGCGGGCATATCCTCTACGAAAGGCACAACGTTGCCCAGGAATTCCATCATGCGGCGTACACCCATGTCTTTGGCGGCGCTGACGCAGAATACCGGGAACATGGAGCGTGTAATCAAGCCCTTGCGGATACCTTCACGCAATTCGTCTTCGCTGAGGCATTCGGTCTCAAAGAATTTTTCCATAAGAGCTTCGTCGTTTTCGGCGGCAGCCTCCACGAGAGCATGATGCAATTCCTTGGCCTTGTCCATTTCTTCGGCGGGTATTTCTTCGATGGTTGGAACGCCGCCATCGGGGCCCCACGAATACTTCTTCATCAGCAGGACGTCAATCATGGCGTTGAAGCCCGGGCCGCATTGCAGCGGGTACTGAATGGCGACAATCTTCGGGCCGAAGACTTCACGCATCTGCTCCATGACGTTGTCGTAGTCGGCTTTTTCTCCGTCAAGTTGGTTGAGTGCGAAGATTACGGGTTTGTTGACACCGGCAGTGGTGCGGAAGATGTTTTGTGTGCCTACTTCTACGCCGTATTGGGCGTTGACAACGATAAGACCTGTGTCTGTGACGTTGAGTGCCGTTACGGCATTGCCTACGAAGTCGTCAGCTCCCGGGCAGTCGATGACGTTGAGCTTCTTGCCAAGGAACTCGGCATATATCACGGTGGAGAACACGGAGGACCCGTATTCCTTCTCTACCGGGAAGTAGTCGCATACGGTGTTCTTTGCTTCGACTGTACCGCGGCGTTTTATCACTCCACACTCGAAGAGCATAGCTTCTGCGAGTGTGGTTTTCCCGGATCCCTTGCTGCCCAGCAAGGAGATGTTTTTGATTTCGTTGGTTTGATATACCTTCATGTTATTAGGTGGTTTTTAGATAATACAATGTTATTGGTAAAAAAACTGGGCGCAATTTACGCACTTTTCTTTGATTTGAATGTACGCTTCGGTATGTTACGCAACATGTTTTTAACTTTTTGAAACACTTTGTCGAGTGTACACATCTTTTAATTATAGCTAATATGTTTGAAGTTGTGATAGCTGTCGGAAAAACGCTTACGATGTCGGACGTTGTTGAATTTAGTTGGTGACGGCATCGCAAAATATAACGAGCGCTATGCGTAGTGAAGATGTGCAAAAAAAGCATAAAAACAAAGGGCAAGTGTTTGTGACTGAAAAAATATGCTTACCTTTGATTAAACGTTAGAAAGCATTTGTTGTCTAAGCATTAAGACGACGAAGAAAAGACGTCTACAATACAGTTTAACAATATATCAACAATCAAAAACGAGCAAGCATGATGAAGTACAACGATTTCTTGGGCGGACTGGTGGCCTTGGCATTCGTAACGATGCCGCTGATGGCTGTGTCGCAGGACTTCGAGGACGACATCTACTATAATCCCTCGAAGGAAAAGACGACCAAGTCCCAAAAAAGTACGGCGCCTATTCGGTATGTGCCTACGCAGGACTATCCCGCAGCTGATACATATAATTACAGCAGTGCCTCCACGCGCGATGTGGACGAGTACAACCGTCGTTATGCCACAACGGCAGATACAACGGCACGAGACAGCGCATACATCTCGGACAACTTTGCCTACACGCGTCGCATCGAGCGTTTTCATAACCCGGATGTTGTTGCAGCATCGGGTGATGATCAACTGATAGATTACTATTATTCGCAGCCATCCGAGACTTCCTCGGTCAATATATACGTAAATGCAGACCCGTATTTGGGTTGGGGCATATATCCGTATTATGGCTACTACGGCTATCGTCCGTATTATTCGTACTATAATCCGTGGTATAGCTGGAGATGGACCTTTGACCCTTGGTATTGGGGCTCATCTTGGACCTGGGGTTATGATCCGTATTGGTATGGAGGATGGGGCTATCCCTACTGGGCATGGAGTTCTCCATGTCCGCCGCATCATCATCATCACGGCTATGGGCCCGGTTCGTCATGGTATCCGTCTTCGCCCGGGTCTTATAGACCTCATGGTACGGCATCTGCCGGAAGCACTTCGAGTCGCCGTCCTGGCTCGATGTACAATGGGTACTCGCCTTCGGGAAGTGGAATGTCACGTCCAGGCAATATGGGCCGTGGCCGTGGCAATACCACTGTCACGACACCATCGACATCTACGCGCTCCGACGGATATGCTCCGTCATCCACAGGCTCGCGTCCCTCGACAGGATATAGCGGCGGAAGCTCTCGCGGACGTTATGGGAATAGCTCTTCGTCCACCGAAAGCCGTCGCAGCACTTACACACCTTCACGCAGTTCGTCCTCATCAAGCAGTAGCCGAGGCGGGTCGTATAGCAGCGGTAGTCGAGGCGGATCGTATGGTGGTGGTAGCCACGGTGGTAGCCACGGTGGAGGCGGAGGTGGAGGCCGTGGCCGTCGTTGATAAGGCTATAGGCAAAAAGCCTCCATATCTAATGAACAATAAAATAGAAAAAATACATCCAGAACATGAAACGTCTCATTATTCCGGCTCTTATCGCTGTCTTGGGGATTCCTACGGTCTTAGGCCAAAGCTCCATTGACGCGTTGCAGCTTACGAGCAGTGACTTCAAAGGTACGGCACGCTTTATGGGTATGGGCGGTGCATTTACCGCACTCGGTGGCGACCTGTCGACATTGACCCAAAACCCGGCCGGTATCGGTATCTATCGACACAGCGAGATTGGTGCCACTCTCGATATCAATTTTCAAAAATCAGCTACATCATCGGCAAGTAATTCTTATTCGGCAACGCAGACTAAGGCATATTGCAACAATTTCGGATATGTAGGCGTCATACGCCTTGACGGACTGTTGCAGTCGTTCAATTGGGGTGCTACGTATAACCGTGTAACTTCTTTTGACCGCAAAACTTCCGGATATGTTGTGCCGACCAATACTTCGCTGTCCAACTACATAGCCTCATTTACGGGTGGCATAAATCCTGACGAGTTGAATTTCAGCAGTACATATAACCCCTATCGCGACAGTAGCCACGACTGGCTGAGTATATTGGCGTATAACACCTATATGATAAGCCCGTCGGATGCGCAAGGTCGGTCCTATCGGGGATTGTTCCAAACCGGTACCACCGGAGATGCCGAAACAACATTGCTCGAGCGTGGATATTTGGATGAATACAGCTTCAATTTTGGTGGCAACTTTTCCAATTTGGTGTATTGGGGCTTGTCCGTAGGAGTGACAGACCTCAGCTACACTCGCGAAGTATGGTATTCAGAGTCTATGGAGAATGCCTCGGTATATGATGCTGCATCACAGAATAACGTCAACGGCAATGCCGGTATCAACTTGAGCAACTACAAGCACATCAATGGTTCCGGCTGGAATCTCAAGGCCGGTGTCATTGTGCGTCCTACCAACGAATTTCGTTTCGGTTTTGCAGTGCATACCCCCACTTGGTACTCATTGGAACACTCTTACTATGGCATAGCCAGCTACAGCTACTTGAATACTAGCATCGTAGAAGGAAAGGACAATCCGTTGTCCGGATCTGAGTATACCGATAACGCCGGCTTTGACTGGAAACTGCGCTCACCATGGCGCCTGATGGCAGGTGTAGGATTCGTGGGTAGCGACTTCATCATCAGCGCCGACTACGAATACGTTGCATATCCGGATATGAATGTACAGACAGCCGGATACGACAACTGGGGTTACATCACAGGGTATTATGACAATATAGGTGTCAATGAAGACATCAAGACATATACGCAGGGTGCAAATATCGTGCGTGTAGGAGCAGAATATCGTCTATTGCCTTCGTTGAGCCTGCGTGCCGGTTACAATTGCTCAATGTCAAACATTAAAGACGATGTGCGCAAAGGCTCTGCTATGGTTGTTACCAGTGGTACAGATCCGTCCTTCTCATTCAATAAAACCACGCAGAATATTTCGGTAGGTATTGGATATCGTTACAAATCATGGTACTTGGACGGCGCCTATGTGCACACCAATCGCAAAGGCACGTTGCATGCATATACTGATTTCAACGGATACAGGGCTCCGAAATATGATGTGACAGACAACGATAATCAGATAGTACTATCTATGGGTTTCAAGTTCTGACGCAAAACATAGACAGACATTATATAAAAGAGGGGGCGACCAAGTGTTGCCCTCATTATTACATATAAGAGTATAAGAGATTATAGGAGTATTTATTAGCCCTTGTTATGCTACACAGTTGTCAGTATCTCGACACCACTTACCCGGCCGAAGTCTACGAGACTGAAGCCGAAGCGCTGGCTGCACTTGAGGCTTACGACATCAACAACTGCTGCGACTGCATTGTTAATGGTGATTCCGATGATATTCTCAAAGTGTGGGTATCGGTTGTTCGTTGCGATTACGACCCCGAGGATATCGATGGCGAACCGGGCGCCGGTGCGCTGCTTTCGAAAGCGGGAAAAACCACCGATGCATACACGAAGGAGTTCGTGCTCGGCGCTGACGAGGAGTGGTACGATGACAATCGCGGAAATGAATGCCGCTTCGGCGCTCACCCCTTTACCGATGCCGAAATCAAGGAGGGCAAAGGCGCGTCTATGACGCTGACCGCTGCCGCCGGTCGGCGAGTTCGCGAACA
>OQVL01000887.1_pt1 | contig 17002 bp, 13 predicted proteins | sample 1691501 | NCBI WGS metagenome assembly OQVL01 (sample SAMN03418253, study PRJEB22391) | human gut metagenome | biome: human-gut; feature: organic feature; material: feces | host: Homo sapiens | place: Tanzania | collected 2013-01 | reverse complement strand
GAACGCTGATCGCCGACAATCGGCATTGTGTCGGTGAGCTTCCCCGTCTTTTTGTTGAGGGAAACAACCTTTGACGCCTTGTTCGCATAGACGGTTCCGTCGTCACAGCCGAAAATTACGTTATCGCCGACCGTTACACAGCCTGCCCAGTAAAAGCCGCCGAGGCTTTTATAGCTCCAAACAGCCCTTTTTGCCTCGTGAGTTTCCTTTTCATTCTCGTCCTTGACGCTGAGGCAGACATAGTTTGCGTTCCTGTCCTCATCGTTCCAGAATCCTGTGTAGATGTAACCTCCGTCATATGTTATCGGAGTCAGAGACTGACCGCCGAGAGGATCGGTATAAACCCACATAGATTTCATTGTCTTGTAGTTGAATGCCTGAATCTTTGCATTGTCGAGAGGACAGTAGATAATTCCGTCCGCATACAAGGGTGAGGTATAGCTGTAACTCGGAACATCAACCATATCTGCGGATTTAACCGTTTTGCCGTTCTTGACATTGATTTTTAACAGCTTTTTGCCGCTCATAACGATAAGAGTATCGCCGACAACAATCTGCGTGCTCGGAGCGTTTTTATACGAGGTTCCGAGCTTCGCGGACCACAGAAGCTCCGTGCCCGCAGGGGACACGGGAGTCTTGAAAGACACAATCTGTGAATCCGAAACATATGTTGCCGCAAGTACGTTTATCGGAGAAACGACAAGCAAAAGGCAAAGAATCGTACAAAGGATTTTCTTGATTTTCATTTGTCAGCACTCCCCGCTGATGATTGATTTGATAATTTTAACAATGAAATTATAAACCTTTTTGAATACACGGATGATAAAAGGATCTTTCTTGGCAGTAACGGTAACCTTTGAATAAGCCACAACCGTGGGGGCCTCTTCGCTGTCGGGATTTCTTACGGCAACGAGAGCATATTCGCCCTCTTCGCTGAACTTAATCTTTGCGTTGCCCCTCTTATCCGTTGTTGCAAGCTTCTTCAGCTCGCCGTCCTCATAGAGATAAATGTCAACGTCCTTGAGATTGGTCATATAGTTATCTCTTATTGTCGCCATATCATTAAGACCGTGCTCCATAAGAGAATAGCCCTTGATGTTTACCTTAAGATTTCTTCCGGCGGAAACAGTGTAATTATCCGAATTGAACTCGGCATACATATCACTGTAATACTTCGTATCCTGATAGAAGAAATATGAAATATCGTCGCCGTCAACAACAGTTGCGGTGTCGCAGGCATAACCTGTTGCTGTGCCGTAGGAGGGGTTGATTACGCCGTCGTTCGGCATTGTGTCGTTGACAAGAAATCCGCAGCTTGATGTGTTTCTTCCGAATGACTTGACAATGAAGCTGTAATTCATAGCAAGATAGTTTTCTGCCGTGCCTCTTGTGAATGCGTCACCGTACATTTCCTTGTGAACGGCTACGATTACGTCAAATACCGTTACGCCCTCAACCGCTTTACCGGTGTGGTCAACGGAAGCAACCTTATAGCCGTATGCCTGTGCGGTACCCTCTCTGACCTCAATTGTTGTGGGCTCAAGAATGATTGTGCCGTCGGAAACGCTGAATGTTACGCTGACAGTTTCTGTCTCTTTTCCCGGGAGAACCGTTACCGCACACTCGGCAGCCTGACCCTTGGACGAAACTGCGGTGATGGTTGCCGTACCCTCGTTGATTGCGTAAATATTTCCGTCGCTGTCAACCCAAGCTACATCCTCATCGGAAGAGCTCCATGTTACGTTTTTAAGGTTTGCCTTAATCTGCTTAGAATCAAGTCTGTCAATGCTGAGCTCGGAATCGGAGAGCTTGAGCTCTGTCTCGGGAAGAGCCGAGCTTACGTCAAGCATAAAGATCTGAGCTGCGCCGTCGCCTGTCTGCACGATGACACGGACAAGACCCTTTGACGGAGCCTCGCTGAACAGTGTTTCCGTTGTTCGTTCGTTGTTGATATAAACATTGGAATCGGCAGCTGCTACCTTGACGTCGACGCCCTTGCCGAGATTATCGAGCTTGCAATAATTGTTTGAATTAAATGTTACAGCCTGACCGTTTACGGTGATTTTTACATCAGCTTTGCTGTCAACAAATTCCTCATCCTCGGCAAGGTTAACGCCGTTGATCTCTGTTGATTTCTCACCGAAAACGCCACCGTCGATGAATGTTGCAGTCTGAACCTTGACGTACTTGACCCAATCAAGGTGAACGGGCATACCGTCCTTGTCGACTGCCCACGAGATATCAAACTGCCCGTCCTTAGCGTTCTGCTGAGGATTCTCGACATAAGGGTTGACGGGGAGATTGCTCATCTTCCAGCTCAGAGCGTCAACATATCCGAAAGATGTCGAGATTCCGTTAGCCGTTGACGGCGTGAGGTTCTTCCTGAGAAGAACACCGGAAAGAGTGAGACTGTTCTCGTCAAAATCAACCGTCGAATAGTTTGTCTTAAGCGGATAGGGAGATCTTGAGCAAACATTTCCGCTCTCTCCGAGGCTGTCAACATATGTCGATGTGTTTGTCTCGGTTTTCTGATATGTTACGCTGTAATCCCAGTTTGTCTCGTTCTCGTAGTGTTCACTGCCGGCGAGCGCATACCACGTCGTTCCGTCCTGAGAGACCCAAACCTGACCGGGTTCCTGAGTTGTGGCGGCGGAATTGAATGCATTGCCCGAGATCATAAAGTCGATACCGTAACGGTGCTTATCACTGTTTTCGATTTTGTCGTTGAACTCATAGATTACATAACCGCCGAAATTGCCGAGCGAGGCGGTGTATGCTTTGCCCGAAAGGGTATTTTCGATGTTTGCACCGTAGTACGGATTGTTCGTGTACTGGCTCGGTGCAACAAGGTACTCCTTAACCTTGGCGCTGACTGCGTTGTCCTCTGCGAAAACATTCAAAGAAATGCAAGAGAGGATCATTATTATTGAAAGAATAATCGAAATTGATTTTTTAAGCATTTTCTTCTCCTCTTTTTTTGCGTGCCCGTGCACGCTGTCTCTTTTCGTAATTGCGCTGTTTGCGTTCGGCTTGCTTCGACTCTTTTAAGCCGGCAGCCTCAAGAGCTCATGGCCACGGGCCGAAATAACCTTTGATCTTGTTTACATCGTGCGGCGGGAAGTCACTTTTTTTCGGAAGCCGATTCTCTTTGACCGCAACAGCCCTGAGCAAATCAAGGTATTCTTCTTTTGTCTTTTCAGACATAAAAAAACCGTCCTTTCCGGGCGGGCAAAAACATATTGACCGTATCCGAACCCTTTTTAAAAGGCGAATACAGTTTGCGTTTCTTTCCTGCCCAAAGATTATTATTACGGCGTATCAGGTATTCCGACTTATGAATCACTTCAATCACGGTAATGGCTGTTGCGACGGATTTTCACCGAACTTCCCTCTGATATGCTTTTTAAAATGATAACATTATTTTTGGGTTATGTCAATATCGTCAGAAGTTGACAACATGGATTAATAATGTATAATAGAATAGATAACAGTAAAAAGTCGGTGAGAATATGGGAAAAGGAAAAATAAAATTTACTGCGATTGTGATTATTGAAATAGTTGCAATGTTTTTGTCAAATTATTTTTTGCATAGAATGTATCGCCCTTTAGAAATTTTAATTTTAGATGTCATATTGTTTGTTTTGACAGCAATATTGGTACATTTGAAAAAATATGAAAATCAGATTGAACTTTTACTGATTCCGTTTTTGGTGGCACCGATTTTTTTATGTGTGGTTAATGTTAAAATCGTTATTCCGATTCTGCTTGTTACAATAATATTGGTATTGCTAATAAAGTTTTGTATATTAAGAAAATATGTGAATAAAGAAAAACACGAATTTTTTTGCTTGAATAACTGGAATAAAGAGGACAAGATTGAACTTTATGGAAATAAATCGGTGTTGGCGATTGTTCCCCATCAGGATGATGACATTAATCTTATGGGCGGAATTATCGAGGAATATTTAAAGTATAAAAGTGACATAAGAATTTGCTTTTATACAAACGGCGATTATGAGACCTCCGCTGAAATCAGACTTAATGAGAGCTTAAAGGTCGCCGAATTCTATGGGGTTTCTAAGGAGAATATTATTTTCCTCGGTTACGGGGACAGATGGAATGAGAAAGACGGACACATCTATAATGCCAGAGATGACAGGATGGTTCTATCTGCATCGGGAAAGAAGCAAACATATGCCATTGACGGACATAAAGCATACAATGAAGGTGCAGAATACCGAAGATCAAACATTATATCGGATATAAAAAGTGTTATATCGGAATACAAACCGACGGATATTTTTTGCATAGACTATGACTGCCATAAGGATCACGTCGCATGTTCTTTGTTCTTTGAAGAAGCGTTATTAGAGATATTGAAGGAGGATGAAAAATATCATCCAAGTGTTTATAAAGGCTTTGCATATGAAACCGCATTCTTTTCAGATCAGGATTTCTTTAAATTGAATATCCTATCAACGGTTAACGGAAAGCGAACCTGCTATATGAAAAACCGTGTTAATTTCAATTGGAATGATCGTATTAGATTCCCGGTATCGGAGGAGTCGGCAACGAAGTTTATCGAAAACAGTTTAACCTATGAAGCCTTGAAACTATACAAGTCTCAAAACGGAGATGATTACGCAGAGTCGATTATCAACGGAGATAAAGTGTTCTGGCGTCGCAGGACGGATTCGTTACTGTATAATACAAAAATTACAGTTTCATCCGGAAACGCAGAGGTTCTTAATGATTTTAAAATATGGGATGAAAAGGCAATTGATGATTTCAATATGTCGGTTGTAAACGGATTGTATGTACCTGACTCGAAGAAAACCCCTGATAACGGCGTTTGGATACCGGACAAGAAAGACGACATAAAGAAAATTGAAATTATCCTCAGTAAGGAGTCTGATATTTGTTCCTTAGTTTTGTATGATAATCCGTCAAGATCAGATAACATTGTTAATGCCGAGATCAGTTTTGACAGCGGCGAAATTATTGAAACAGGGCCGCTTAAGTCGGATGGCTCGGCAACATTAATAAATGTTAATCAGAAAAAGGTGCACTCATTTACCGTAAAGATTACTGACTGGAAAGGAGAAAATCCGGGCCTTAGTGAGATTGAAGCGTTTGAAGACGAGGAGCATTTACCGAGATATATTAAATTGACGGATGAATATGGCAATTTTGTTTACAACTATACTGTAGCAAACGGAGAAAAGACAGAATTCTTGGCATATGCTTCAGGTTTGAAAAATTTTTGTGGCAAAGAGTGCACATTATCTTGCGATAATCCGAAATGTTCGGTTGAATGTAAAAACAATGCATTTATAGCTTATTGCCCTAAGGGAGAAACCTGCATTGTTTCGGTTTCATCGGGCGGGGTTTCGGACAGTATAAAAGTATCAAATCCTAAGGACAGGAAAATATTAGAATCGGCAATACGGTTTGATAAATATTTTCACAGAATCTTAAGAGCTCATATGCAAAAGAAATATTATAAGAATTTGTTGCTCTATTTTTATAACCAAGCTATATGGAGTGCAAGAAAAATCCTGAAAAAGTAAGATGATCCAAGGCTAATTTCCGGGATCATAAAATTTATCCGTGTCCACACCTTCGTGGCGGAGGAGGTATATTTTTTTATCAATTCCGCCGGCGTAGCCGGTGAGACTGCCGTTGGTGCCTACAACTCGATGGCAGGGGATTATAATTGAAATCGGGTTGTGTCCCACAGCATTGCCGACTGCCTGTGCCGACATAGAAGAGAGACCGTTCTGTCGGGCGATCAATTTCGCAATTTCACCGTAGGTGATTACCTCGCCGTAAGGAATGCCGCAGAGAATTTTCCAAACCGCACGCCGAAATTCGCTTCCCGACGGAGCAAGCTTCAACTCGGATACGCTCGGACGTTCGCCCCTAAAATATCTGTCAAGCCAATCCTTCGCTTTGACAATGGTGGTGTTACTATCGTCAAGGGTGACTGCTTTCTCAATTGTTGAGAGAAAATATTTCTGTCCCTCTATCCAGAGACCTATTAGTTTATTGCCGTCGGCGGCGAGTGTCAGAGTTCCCAAGTCGCTGTTGTATTCAGAATAAACGATCATATTATCACTCCAATTCTGTACAAATTATTTTATCATAAAACATATAGTTGTTCAATGTTGACATAAGTAAAAAAGTAATATATAATCTATAAAGCATCGGCAAAGGGGTGAAATGTAATGCTCAGCGCAGTCCTTACTTTTATTTATGACATTATTGACCTTATAAAAGTCATTATCGGCGTTCTCGGTTAATCATTGACAACAAAAAACTATTTTAGTATAATCATTCAAGGAAATGCTGGCTTGCGTTCCCTTGAATTTGTTCTTAACGGGGTGTTGCAGTTGAAGATGTTTAAGAAAATCGTTGCGGTTATTCTTGCAGTCATTATCTGCATCGGAATTGTTTCCGTTGCGGCGAGTGCAAAGGAGACGTTGAATTATCTAATGCTCGGCGATTCAATTGCCGAGGGCTTCGGAATTAAAAATCCGGATGAGGCTTCTTACGGTAAAATTGTTGCCGACACGAACGGATATAACTATAAGAATCTCGGCGTTATGGGAAGGAACAGCATCGGACTTTGCAACCGTCTTTTGAACGACGAGGAATATATTGAGGCAGTTAAATGGGCTGATGTTATCAGCGTATCCGTCGGCGGAAACGACTTCCTGCTTGATCACGCTGCCTTGCTCATTGCACAGGGAATTATCTTCAATGATTATTCAAAATTCGACAAGATAGGTGAAACCTACTACGATAATTTTTCAAAGAGTATGGATAGGATTCACGAGCTGAATCCCGATGCAGTGATACTTGTTCAGCTTCTTTACACATCGTGGACCTTTGACTATGCGAGAAAGCCGTATAAAGAGGCGGCGAAGCGCATCAATGACGCAATTGAGAGATACTGCGAGGAAAAGCCTCAGAATATCTATGTCGTTGACACAAGCGAGGTGTTTGACGGCAGAAGAGACTGCGTATCAACCGATACAATTCACCCGAATGCACAGGGCAATATTGAGCTTGCAAAATGCGTTCAGACAGAGCTTTGCAATATCGGGCTTGCATCCTCTGCCGACGTAACGGTAAATGCGCAGGGAATCGACAGGGATTATCTTATCGAATATTTCGGCACGCCGATAGGCCAGATACTGATCTTCCTTGCCAATGTTGCAACCGGTAACTTTAACTTTGCATTTTAAAACGGGGTTGTCGATGCTTTAAATAGCAAAGATACCGAAGCATTTGTCCTTACCCCGGCGGATCAATTAAAATGAAAAAATACTCTATTATATAAACTCTTTGCTGAATGGAAACAGCGGCTCACTTATGCGGGTCGCTGTTTCGTCTTGTTATACTCCAAAATAAATATTTATTCCAAATATATTTTATGGTAAAATAAAAAAGAAATATGAAATTTCAGCCGTACAAAAGTTGTCATAATGAGTAGAGAGAAAAAAGGGAGGAGATGTAAGAATGAACGATATGTCGATAATAGATTTATTCTGGAACCGAGAAGAGCGGGCAATTTACGAGCTAAAACTTAAATACGAAAAACTGTGTTATAAAATTTCTGGCAATATTCTCAGTCAAAAAGAGGATGTTGAAGAGTGTGTAAATGATACATACTTGGCAGTTTGGAATTCTATTCCGCCGGATAGACCGACATTCTTATCTGCATATGTTTGCAAACTTGTGAAAAACAATTCGCTGAACAAACTAAAATATAATCAAGCGGATAAGAGAAATGCATCATTCACTCTTTCTCTCGAAGAGCTTTCCGATTGTTTAAGCACATCTCAAAATACCGAAGAACTTGCTTCTGTTAAGAATTTGGGAGAGGCAATCAGCCGATTTTTATGGACTCAAAATGAAAAACACAGAAAGGTATTTATACGCAGATACTGGTATTCTGATTCGCTTGATGAAATTTCCGAACTGTATGGTATAAATGAAAAGACAGTGGCTACAATTCTGCACCGTATGAGAGCGAAATTAAAAAAATATCTTGAAAGAGAGGGCTATGAATTATGAACAGTTTAGATTTGTACAGAGCAATAAATGAAATTGATATTAAACTTGTCAATGAGGCAAACAATGTAGATAAAAATAAAATACTTCCTTACAAAAAAATCGTGAAAATAGGAGTTAGTGCGGCAGCGGCTGTTGCTGTGGTGATCGGCGGCTCGCTTTACGGTCACAAAAATTCTCAAGATGCGCTCACTGATTCTACGGAAAAAAATCAAACTTTGGGGACGGTAGCCAAAGAAAATAAATCAAATATAACAACGTCTGCCGACAATAATGATGTAACAACACATTTTAATCTACCGTCGACCGATTACACCCAAAGGGATTATTCATCCTATACCTTTTTAATGTGGATTTCGGATCCTAACGTTGTGTGGAAAACAGACGGACACAAAGGTGATCAAATAATTGAACAGAAAGCACCATTGGGAACGATTCGGATTGAGGATTCTCTGAAAAAAATTATGCGGAATAGAGACGACTCGACAGTATATGCTGTTTTTGTTGATTACTCGTCTTGTATTGATGAACGGGATTTTTGGAATTGGAATTATAAAGGCACGACAGCTGCCAAACTTTTGAACAAATTACGTACTGTGAAAGAGGATGACCCGGAATTTGAAAAAGCATGGATAGATTATAATAATCGGTTTATGGAAATTCAAAGTGCTTATTGCAAAATGAAAACGGACGAATTCAGAGATACTTTTAAAAAGGTTGGTCTTGATATCTACTATTTCAACAAGGAAGGAGTGAATACCGGAGCATATTATTTTTATACATTTGCAACAAAAGCACAGATTGATGCTTTAAATTGCAAAGATACCGAAGCATTTGTCCTTACCCTGGCGGATCAATTAAAGTGAAAATGAAAACAGGAGGTTATAAAAAATGAAAAAAGTTAAAAGGCTAATTTTGATCATTTCCATCTTTGCGATTCTTTTAACATCATTCACCGGTTCGGTTTATGCGGCTACAACCTTATCTGCTCCGGAAGGAGGGGCGTATTCAATCGGAGGAGAATTCCATAATGGAGCAGACATTATTTCAGCTTGTGACTTTTGGGCTTTGTGTGGATATTCTTCATATTACAATGATAACCCATCATATTCGTATGTGAATAGCAATAGGCTGAATGCATATATTTTGTATTTCTCAGCGCATGGAAATCAAAATGCGATTTACTTACCCAACAATATTATAGTTTCAAACGGACGAATAACAGCAACATCAAAAACTATTAACATTAAAAATTATAATCTAAACAGAGCAAAATTATATGTTTATGATGCTTGTCAAACAGCAAGTAACGCTAATGGCTCAGGTGTAAATCTTTGTACAGTTACGAGGGATGCTGGAGCGGACTGTGTAATTGGATGGAAGCAAAATATAGGAGTAAGCGACGCTTTTGCGTGGCAAAAACGCTTTCAAAATCGGTTAGCATTGGGACATACTGTCCAAAATGCGGCAAATTATGCCAATGGATTTTCCTACGATAACAATTCCACTATAAAATCTTGGCAAATATTTGGAAATAAGAATTTGATTATTAAAATTTCTCGCTCTGCTGCGCTCGAAAATAATTACATTGAGACAGATAAATATAAATATGTCGATTGTTCTTCAAAAAAATATTCTATGACAAATTATGTGAAAAATCAAAATACTCTAAACGGAATTATAAAAGATAATTTCGTAGAATTCAATCCCTCTGACTATAAAAAGACATATACATATACAAATGAAGAAAAAAGTGATTATGTAATAGACTATACATACATGATAGGTGAATATAGCACAAGATCAGGGTATTCAGTTATTGTAAATGATAATAAAGTTGTAGGTATTCAGGAAAATAATATGGATATTGAAAACCATACAAGAAAGTCTATACCTAATTTTTCAGAATTATCTAAAATGGATGCATACGAAGAAGCTCAGTCAAAGGTTAGCGCAAGAAGTGACAACAGTACTATTGTTGAACAGTATGGGGAACCGTTCTACGATGCTTCAACTGACACGTTCGGATACAGATTAATGACGGTTTATAAGACTGAAGCAGGGGGATATGGAGCTTTCTTTACATTTTCAAAATAATTGATAAATATTATTGGTTGTCACTTATATAAACTCTTTGCTGAATAGAAACAGCGGCTCGCTTATGCGGGTCGCTGTTTCGTCTTGTTATATTTCATCTAAATCGACTGTGTAGCCTTGCTTCTTGAGCTCGTCGGCAATGTAATGAAGCGCGGCGTTTTTTTCAATCTTTTTCAGCAGTCTTTTGCGTGGATATTTATCGTTTCCTCTGCAAAAGCACGCATCGTCAACGGTAAGAAACACATCCTTTTCGTTATCCGCGTCGGGAAGGAGCGGCAAAGTGATGATTCTGTCATTTTGTTTGAAGTAGACAATTTCATCAATTATTTCAAAATTGCCCTCTTCAAGTCTTTTTAGCTGTCTGCGCACTTCCTTTAAAAAATCGTTTTCTTCTTTAACACTTGTGCTTTTGAAATCCTTATAAAAATCCCAAAGTGACATATTCAGAACCTCCTCGTCCTCGGGGTGCTTAAGCGGAGCGGGAGTGGAAGTTTTATAAGGCGGTCTGCCGCTGAAAAGTATCTTCTTGGCGACCGAAATAGCGTAGTTCCTTGGCGGCTTTGCCATCATACCGAACTCAAAAAATTCCTTTTCGGCGTCAAAATAATATGCTCTGTTTTTGCAGTCAACAACACATGGCAAAAAGCATGAAGTGTCGGTTGAAACACATTCTTTCCTGACACGCTTTTTTATTGATTCGTCAAGGTTATCTACGAGAAATATCGCAACATCCGCTCGACAGGCAGGAGCATTCTTCTCTTCTTTTGTTCTGAATTTTTTGAATTTATCCTTGCTGTTTGCAATTGATCTCAGATGAATCCGTGCCAGCTTGAGAGCGCTTTCAAATTCCTTTTCCGTGAGAGATCCAAAAGAAAAAACGGCGACGTTTTTGTTGATAACAGAATAGAAAACCTGCATCGACGGAACGGCTTTATGAACAAGACACACGGGCATAAGCGCCTTATTCATTGCAGATTCCTTTTTGCCTAACGACTCACATCGTATAATAAATCTTCGCTCAATTTCTTCACGTGTTTTTCCGTTCTTATCCGTTCGAAATTCCTCGGCATCTTTTTTCTGAGCTTTTATTGTTCCCAGGGTAAAATCCATCAGCATAAGGAATGCAAAGTTTTTAAAAATGTAAACAAGTGCAAGAATCATTCCGGGAAAAACGAGCAAGCCGAAAACGCCGTAATCTCCGAAGCCGATCAATATAAGCGGCAAAAAGCATAATATCAAAGGCAAAAACAAAACGAAGTTGCACAAAGCGGTTTGCCTTAGCTTTGGGAATTTCATATTATCATCCTCTTCCGTATTCGCAGATTATTTCAACTTTCTGAAACACAGAATAACATTTAGCCTGTGAGTTGTCAAGACGCGTTCATAAAAAGAAAAGAGCCGCAAAAGCGACTCAAAAAATTTGATCAAACGCAAAATGCATATTAGCAAAATATCAACACGGATACTAAAGAATTAAAATAAAAAACAAAAATCGAGTATTCAAAAAGTCAAATCCCTTATGAATACTCGATGTGGTCGGAGTGGCGGGATTTGAACCCACGGCCTCTTGGTCCCGAACCAAGCACGCTACCATCTGCGCTACACCCCGACAACGCTTGAATATTATATACTATAATTCGTATAAAATCAAGTGTTTTTTAAAATATTTTTGAAAAATTTTGATTGTACTCAAGTCTAACGTTACTTGCTGAACCTTGATCTATCGTCTTAAACCTCCGAAACGGCGCAGATACGTAGCTTGACTGACAGTCCATTGACTTTTTTATGTTGCCGGCGTAGAATTATGGCAAGGTGAAAGTCCGAAACCGATCCGTGAACAGGCGCCGTTCACCGAGCTTGATTTTCGACCGCCATCTTCAACTTCTGAAAGGACTGATCTTATGATCGAGAAAAATATGCTTGGAAAATTTATCCGAGCCAAAAGAGAGGAATCGGGATTATCTCAGAAGCAGTTTGCCGAACAGCTTTTTGTCACCGAATCCGCAGTTTCAAAATGGGAGAGGGGAGTCAACTATCCCGATATAACGATGATCTCGGATATATGCCGTGTGTTGGAAATCAGCGAAAAGGAGCTGATTACCGCATCTGAGGACACCTCGTATAGGAGACTTCAAAAGCAGTCGGCAAAATATGAAAAGATAAAGAAGATGGTGTTTTGGATTCCGACATCGGCGTACCTGCTAACCCTGCTGATTTGTCTGATTTGCGCTCTGTGCGGCGTAATGCCTTTTACAAGCTTACTTATTGTTTTTGCAAGCCTTTTGTGCGCATTTCTTTTCTTCCCGTCCGTCACAAATTTCTTTGTAAATAAAAAGCCGATTGCATATCTCGGCTCGTCTGCGGCAGGCATAGTGATCCTGCTCATTGTTTGCGGAATTACAACCCGAAGTGCCGAATGGATACCTACGGCGGTTGTGGGTACATTGCTCGGATATGCTGCCGTATTCCTGCCGATTGTTTTGAAAAAATATTCAAAAAACGCATTCGTTTCAACACATAAAACGTTAATAAGTTTTGCAGCCGATATGCTGCTGACGGTTGTTCTTGTCGCTACGGTTCAGATTTTTACTCCTATTGATTTGCGGAGTGCCGAGCTGACGGTGCTTTATTGCTTCGGACCGTTTCTGATAACCGGTCTTGTTGTCAGCCTCAGGCTTAACAGATTGATAAAAGGCGGAATTTGTACAATTATTTTCGGGATTTATGCGTTCTTTGCAAACTATTTCGTCGGCTCCGTATTCAGCGAGCCGACCGATATGAAAATCAACTTGTCGGATTGGGCGACATATACCAACGGAAATGTGCTGTTGACCGTATTGGTTACGTGTGCAGCGGTCGGAATCGGTCTTATAGGTTGCGGTATAGCCAAGCAACGGAAAGGATGATAAAAATTATGAGGTTGTCTTTGCGGACAACCTCTTTTTTTTAATATTTTCTTTTGATCTTTAGCGTTGTGGTTTTCGGAAATTCCGTGTCGCGGATTTTTGTTCTTGTGACCTGCTTGTATGCAGGGAGCTGCATATTGATCGCTCGAACATCCTTTTTAAGACGATCTTTTGCATCGGGAGTTTCCGTTGTGTCAAGATAAAATTCGGCGGTTATAGCGCCGTCCTCCTCGTAGACAACAACCTCCTTGATGTAGTCAACGCTCATCAGCTTGTCCTCGATTTCCTCGGGGGAAACATTCTTGCCGTTTGAGAGAACGATGAGATTCTTCTTTCTGCCTCTGAGGAAAAGGAATCCGTCCTCGTCCATATATCCGTAGTCGCCTGTTTTGAACCATTCGCCGTCAAAGGCGTCTGCGGTTGCCTCGGGATCGTTGTAGTAGCCGATCATAACGTTTGTGCCTTTGGCATAGATCTCGCCGACACCCTCATCGTCAGGATCCTTGATCATAACATCATTGCATTCAAGCGCATAGCCTGCACTGCCGAATTTAAAGTTATTGAGTCTGTTGCAGGTGATGATCGGAGAACACTCGGTTGTGCCGTAGCCGTTGATCACCTGGATTCCGAGTTCATAAAGACCATTTTCATATCTCGGGTCGAGAAATGCACCGCCGCAAATAATCATTTCAAGATTGCCCCCGAGGTTGTCGATAACCTCTTTAAAGAGCTTTCGGCGAACATCAATACCGAGCTTCATAAGGAAATTACTCAGCTTTATGCCTTTTTTGAGCTTTTCTTCCTTACCCTCTTTCCTTGCGGTGAACCATATTTTTTTATATATTGTTTCAACGGCGAGGGGGACAGCGGTTATGTGCTGAGGGTGGTAGGTGAACATATCCTTTTGCAAATTTCTCAGACTGCCGCATAGGTAGCCCCACTCGGCAAGCAGGGGACTTGCAAAAAGTGCGCTTGCCCACGAAAGTGTGTGGTTGAACGGAAGAAATGCGACGGTTTGACTCGCAGTCATCGCACGGCAGGTGGCAATAGCATTGCTTGCAACGTTTTTCTGGGTGAGCATAACGCCCTTGCTCTTACCCGTTGTGCCGGATGTGTAAACGATAAATCCGAGATCGTCGGGATTAACCTCGTCGTCAAGATAGTTGTCGGTGCCGCTGTCCATCTCCATGTGTCCCGCCTCAACCAGCTTGTCAAAGTCCTCAAGCTTAAGATATTCGGTGAGTTTTACCTCGGGATTCGTTTTCATCATTTCAATTGCGGAAGAAAAATCATTTGTGTAATAAATTGCATCGCAGCCGCTTCTCACCATAAGGTCGGTAAGATCATCGTTCGGCAGCTTAGGATCAAGCGGAATCGCCGTCATTTTGCCCATAGCAATCGAATAGAAAGCGGCAATCCAGTAATAGCTGTTTTCGCTGAGAATTGCAACCTTTTTTCCTCGCAAACCGAGGGTGTAAAGGTGCTGACCCAAGCCTGTTGCGTCGTAAAAAACCTCGTTGAAGTTCTTTTCGCAATAGTTACCGTTCATATCCTTAAAAGCAAACTGTTTTTTGTCCGTACCCTTCTTTGCACCGTAGATAACGATATCCTTAACTGTATCCATATCGGGAAAAGTGCCGTATTTTTTGAAGTTGACTTTTGACTTCATTTTATTTCCTCCGTGGCATTAAAATCCAAGTATATAGACAATCTTTGTTAAGTTTAGCACAAAATATAGTAAAATTCAAGTGGGAAAGAAAAACAATAAGCTATAAAACAAAACAAATTTTAAAGACGTGTATTTAGGATACTTATTGTATGTAGACTTTTTGTGTTCATATTTGCTATACTAATTGTAAAGGCAGGTTGTAGCTATGGATATTATAAAAGTATTTGGCGATAATCTTAAAAAGTATCGCACGGAGATGGGAATATCACAAGAGGCGTTTGCGGGAAAGTGCGGCATGCACCGTACATATATAAGTGCGATTGAATGTTACCGCAGAAGCATTTCACTTGAAAATATCCAGAGAATTGCGGATGCACTGGGAATTGAGACTTATAAAATGTTTTTGGAGGAATCGGAAAATGACAAAAAGAAAAACGAAAATCGAATTATTTGAAGAACTGGCCGGAATAGATGAGAATGGCTGTAGCAGATGGGTATCTGTTGATGAATTTGTAGGAAAATACCAGGGGCTTCAGCTTCTAAATGGTGCCGGGTGGTCAAGAGATGATGGAACTTTTGGAAAGAAGTACATTATCGAAAGAAATAAATCTATCACGCCGGGCAACAAAACCGATGCAATAAGAACTGTCGGATTTAATAATGGCGATTACTCGCAACATATAAGAGCTGATATAAAAAGGCAAATTCAAAGCCAGCGTTGTGTCGTATTAGGTACATCAAACCCTGAGGTAGACCACAAAAACGGAATGAAAAACGAAGGTAGAGTTATGCGAAATGAAAATCAAAAATTATCTGATTTTCAACCGTTAAGCAAGGCTGCCAATGATGCAAAGCGCCAATTCTGCAAAGAATGTATTCGAACCGGAATAAGATATGATGCCAAGAATTTAGGATACCCTATGTCATATTACAAAGGAGAAGCTCATCACCATGGTGAAGAAAATGCCTGCGAAGGCTGCTTTTGGTATGACCCGCTGGAATTTAGAAAACATCTGAAAGAAAAGTAATATTTATATGCTTCTATCATAAGCAAAGATGACATTGACTTTATAAAAATCAAATAACTGATTTATTAAAGGTGAAGTAATTTTCGGTTACTTCACCTTTTTAAATACGAAAATATATTCATGTTTAAAGATATAGAAATCGCTTGCCAATGCACGATAGCGCCAGATACCTTGTTTGTTGGATTTGCCCTTCGTTTCACCGAAGTTCTTTACCAAAACGGCTTTTAAAAGCAATCCTTTTTCAATCATCAGGTTCATACAATAAAAACCAAGAGGAATTACCTGACTGTTAGCGTATTTGTCGCCTATCACAACAGCACAGTATCTGTTCTTTTCCAAGACTTTCACGGTATTATCGACTACCTGACCGAAAGCATACAAAAAATTGTTAATAGTGTCGCAATTTGATAAATCATTGGGATCTTCCGAGAACTTAATGATATCCCAGTATGGAGGATGCATTATCGCAAATTGAACTTTGTCTATTCCCTCAGAATCTAATATTTTTTCCATATCGCAGGTTTGACTATCTGCAACAACCACTTTAGCTTTTGCAGAATCGTTCTTTTCTGTAACGATTCTGTCGTAAGCCTCTTTAGCCACGTCATGACGAAGCTCGATTCCGATTGAATTTCTTCCCATTCGCTGGGCTTCTATCAGTGCGGTTCCGCTGCCCATAAACGGATCTAAAATCCAATCTCCCTTTTTTGTATATCTTGAAAAAAGTTGATGCGGAATTTGAGGAACAAAATTTCCATGGTAATGACCACTGTGGGCACCGCTGTTATCTCTTTTATCAATTATCCACAGAGAATCTGTTTCAATGTCTCCGTATTCCCTCCACTTGGACAAATCCAAGTCGTTATATTTACTCATTTTAGTCTCCTTTGATCAGACAATGCAGGTACTCGGTTGTCTCACTTCCTGAAATGTGTCGATTTTTATCCTTGTCCGCCTTAAATCGTTTGTAGGATTGAGTGAAACACTTGTATGTTCCGTATGTTGACATTATATTTTTTATTGTTTCAACATTCATCAACCCTTCGTTGTTGTAGCTCAAAAAAATGTACTTAAAGTCGACATTGGCAATTAAATCTTCAAATTCCTTTTCTAAGGTTCGTTTAGAGCAATATTTGCTTTTTTGGCCGTTTGCATCCCGAAGTCCGGTTTTGCCTTTTAATATTGGGTTGTCATATCGGGCGATAGTTTCAAGGACATGATAA
>OQVL01000886.1_pt1 | contig 17016 bp, 8 predicted proteins | sample 1691501 | NCBI WGS metagenome assembly OQVL01 (sample SAMN03418253, study PRJEB22391) | human gut metagenome | biome: human-gut; feature: organic feature; material: feces | host: Homo sapiens | place: Tanzania | collected 2013-01 | reverse complement strand
GCCGCCTGTGGATCGCGGCGTGCTTATGGTATACAATACCGGAAGTTTTGACAATCCCGATGCGGCCAATTCGATTATTGATGTCTATGATGTGCGCCCATATCTCAAACGCCTGTCGTCCTATGATTTGCATCTTGATGTGGCATACCCGACCTACTCGTGGCAACTGCTGTTTCGTGACCGCCGATTTGTAGGGCTGATGGATGATGCCAATTTGGAGGATACTTCAGCCTTTGCCCGCCGTCGAGACAATGTTTACGTAGCCCTTCGGGACATCCCATATCATAACATAATCATTCGTGCCGGCGACATGGTGCGCATCGAGACTTCCGCCTTCGCCGACATTGCGCGGGTCAAAGATATGATTGAGCAACGTCTGTCCGAGCGTCCGCACTCAAATATCCTGTATCACCTAGACTTCGAAAATCTCTCAAAATATACGCCAAATGAAATTAACAAAATACTCTCGACCGATCGTTAGTGTCTTAGCGCTGCTGTGCGCCACGGCATCCGCTTGGGCTTGCGGGCCTTTTTATCCGACAATACCCACGCCCGATTTTTTTGCCGCTTCGAAGGTCAAAAGCATGTCCGACTACGAACATGCCGAAAACCTGCGGCAGTGGCAGGCGCTCACATCCGAGCGCATACCGCTGTCGGATATCGACGATGTAGTGTACCGCACATCCGCCGAGGAGTTCACCGCATGGAAAAACAGTATAGATGCGGACGCTACCAACGCCTTCTATGTTTATCTGCGAAACACTCGTGACAGCGAAATAGCCGACTTTTTGTGCGTCGCCAAACAGATAGATGCCGAGTGGAGCAAGACTCGGACGCCGTGGTACTATCCGCGCGAAAAGAATTACGAAAACGAGGGCGGCGATTTTGCAGCGCTCATCGAGCGCTGCAAGGCGTATTCCGGCACCAGGCTTAAGGACCGCTATGCTTTTCAGGTGGTTAAGGCCCTGTTTGCTTCGCGCAGTTACGACCGGTGCATCCAATATTGCGAAACGGCTTTCACGGACATTCCGGCCGACAATCTGTTCTCGCGGATGTCGCGCCGTTTTGTCGCAGGGTGCTGGAGTCGCTTGGGCGATGTGCAGCGTGCCGATTCGATTTTTGCCGAGCTGGGCGATATTTGGTCGATAGCGGCTGCCGACCCCGTCGAGTATATGATTGAGCGCAATCCCGGTGCTCCGCAGGTTATGGACTACATACGCCGAAATGCTTTCGACTCGGAATTTCTGAAACGCATAGTCCCGATTGCACATAGGGCGCTGAAAGATGTTCGGGTTAAGGCTAAGGGCGACTGGAGTTACCTGCTGGCCTATGAAGCGGGCGAACGTGGCGACAATACTGCGGCACGCACGTATATGCGGCGTGCACTGCACTCGCGCTTTTCGTCGGACGAATTACGCGAATTGGCACGCGCCTACAAGATGAAACTCGATGGCCGCGTCGGCGACCGCAGTTCGCTCCTTGCCGACCTCAAATGGATGGAAACCAAGGGCGATCCCGTCAATGCCGACGCCTACGAATGGGTACGGCGCGTGCGCAATGTCATATACTCCGACTGGGTGCCGCAGTTGTGGCGACATCACGACTACGCCACGGCAATATTGCTGAGCGGATATGCCGACAATCTCGAGCCGCAGGCACGCGGTCTGTATAATTATGTCGCTGAGTATCGGGATTATAAACTTGAGACGTGCGAAGAGCAGTCGGCATCTATGGCCGAAATACGAACCGATGAAAGATACTATAATCCGCGAGACTACGGATGTCTGTCCTTCCAGCTTATGGGAAGCCTCACTTGTCGGCAGCTTATCGCAGCCTATGGTAAGATGCAGTCCTGTACCTCGTTATATACATTCCTGCGCCGTAAAGCGCGTACCGACCGCGACTATGTATACGAATTGATCGGCACTCTGGCCTTGCGCGAAGAGAATTATGCTCGAGCCATCGAATACCTCTCCAAGGTCAACAACCGGTACTTACGCACCACCAATATCTATAAGCAGGGGATGTTGAAGAATGACCCCTTCCAAGCCTTTGGAGCATCGTGGACATCCGTCCTGTCCTCTTCTTGCGATGGCGATAACCAATCCGAGGAGACGGCCAAACTTCGTTTTGCGCGATGGATGCAGGCATTGCAGCGGCAGATGCGCCACGGCCGCAGTGCCGATGACCGCGGACTGGCGCGACTGGCATATGCTGTCGGACGCTATAATTCATTTGAGGATGATTGGTTTCTGACCCAATATTGGCGCGGTGGCGGAGTATTGCTTTTCAGTCCGGCATCCGAGTTCTATTACGGCGACTATGAGACCAAGGACGACAAACCCTACGGATTTCTCTATAACCATGGCGAGGAGGACAGCAAGGCTGCCAAGACATTGTATAAGCGCGAAGTTGCGGCGGCGATGGCGATGCTCATCACCGACGAAGCCCGCGCTCGCGCCGAATACCTCTTGGGCAATCTGCGCACTATTGTGCGCCGCTATGGCGACACCGCCGTTGCCGGTCAGGTGCGCGCCCATTGCGACCGCTGGCGCCAATGGCTGTGACATAATGTCGAATGTGAAATTTGGAATGAGCTGCGCATAATTGGGGCTCGGAGTTCTCGGAGGGGCGGGGGCTCCGAGTCTCATTATCGGGGCGCTTGGGATGCCTATTTTTCTCATTCTCGGGAAATATTTGTGCGGGCGGGGGATTTTGTCTAATTTTGTGGATATAATGCCATGGCAGGCACAGATGAGTGCGTGCGGCCTGTGGCATTATATCCATAAAATGCACCACCGTTTTCGAAGACAATATGCAACCAACCAATACACCGGCAATCAAGATGACCCCCGAGGAAGAAGACCGGATGATAGACGATGCCTTCCGCGATGTTCTCAACGGCTATCTGGCGAGTAACCACCGTAAGAAAGTTGAGATCATAGAACGCGCCTATCGGTTTGCACGCAGCGCCCACGCCGGCGTGCGCCGGCGCAGCGGCGAGCCGTATATCATGCATCCCATAGCGGTGGCCAAGATTGCGAGTCAGGAAATAGGTCTCGGCTCGACGTCTATATGCTCGGCCTTGCTGCACGATGTAGTCGAGGATACTGACTTCACCGTCGAGGATATTCGCCAGCACTTCGGGGACAAAATAGCACGCATAGTCGAGGGTCTGACCAAGATTTCGGGCGGCATCTTCGGCGACAAGGCCTCGGCACAGGCCGAGAATTTCCGCAAGCTGTTGCTGACTATGAGCGAAGACATTCGCGTGGTGCTTATCAAGATGGCTGACCGTCTGCACAATATGCGCACCTTGGGATCCATGGCTCCGCGCAAGCAGTACAAGATAGCCGGTGAGACGCTGTATATTTATGCGCCGTTGGCTCACCGTCTCGGTCTTTTTGCCATAAAGACCGAATTGGAGGATTTATCCTTCAAGTACGAGCACCCTGCCGCTTACGAGCGCATTCGTCAGCAAATCAGGGACAGTGATGCGGCACGTGCTGCCATATACAGTGACTTTGCGGCGCCTATAGCCGCGAAGTTGGACAAGATGGGTTTGGTATACGAGGCCAAGGCTCGTCTTAAGAGCGTCTACTCGATATGGCGCAAAATGGAGACCAAGCACATACCCTTCAAAGAAGTCTACGACCTGTATGCCATGCGCATCGTATTCGAGTGTGATGACCCCGAGAAGGAAAAATCGATATGTTGGAGCATCTATTCGGCCATTACCGATTTGTACAAACTCCATCCCGAGCGCACGCGCGACTGGGTGGCCACGCCCAAGGCCAACGGCTATCAGGCACTGCATCTCACCGTCATGGGACCTGACGGCAATTGGATTGAGGTGCAGATACGCAGTCGTCGCATGGACGAAATTGCCGAAAAGGGTTTTGCCGCGCACTGGAAGTATAAGGTGGGCGAAGGCGAAGAGGAAAGCGAGCTGACAGTGTGGTTACGCACCATCAAGGATATTCTGGACAATCCCGAGCCCAGTGCCATAGACTTCTTGGATACGCTGAAGCTCAACCTTTTTGCCTCGGAGATTGTGGTGTTTACGCCCAAAGGCGAGCTTCTGACCCTGCCTGCCGGGGCTACCGTATTGGACGTGGCCTTCACGCTTCATAGCGAGTTGGGATTGCATTGCATTGCCGGAAAGGTCAATCATAAGCTGGTTCCGCTGTCGCATCGACTGTGTAGCGGCGACCAAGTGGAAGTGCTCACTTCGCAGAGCCAGCGCCCCGATCCTTCGTGGATGAACTTCCTGAATACGGCCAAGGCTCGCAGTCGTCTCCATGTGGCCTTGCGGCGCGAGCGCCAGCCGGTCATGGCACGCGGCCGTCAGATGTTGCAAGAGTTTCTTGATGCCAACGAGATGACGCTCGAAGTGGAGGTGACCAATAAATTGCAGACTCATTATGGCGCCGCTTCGCGCGACGAATTGCTCTTGGGAATCGGCGACGGACGCTTCGTACTCGACCAGAGTGCCGTATCGCTCTTACGCGGCAATGGCAAGAGCCGCAGCACACTCGGAAAGATTGCCTCCGTGGCCAAGTCCCTGGTAGGGTATGGCAATAAGGCGTCGACGCCACCGGCCGAGGCTTCGGTTGTTACGGCCGAGCCGGTGGACACGACGCAGACTTATGTGCTGAAATATGACGAAAACGGCAGCAACTTCGATATTGCCGATTGCTGCTGCCCTATACCGGGAGACGAAGTCCTCGGATTTGTAAACGATGACGGCCGAGTGGTTGTGCATGCTCTCAACTGTCCGCGAGCTCTGGTGCTCAAGGCCAGCTACGGTAATCGCATAGTGGCCACGCGCTGGGCCGCCTCTTCAGGCAAATTCCTGGCGCATGTGCACGTCGAAGGCATTGACCGACACGGCATACTCCAGGAAATAACCGTTACCATAGCTACGCAGAAAGAGATAGACCTGCGCAAGTTGGACATAGAGGCCACCGGCGAAGTCTTCCATAGCGACATTTGGGTGCGCGTTGGTGATGTGGCTGTCGTGAACGACTTATGCCATCGTCTTTCCAAGATTGAAGACGTCTCTCAAGCCACGCGCATCATGTGATGTCCCTTGTCAAGACCGGGCGCTCTTTGATGGCAACTCTTTGACAATTATACGCTCCTCATAAAAACAAAACACAGTGACACGCAAGAACATAATCATAACGCTGCTGATGGCCGTGGTGTCATTGGCCATCATTGTCTACTTCTATCCGCACCAGTCGGCACGGCGCTACGTCTACGAGCAAGGCAAGCCCTGGAACTATGCCAAACTGATAGCACCCTTTGATTTTGTCGTCAACCTTGACTCGGCTACCGTACGAGCCAAGAGCGACAGTGTACGAGCTCGTTTTGTGCCGGTGGCTCGTCGTGCCGATGAAGTCAAAGCCGATTCGATAGGCAACGAAGTTGTCTCATGTATTAGTCGGACTTTGGGCGGAGCCTTCGGCGCTCTTTCCGAATCCGTGATTTCGCGGCAATTCGGGGCCGATGTGCGGCGCGTCTTGTCCAATGCTTATGCCACGGGCGTCGTTTCCGACTCGTTGGCCAAGGTTGCCGGCGCCGTGGGCGGACGCCTTCGTATCAAGGACGGCGCCACACTGCTGCTTACCGAGACGTCTACATTGCTTACGCCTATGCAGTTGTACCGCCGTATCGATTCAGTGGCCGATAAGGCCGGGATACGTGCGCTGCTGTCGCGTGCCAATGTGGGCGCCGTGCTTGTGCCAAACATCGTCTACGACCGTGATGATTCGGAGCGTCTGCTCAGCGAGGACATCGCTGCCGTCACCGTGCCGCGCAACACCATACAGAACGGCCAGACTATCATAGACAACGGCACCGTTATCACCGCCAAGGACTATGCAACGCTCAAAGCCTACGAACGCGCAGCGGCCGAATACAGCAGTCGAGACACCCGCAGCAATATCATGAACACCTGCGGCCAGGTGCTGTATGTGGCCTTTATGCTTGCCGCTTTGGCATTGTATTTGGTACAGTACGAGCCCAAGATAAGCCGTTCGATGCGTTCGATGCTCTTTGTGTTCAGCCTTATAGTGCTGTTTTTCGTGCTGGGCGCAGCGCTTGATCGAATCATTCCGAGTATAGGCATATACCTGATGCCGTTGGCAATAGTGCCGGTGCTGGTGCTCGTATTCTTCAGCGGACGCGTGGCACTGATGACCGGAGCCGTGCTGACGCTGCTGTGCGCCGGCATCACCGAAGTCCCGCTGCAATATATCACACTGCAGACTGTGGCAATATGTGCCGCCGTCTATTCGCTGCGTCAGCTCTCTCGCCGTTCCCAGCTTCTGCGTGCCTCCTTCTATGTGTTTGGCGCGCTGCTGGTGGCTTATGTTACGCTGCAACTGCTTGCCCAAGGGTCGCTGCGCTACTTCTCGTGGCGCATGGTGGCTGTCCTCGGCTCATATGCACTGCTCACCTCTATGGCCTACGTGCTTATGAGCGCTGTCGAGCGCCTCTTCGGCTTTGTGTCCAATGTCACGCTTGTCGAACTGGCCGATGTCAACGCCCCGTTGTTGCGCCAACTCTCGGACGAGTGCCCCGGGACATTCCAGCACTCCATAGCCGTGAGCAACTTGGCCGGTGACGCCGCTCAGCGCATAGGCGCCAATCCGATGCTGACGCGTGCCGGCGCACTCTACCACGACATAGGCAAACTTTCCAATCCTATGTTTTTCACCGAAAACCAGCACGGAGTCAATCCACATGACGGCCTTGACCCCAAGAAGAGCGCCGAAATAATTATCAACCACGTCAGCGACGGTCTGCGCCGCGCCGAACGTGCCGGCATACCCGCGGTCATCCGTGACTTCATTAGCCAGCACCACGGCACCGGGAAGGCCAAGTATTTCTACTTCACTTACTGTCGGGAGCATCCCGGCGAGGAAGTAGACCCGGCACCGTTCACCTATCCGGGTCCCAATCCGAAGACGCGCGAGGCATCGGTGCTCATGATGGCCGATAGTGTCGAGGCTGCATCGCGCAGTCTGCGCGACAATACATCAAAGTCCATACGCGAATTGGTGGATAAAATTATCGACGGACAGATTGCCGACGGCTTGCACAACGACTCGCCCCTGAGTTTCCGTGATGTTAGCATCATTAAGGAAAGCTTTGCGCGCCGACTGGCCACCATATATCACAGTCGCATTTCCTATCCCGACGACCCCACCAAGAATAATAAAGAAGAAAAAAACTCGTTATAAAATAATACGACAATGGCGATACGACGCAGCATACGCACTATCATCGCGGCAGTCGCGGTCCTTGTGGCCGTGGGTGCGCTTGTGTCGTGCAATGCCCGCAAGAAGAATACTGCGGCGGCTCGCCAATACACAGCCTTCATCACTCGATACAACATCTACTACAATGGCGACCGCCATTACGTGGAGACCCTCGAGGAAATGGAGAAAGCCTACGAGGATGACTATACGGACATCATCTACGTACACCCCGCCGAGGCCAAACAGAATCCCAAAGCGCCGCAACCTTCCGGAGACTTTAATCGGTCTATCGAAAAGGCTCAGAAGGCCATACAATTGCGCTCGATTACCAAAAAACCGCCCAAGTCTTCGGGCAAACGCAATGACCCCGAATACAAGAAATGGATGCGCCGTGAAGAGTATAACCCTTTCCTGCACAATGCGTGGCTGATGATGGGTCGCAGTCAGTATATGAACGGCGATTTCTCCGGCGCGGCCTCCACTTTCTTTTATATATCCAAACACTTTTGGTGGTTGCCCAAGACCGTGACCGAGGCTCAGTTGTGGCAGGCGCGGTCCTACCTGGCTATGGACTGGCTGTATGAGGCCGAGACCATCATAGTTCGTGTCAAGCCCGAAGAAATCACCGATGGCAAGGTTACGGGGCTTTACAACCTTGATTTGGCCGAGCTTAACATCCGTCGGCATAATTACGCGGAGGCCGTCGAGCCGCTGCGCCTTGCTATCAAGCACGCTTCCGGGGCGCAGAAGACGCGACTATGGTTTCTCATGGGTCAGGTGCTCAGCCGTCTTGACCGCAAATCCGAGGCATATAAAGCCTACGGCAAGGTCGGAGGTGCTTCAGGCGCCACATATCGCACGCGTTTCAACGCACGTATCAAGCAGTCTGAGGTATACACCGGCAGCAATGTCGAGCCGGAAGTGAAAGCCCTGCGCCGCATGACTCGCTATGACCGCAATAAGGAATACCTTGATCAGATATACTATGCCATAGGCAACCTGTATCTAAGCCGCGGGGACACCACGCGCGCCGAGGCAAATTATATTCTGGCGGCCGAAAAGTCTACGCGCAACGGCATAGACAAGGCCTTGGCGCAAGTGAAACTTGGCGGGCTATATTACAAGCAGCACAAGTACGAGCTGGCTCAGCCGTGCTACTCCGAGGCGGTGCCACAGTTGCCGGACAACTTCCCCGGGCTGGACACCCTCAAGCGCCGCTCCGATGTGCTGGACGAACTGGCGGTATATAGCCAAAACGTCAATCTCCAAGACAGTTTGCTGCGTCTGTCGGCCATGGACGAGGATCGGCGCAATGCCGTCATCGACCGCATCATAGCCGAGCTGGTAAAGAAAGAAAAAGAAGAAGCCGAGGCTGCACGCCGCGAAGAATTCAAGTCCAAGCAGGAGTCCGGCAACGACCCGTACATGGGGCAGTCATCAGCGCCTCAGAGTTACACGCTTAACACCGACGACAGTTGGTACTTCTACAACACGGCCACGCGCAATGCCGGTAAGACCGAATTCCAACGCCGCTGGGGAGCACGCAAGCTCGAAGATAATTGGCGTCGCCGCAACAAGACATCCTTCGCCATGAGTGATTTTGACAGCAGTAGTGCTGCCGATGAAGAAGGCGGAGAGCCCTCCGAGAATCCGGTAGACACCATCTCGCCCGAGGAAAAAGAGAAGCAGGAAAAAGCCGAGAATCCGCATTATCGCGAGTATTATCTCAAGCAGATACCATTCAGTGATGCGGACAAGGCGGTGGCGCATGACGTCATACAAGAAGGCCTGTTCAATATGGGTGTCATCCTCAAGGACAAACTTAATGACTTTGACGCGGCCATGGAGGAGTTTGACCGCTTGCTCGTGGATTATCCCGACAATGTGTATCGTTTGGAGACGTATTACAATATCTATCTGATGTTTGTGCGCACCGGCAACGATAGTATGGCCGAGCGCTACCGACAGATGATAGTGAATGGTTTCAGGGACAGCAAGTACGGAGAGGCTCTACGTAACCCGGACTATATCAACAACCTGCGGCAAATGGATGCCGTTCAGGAAAAATTTTACGAGGACACCTACGAGGCCTATATGGCAAACAACAACGAGGCTGTGCACAGCGGCTATCAGCGCATGGCCGACGAATTCCCCATGAGCAAGCTCATGCCAAAGTTCATGTTCCTGGACGCCTTAGCATACGTCACCGAGAACAACCCCGAACAATTCAACGCCACGCTGCGCACGATGCTCGAGCGCTATCCTGATACAGATGTCGCGCCCATCGCCTCGGCATGGCTCAAGGGTATGGCTGCCGGGCGTCAGCTGCATACGGGCGGCGGCACCAATATGCGCGGAATGCTTTGGGATATCAGTTTGACCAACGATACCACCGCCGGAGAGAAGGACGCCATCAAATTTACGCTTAATGAGTCCGACCCGCAGGTATTGGTTATGGTGTTCCCCACCGATGCGGTATCCTCCAATCGTTTGCTATTTGACATTGCACGGCACAACTTCCGCAGCTTTGTAGTCAAGGATTTCGACCTCGAGCAGATGAACTTCGGCCGTCTTGGCATGATTGTCATTGGGCCCTTTGAAAATCTTGACGAACTCAACCACTATCGCCGTGTCATGGCCGCTTCAACGGAATTCCGCCTGCCCGACGGCGTGCGTCCCGTGCCCATAAGCCGAAGCAATTTCGATGCCTTGCTGCAAAGCGGCGGCACCTTGGATGACTATTTCCGCTTCCTGCAAGAGCAAAACTATCAGGATGCTCAGTCGGGATTGCTGCCTTACCACGAGATACAGACCCTGCCCGAGGCCGAAGCTGAAGCGGCGGAGGCGACATCTACGGAGGGCTCTGAGACAGTGCCGGAGCACTCCGAGAGCTCCGAGGGAGCATCGGCATCATCCAGCTCCGATAGCTCGGAGGAGGCGCAGCCCGCTGCCACTTCGACCACCCCTGTTTCGCAGCCCGCTACTACCACTCCGACGACAAAGCCAGCTCCGACGACAAAGCCAGCTCCGAAGCCGGAAGCGAAACCGAAACCGGAGGCCAAGCCGAAACCGGAGGCCAAGCCGAAACCGAAACCGGAGCCGAAACCGGAAGCGAAACCGAAGCCTAAGCCGCGGCCGGCGTATGATCCCGGCAGCGAGGGCGATGAAGACGACCCACTTCTTAATTGACACATATACACATCTCCTCATGTACACACTATGGCAGACACAACACAACATCAATATTCAATATTATGGGCGGACGATGAAATAGACCTCCTGAAACCGCACCTGCTGTTCCTTGAACGTAAAGGTTATGGTGTGACCACGGCAATGAGCGGACGCGATGCCTTGGATATGTGCGCCACGCGGCATTTCGACCTGATTATACTCGATGAGAATATGCCCGGCTTGACAGGTCTCGAAACCCTCGCGGCTATCAAGCAAAGCCAGCCGCACATACCGGTGATAATGATCACTAAGAGCGAAGAGGAAAACATTATGAATCAGGCTGTAGGTAATAAAATTGCCGATTACCTTATTAAACCCGTCAACCCCAACCAAATACTCATAGCGCTGAAAAAACACTTGCACAGCGACCGACTGGTCAGCGAAACGGCTGCTGCCGACTATCGTCACGAGTTTGGAAGGCTGTCTATGGCCATCAATGATGCCTCCGGAATTTCCGATTGGATGGACTTGTACCGGCGGCTGGTGTTTTGGGAAATGGAATTGGCGGATACGGCGACGGATATGCATTCCATGCTCGAGATGCAGATGTCCGAGGCCAATTCGGCCTTCAATAAATACATACGTCGCAATTATGAACACTGGATATTGCCCGACGGCACCATAGACAGTGACAATGCCGACATACCGTTGCTCAGTCCCCGGGTGCTGCCCTCCAAAGTGTTCCCGATGCTGCGTGGCGGCGATAAGGTTTTCTTCATACTCATAGACAACTTTCGTTTGGACCAGTGGCTGGCTGTTAAGCCCATACTTGCCGAGATGTTCACATTTGACGAAGACTTGTACACCTCGATACTGCCCACGGCCACTCAATATGCACGCAACGCCGTGTTTTCCGGGCTGATGCCTGCCCAGATTGCCAAGATGTTTCCCGAGCTATGGGTGGATGAAGAGTCTGAGGAGGGTAAAAACGTCAACGAGTCGGCGCTGGTGCAGACCATGCTTCAGCGTTATCGCCTGCCCTACAAGTTCAGCTACAACAAGATCAATGATTCGGTGGCCGGCGAAAAACTGTTGCGTGATTTCGCCAATCTGTTCCGCAATGACCTCAATATCATAGTGCTCAACTTCATAGACATGTTGTCGCACGCCCGTACAGAGAGTAAGATGATACGCGAATTGGCCTCCACCAACGCCGCTTACCGCAGCTTGACACGCTCGTGGTTCCGCCATACAACAGTCATAGAGATGTTCCGCGACATTGCCGCCGCCGGATACAAAATAGTGCTTACCACCGACCACGGCACCATTCGCGTTAACAATCCCGTCAAGGTTGTCGGTGACAAGAACACCAACACCAACCTGCGCTATAAAGTCGGCAAGAATCTCGGGTATAACCCGCGCCAGGTCTATGAAATCAAGCAGCCCGCGCGTTTCGGATTGCCCTCACCCAATGTTTCATCTACTTATGTGTTTGCCGGCGGGCGCGATTTCTTTGCCTATCCCAACAACTACAACCATTATGTAGCCTATTATACAGACACCTTCCAGCATGGCGGCATCTCCATGGAGGAGATGCTTGTGCCGCTGATAACACTCACTCCGCGATGAAACCGTTGATACTGCCTGCAAGCAAACGTAAGCCGGCGCCCAAGCCTTCGGGCGATAGTAGGCGTCTGGTCGTCATAGGCGCTAACGGCGCCGGCAAAACCCGCTTTACGGACGCTATGTGCGCCGACCCGGACAATAAAGCCTTCCGTCTCAACGCCATAGACGCGCTATACGCCGTTCGCAGTCTCGATGCCGAACACAACGCCATAGACGCTCTGGTGGCCGATTCTATTGTCCCCGTGGCCGAGCAGGAGCGCCCCCAATGTCGACTGGAGCGTCTGCTCTCGCTGCTTATGGGGGATGAGCTGGTGAGCCTGCTTGACTACAAAATCGCCCGCCATGCCGGCAAGACCGCATCGCTGCCTCCGTCCACGCGTCTTGATACCGTCTTCGAGCTGTGGAAAGCCATATTTCCCGGCAGCAACATGTTCGTTAGCGGTGGCCGCATACGCTTCAGCCGTCGCGACAGCAACGACACATACAAGGCTTTTCGCCTGTCTGACGGTGAGCGCGTGGTCCTGTACTATGCCTCCGCCGTGCTGTATGCGCCCAAGGATGCCAATATCGTTATCGACAGCCCCGAGATGTTCCTGCATCCCACCACCATGCAAAGTTTGTGGAACCGCATCGAGGAATTGCGCCCCGACTGTCGTATGGTGTATGTGACGCATGATCTTGACTTTGCGTCTTCGCGTTTGGACGCCGAGGTGCTGTGGGTGCGGTCGTATGACGCCGGGCAAAAATGTTGGGACTATGACATAATGCCTCGCGGTGCCGTCACCCCCGACATCTATGCCGCCATCGTGGGCGAGCGCAAGCCCGTGCTCTTCGTGGAAGGCGATGTGATACACAGCATCGATTATCGTCTGTATAGCCTTATATTCAGGGAGTATGCGGTCAAACCCTTGGGTAGTTGCGATCGTGTCATTGAGGCCACGCGCACCTTCAACACCCTCAGCGACTTCCATCATTTGACCGCCATGGGCATCGTTGATCGCGACCGCCGCGACGACCGCGAAATCGAGTATCTGCGCAGCCGCAATATCAACGTTCCGGCTGTGGCCGAAATTGAAAACATGTTTCTGCTGCCGGAGGTGGTGGCCGCCGCCGCCGAGGCGTGCGGCAAGAATGCCGGTGCCATCGTCCAAAAGGTCAGGGCGTACATCCTCGGCGAATTCAAGCACATGGCCAATGCGCAGGCATTGGAGCATACCCGGCATCGCGTCAAGCGGCTTGTCGAATATCGCATAGATGGCAAATTTAACAACATCAATGCCTTGCAACAGCATTTGGCCTCCCTGCCCGAGGAACTCAACCCGCGCGCCATTTACGAAAGCCTGTGCCGCGAGTTTCGCGGATATATATCGCAGGGCGACTATTTGTCGGTGTTGCGCGTGTTCAATCATAAGCCCATGCTGGCCGATTGTGGCGTAGCCACATTGTGCGGTCTCGCCAATAAGGACCGCTACATACGTCTGGTGCTGCGCTTGTTGCGTGGCGATGATGTGTCCGCTCGGCGCATACGTATGGCCGTGCTGCGTGCTTTGGATGTCAAAGACACGACGCCACGGAGTGTGACGGCGCAGACTGCCGCATCTCGCGGAGCGATGTCTCGAAATATTGACGGCACAGTTGCTCAGGTAGAAAATAAAGACAAGAAATGATAAACTTCACACCCATGGCGCGCGCCTTGATGATGCAGCGCGTACGCGCCGCTCGCACCTGGCGCGGCGACGGCATCGAAAAGGCACAACGCCGCGTATTGGCATGGCTGACACGCCGTGGCGCCGTCACCGAGTACGGCCGCGACCGCATAGTATCTACCGATGATGCCGACGTTTTCCGCCGGGCCGTACCCACGGTGGCTTATGCCGACATACGTCCGATGGTACTGCGCATGATTGACGGACAGAGCAATATCCTGTGGCCCGGCAAAGTGCGCCGCTATGCCCAGTCTTCCGGCACCGGTGACGGACGCAGCAAGTACATACCTATCAGCAATGACAGTTTGCGTCTGAACCATTATCGCGGCGCCACTGATGCAGTAGCCCATTACTTGGCGTTATACCCCGACAGCCGGATGTTTTCCGGTAAGGGATTTATTCTCGGCGGCAGTTTTGCCAACACCCTTGATCGGCCGGCAGCGCGCGGTGTCAAGGTCGGAGACCTCAGCGCCAACCTCATAGATGATATCAATCCCGTGGTCAACCTTGTGCGCGTGCCTTCGAAACATGTCGCCCTCATGGAAGACTGGACGCTCAAAGTGCCGGCCTTGGTGCGTGCCGCCCGTGGCGCTAATGTCACCAATATATCCGGTGTGCCGTCGTGGTTTATGACCGTCATCAAGGAAGTCATAAAATCAGTGCCCGGCGCCGAGACCATCCACGATGTTTGGCCCAATCTCGAAGTTTTTTTCCATGGAGGCATCTCCATGGCTCCGTATCGCGACGAGTATGATCGCCTGTGTGACGGCATCCGTATGCGCTATCAGGAGACATATAATGCCAGCGAAGGTTTCTTTGCCGTGCAGGACTTGCGCGAGCACGACAAAGGTATGCTTCTGCTGCTTGACGCCGGAGTCTTCTACGAATTTGTTCCGTTAGAACATTGTGATGATCCGTTTCCACCATCGTTGACCGCTTGGCAAGTCGAGGCCGGGAAGACCTATGCTATGGTTATCACTGCCGCCAACGGCCTGTGGCGCTACCGCATAGGCGATACAGTGTGTGTCACCTCCATTGACCCTCTGCGCATTGCCATAGCCGGGCGTACAGCTCATTATATCAACGCTTTCGGCGAAGAAGTAATGGTACATAATACCGATGCGGCCTTGGCTGCGGCCTGCGCCGCCACCGGCGCCGGCGTGCGCGACTACACCGTTGCACCCGTTTTTGCCGACAGCGGCCATCGCGGCCGCCATCAATGGCTGATCGAATGGAATGTCCCGCCGCGCGACCTCGAGGACTTCGCCCAACGCCTCGATGATGCATTGCGCAGCGTCAACAGCGATTACGATGCCAAGCGCTCGGGCAATATCTTCCTGGACCGACTGTCCATCACCGTGGCCGCGCCGGGACTGTTTGAGCGCTGGCTGGCTTCAACGGGCAAACTCGGCGGCCAACGCAAGGTGCCGAGACTGAGCAACGACCGACACATCATGGACGCTATTACGGCACTTGGCGATGCGCCCGAGTCGCGATGATTTTGCAATGTATAAGATTCGGTAGATACACATCTCAAAACAAAATATACAAGAAAGAATAAACACACAAGATACAAAATTATGAAAACCAAACACTTGATTATCGCTGCGGCTATGGCTTTCATCGGCCTCTCCGCTTCGGCAACCGCCTCGGCGTCTTGTTGCGGCGCCCCGGCTGCCCCCAAGTATGTATTCCTCTTTATTGGTGACGGCATGGGCATGGGCCCGGTGATGTCCACTTTGGCCTATCAACGTATGGTACATCCGACAGACACCTTGCTGATGTCCACTTTTCCGGTGGTGTCGTGGTGTCAGACCTACTCGGCTTCGTCGCCGGTGACGGATAGTGCCGCCGCCGGCACGGCTCTTTCGGCCGGCGTCAAGACCAAGAACGGGATGCTCGGCATGAGCCCCGACACCGTGGCCGTGACCTCCGTGGCGCGTCAACTTAAGGATAAGGGGTGGGGTGTAGGAATTATAACCTCCGTTGCGCCCGATGATGCTACGCCCGGCGCGTTCTATACACATGTGCCCCACCGCAGTATGTACTATCAGATAGACTGTGATGCCGCCGCTTGCGGCTACGACTTCATCGCGGGTGCCGGACTGCGCGGACTCAAGGACAAAGAAGGCAAGGCCACTGATGTGCTTGATCGCTTTGCTGCTGCCGGCGTCACCATAGCTCGCGGTCTTGATGCCTTGCCTGCCGCCACGCCCGGCAGCCGCGTGCTGCTCCTGTCGCCCGAGAATGTGGGCGAAACCAACAACGTCAGCTATACCATAGACTCCGTGGCAGGGGCGCTGAACCTCCCGGCAATGACCGGCGCCGGCCTTGAATATGTGCAAGGTACGGCAGCTCAGCCCGGACGCCCGTTCTTTATGATGGTCGAGGGCGGCAATATCGACCACGCGTTGCACGGCAATGACGGCGGCGCCGCTATCAAGGAAATTATCAATTTCGATCAAGCTATACGCGTAGCTTACGACTTCTACCTTCAGCATCCCGACGAGACACTTATTGTCATTACCGCCGACCACGATACCGGTGGTATGACATTGGGCAACAGCGTGCTGCACTACGATGCCAAGCCCGGATACATTGACAGTCAGCGTGTATCTAAGGAAGAGTTTTCGGCTTATTGCAAGGGTATTCTCAAAAGCCGTCGCATCTTTCTCTGGGATGATATGAAGGAATATTTGACAGACAACCTCGGATTGTTTACCGTAGTGCCTGTATCCGCCGAGCAGGAACAAGCCCTACGCGACAAATTTGAGGCCTGCTTCACCCAACGCAATTCGGCCGACCAGGAGACCCTATACGCCAGCTTCAATTCGTTTGCCGTCGATGTATTCCGTCATCTTAACGGACAGACCGGCTTCGGCTTTACCACCACCAGCCATACAGGCAATCCCGTACCCGTCTTCGCTGTCGGTGTCGGCGCTTGCCGCTTCAAGGCGCTCAACAACAATAAGGATATTCCGGAAATCATTCGGTCGCTGACCGGAATCTGAAAGCCCGGAACGCCCGGCTCCCGGGAGTAATGGGAGCTATGGGAATAATAATGGGAACGATGGCAAGGCCTATGCGCATGTCATCGTTCCCATTATTATAATTCGTGGTATTTCATTATTGCTGTCCGATAGATTAATTGTTTGCGCTTCTTTTGTTAAACATTTTTAACAGTAAGCGGTTGCTGTGATTAAAAAGTGTTGGTACATTTGCAATGTATGTATTAGTCATACATC
>OQVL01000880.1_pt1 | contig 17055 bp, 12 predicted proteins | sample 1691501 | NCBI WGS metagenome assembly OQVL01 (sample SAMN03418253, study PRJEB22391) | human gut metagenome | biome: human-gut; feature: organic feature; material: feces | host: Homo sapiens | place: Tanzania | collected 2013-01 | reverse complement strand
AAATATAGAAATTTCCGTAATGGGAAATAATTCAAGAACAATAAACGACCTTTTAAATGCCGTAACTTCAAATATTGCAGGCGGATTTGTAATAATATTTTTAATACTTATAATATTTTTAGATTTCAAAAGCGCAATTTTTACTTCGCTTGGAATGATAATAGTTATATCGGTTTCTATGATATACATGAAATATTCAAATATAACTTTTAATACAATATCTTTAGCGGGAATAATAACCGTTTTAGGAATGATAGTCGATAATTCTATAGTCGTCTCTGAAAATATTTTTAACTATCATCAAAAAGGATTTAAAGGTTTGGATGCGACAAAAAGCGCCGTTGGAGAAGTTTTTATGCCGATGTTAGTTTCAACTTTAACGACTGTAGCCGCATTTACTCCTATGATTTCTGTTTCGGGAACTATGGGAAGATTAATTAATCAATATCCTAAAGTTGTTATAGTCGCTTTAATTACGAGCATTTTTCAAGCGATTCTTTTGCTTCCGAATAATTTAATAACGAAAAACAATTTGAAAACTTTAACGGGAATGGACGCTATAATTTATAAAGTGCATAAAAAGAAAAATCCTTTGGACTTCGATAAAGATAAATTATTTAACATATTAAAAATTCCTTTTAAAAAATTATTAACTTTTACGCTTAAAATAAGATATTTAATAATTATACTTTTTATAGCGATTTTAATATTTTCAATTATGATTTCAAAATCTATATTTTCAAAATTTACTTTGGTTTACGATACAAGCGCCGATGTAATAGTTATAAATATAAATACGGGAATCGGAAGCTCAATTTATAAAACTAAAGAATATTTATCTAAAATTGAAAATATAATTTACGAAACGATTGACAATAAAGATTTAATAGCGGTTTATAGTTTAGCGGGAAAACAACTTGATAAAAATAGCGTTGAAATATCGGAAGAATTAAATAATTTAGCGGGAACTATGATATATTTAGTCCCTGCAAATAATAGAGAAAAAACGGCTTTCGATATAATTGACGATTTGAATTTGGCAATAGATAAAAGCAAAATTAAAGACGAATTGGAACTTTTAACGATTAATACAAAACTTGTAATAAATCCAGGCAAAGCGATTGATATAAAAATAATTGGAAACGACACTTTGAAGGCTCAAGAAGTAAAAAATAAAATGAAAGAAAAATTATTATCTTTAAGCGGAGTAATAAATTATGACGATGACGATAAAATAGGCGAGGAAGAATTAAGAGTTATATTTAATTACGATAAAATGGCGGAACTTGGTTTAAATGTTTCAATTGCAGCAAGAGAATTGAGAGCGGTTTATTCGGGAATAGTGGCGACTTCAATTCAGCGCTTTGATAATAGATTAGATTTTAGAGTTAAATTGGACGAAAAATATACTCATAATACAAATACTTTATATAATCTTCTTATTCCAAACACTTATGGAAGATTAATATATTTGAAAGATATAGCCACGATTCAAATTACAAATAATAAATCAAGCATAATGCATTATAACGGCAAAAAATCTATAACTATGACTGCAGATATTATTCAAGGAGAGAATACGGCTTTGCAGGTAATGTATATTATGAAAGATTATTTTAATTCAATATACGACAAATTCTGGGAAAAGCAAACAAAAGTATATGGGGTTACGAGATATGAAAAATATATAATTCATGAAATTGTAAAAAGAAAGCCCAAGAAAGTGTTTGAGGTTGGAATAGGAAAAAAGAAATTTGAAGCGATAAAAGATTTTATATGCGTGGAATAAAAGCATTGTTTTAAATATTTATAAAAAGTTCATCAATTAATATAGACAGCGTACAAAAAAAGTGATATACTAAATAAAAAAAGCCAAACAGCGAAAGGGTGATATTGATGAGCGATATTATAAATCAATTAAAACAAGGTGCGGAAAAATTAATAAACAACGCTGAAAAATTTTCAAAAACAGCAGTTAAAAAAACAAAGAACACAATAGATCAGACAAAATTAAAATATACTGTTTCCGAAACAGAGGATAAAATCAAGGATATTCTTGCCGAGATGGGAGAAAGAATTTATACAGAATATAAAAACGGCAGGGAGCTTGACGAAGATTTATCCGATAAATGCAGACTGGTAAAAAGTCTTTATGAGGAAATCAATGATTTAAAGGCTAAAATTGCGGAGCTTAACGATTCGGTTGTTTGCCCCGTATGCGGCAGTATGATGTCGAAAGAGGCTTGCTTCTGCCCGAAATGCGGAAACAAGAGAACCGGGGACGATGAATCACAAGAGGAAAACGTAGTTGAAACCGTTGAATCGGTTGAAGCTGCGGACGATGAAGAATTATAATATATTAAAAGGCTGTTATATGTAGGCACAAAGCAATATATAACCGCAGAAGAGATGTGTAATATGGATAAGTCGAATGACTTATCCATATTTTCGTATTATACACTGTTTTGATTTTGCCCTTTACATCACATTTCACCGACAAAGCATATTTTAAGTTTTTTTAAAATAATTGTCAGCTTGTTATATAAAAATTTGTATTCAAATCTGTTTTTGATATGTTTAATCACAGAATTATAAATACAAGCCAAGCGGAATTCCTGTGCATCTGGAGTCGCAGCCTTGACATTTACTCTAACATAGAGCTTATTACCATCCACCTTAGAGTTAGCAGCGACACCTGCCTCAGCAGCAGAACTTCCTGCATTGTCGATCAAGTTCTGAATGCTCAGTTCTGACGCATCATTGGCAACCATAAGACTGCTCTTGTTCAAATCAGAAATCAAAGAAGGGTAATATTTCACACCCATAGCTGTCTGAAGAGTAGAAACAAAATATGCCGGATCGTCATTCCTATATGTATGAGCCATAGCAAGAACGGTCTTCTTGGCATAAGCTGATTTGGCAAGCACCTTCTTGAGCGGCTGCAACATGGTAGGGCAGTTCACACAAGCAGTTCCCGTGAAATCCACAAGCATTACTTTTTTGTCGAAAGAAGTGTTGTTCGGTTTAGGGTCTGCCGGAGCGGCCAACTCTACCTGAGGATTATCTCCTTTATTAGGATCATCAGTACTTCCGTTGTTCTTATCACATGCACACAGCATGAACAGACTGGTCGCGAGGACCATCAGATGTTTTACGTTTCTCATGTTTATAGTTTAAGCATTCAACATTCGCAAATATAATGAAATTTGTGACAAATATTCCAAACACAAATGATTTTTTATTGCACTTTTTTCGCATAATTGGCTAACAGATTTTAACTTAGCCGCCCCGAAAACTTACAATTCTGATTATTTAGCACCCAAAAGCCTCTCACACACACAACATAACGCCCCTTTTGCATAAAATTAAAAAATGTAACTAAAACGATAATCAAAAACGAAACAATCCGCATCTTGAAATCGAAAAAAATCGAATTTCCAGATGCGGATTGTAAAAATATACAGTAAAACTACTCGCTCTTGCGGATATCGAGGCGAAGTTCATCGAGCTGTGACTGGTCGATAGCAGAAGGCGAATCGATCATCACATCGCGGCCCTGATTGTTCTTAGGGAATGCGATATAATCACGGATAGAATCGCTGCCGCCGAACAACGCACATACGCGGTCGAAGCCGAATGCCAATCCTCCATGAGGAGGTGCACCGAACTTGAAGGCATTGATAATGAAACCGAACTTATATGCAGCCTCTTCCTTGCTGATGCCGAGAACCTCGAACATACGCTCCTGGAGAGAAGCCTCGTGGATACGGATAGAACCTCCGCCGAGCTCCGTGCCATTCAACACGAAATCATAGGCATTGGCACAAACCTTTTCCAAATCCTCTTTCTTGTCGCTATAGAACAGGTCGAGGTGCTCAGGCTTAGGCGCGGTGAACGGATGGTGCATGGCATAGAAACGCTGGGTCTCATCATCCCACTCGAGCAGAGGAAAATCCACGATCCAAAGAGGTGCGAACACCTTAGGATCCCTGAGACCGAGACGGTTAGCCATCTCCATACGGAGTACGCCGAGCATGGTCTGAGCCTTTCTCTTCGCACCGCAAAGGATGAGAACGAGGTCGCCGGCTTTTGCACCTGCAGCCTCAGCCATTTCCTTAACCTGCTCAGGAGTATAGAACTTGTCGATGGAAGACTTAGTAGTTCCGTCAGCATTGAACTTAATATAAACCAATCCCTTAGCTCCTACCTGCGGCCTCTTCACCCACTCGGTCAGCTCATCGAGCTGCTTGCGGGTATACTCGGCTGCGCCTTCCACTGCGATGGCACCTATATAATCTACAGAATCGAAAACAGAGAAACCATGACCCTTGGCCAAATCAGTAATCTCATGAATGGTCATGCCGAAACGTACATCCGGTTTGTCAGAACCGTACTTGTCCATAGCATCGTACCAGCTCATGCGAGGAAGCGGATTCGGAATATCCACGTTAAGAATACTCTTGAAGAGCTTTCTCATCATCGCCTCGAAGGTGTTGAGCACATCCTCCTGCTCCACGAAAGACATCTCGCAGTCGATCTGTGTAAACTCAGGCTGACGGTCAGCGCGGAGGTCCTCATCACGGAAGCAGCGCACAATCTGGAAATAGCGGTCGTAACCGGCCACCATAAGCAACTGCTTGAAAGTCTGAGGAGACTGCGGCAACGCATAGAATTCGCCTGCATTCATTCTGGAAGGAACCACGAAGTCACGCGCTCCCTCCGGAGTAGACTTGATGAGATAAGGAGTCTCTATTTCCATGAATCCCTTTTCATCCAAGGAATTACGTACCTCATGCGCAATCTTGTGACGAATCATGAGCGCATTCTTGAGCGGATTTCTTCTGAGGTCCAGGTATCTGTACTTCGCGCGGATATCATCACCGCCGTCGCTCTCGTCCTCGATAGTGAACGGAGGAGTAACTGACTTATTCAAGATATGGATGGCATCGAGCTTTATCTCGACCTCACCAGTGTCCATCTTAAGATTCTTGCTCTGGCGTTCGATAACCTCGCCCTCTACCTGAATGACGAACTCACGACCGAGCGAATTGGCCACCTCGACCAACTCTGCAGGAGCATCAGCACTTACAACAAGCTGAGTAATACCGTAACGGTCGCGGAGATCGATGAAAGTCATTCCGCCCAGTTTTCTGGTTCTCTGCACCCAACCTGCAAGCACCACTTTTTTACCGGCGTCCCCAAGACGGAGCTCACCGCAAGTGTTTGTTCTGTAAAAAGTATTGAACATAATATGCTTAAGTTTTATATTTTCTTCACGAAACACGCAAATTTAGCAAATTATCACGTAACTTTACGAATCAAAATGTCTTTTTATGGAAGTACGCGCGAAGAAAGCCCTTGGTCAACATTTTCTGACCGACCAAAATATTGCGAAATCGATAGTAGCTGCCCTCCAACTGCCGGCTGCCGGCGGAAAGGCTGTCGCCTCTGAGGGTAAGGTCAATGCCGATGTCACCCCAATGAAGGTTCTGGAAATCGGTCCTGGAATGGGTGTCCTTTCGCAATACCTTCTCCAGCGTCAGGACGTAGACCTCAGAATGATAGAAATCGATGACGAATCCGTGGAATACCTGGAAAGTCATTTCCCTCAGGCACATGGACGCGTGATTTTCGGCGACTTCCTGAAACTGGACATCGATGAACTTTTCCCTGAAGAGTTCCATGTCATAGGCAATTTCCCCTATAATATATCATCACAGATATTTTTCCGTATCATAGATTACCGTAACCGTATCCCTCAGACAGTCTGCATGATACAGAAAGAAGTGGCAGAGCGCATCGCGGAGAAGCCAGGTTCCAAGACCTACGGCATCCTCTCCGTCCTGCTCCAGGCTTGGTACGACATCGAATATTTATTCACTGTAGGTTCAGGAGCATTCGCCCCTCCACCGAAAGTGCAGTCTGCCGTAATCAGACTTACAAGAAACAGCCGCACATCTCTCGGTTGTGATGAAAATGCTTTCAAAAACATAGTCAAGACTGCTTTCGGACAGCGGAGAAAGACCCTCAGAAACTCCCTGAAACCGATTATCGCCGCCAAAGCCACGAAAGAAGGCTGGGACACAGAGGCATTGACCTCATTCACATCAGCGCCGGTATTCGAGCTGCGGCCCGAAAGGCTGAGCGTCGAAGACTTTATCGGGCTCACGAACCTGCTCGCGTAGTTTTTTTGGCGACAAACTTGGCATTTTCAGAGTATATTTCGTAAATTTGACATTTCCCTGAACAAACTGGGGAAGAAACTTTTATTGACAAACAAATAGATAATGGATATTTCTAACGCACACAAGGCTCATCCGTGGCACGGAATCGACCTCGGGGAAAACGTCCCTGAAGAGGTAAGGGCCTTCATCGAGATCGTACCTACTGACACCGTAAAATATGAAGTGGACAAGGCTTCCGGATATCTTTCTCTGGACAGGCCTCAGAAATTCTCTAATATAGTACCTTCGCTCTACGGCTTCCTGCCGAGAACATATTGCTCCGTTCACATGGCAGAGCTTACTAATCAGGCACTTGCAAGATATGACATCGAAGGTGACGGTGACCCGCTCGATATTTGTGTTCTCACGGAGAAAGACGTGACCCATGGAGATATCATCGTCCGCGCCAGGCCGATTGGAGGTCTCAGGCTTCTGGACCACGACCAGGCTGACGACAAGATTATCGCCGTTCTGAAAAATGACGCAGTTTACGGCCACCTGACCGACATCGACGAGCTCCCGAAGGACATCATCCGCCGTCTCATACACTATTTCACCACCTATAAAGATATCCCGGGTGAGAACTCCCAGCGAATGAAATTCATCAGCATCTACGGCCCGGAGGTCGCCAAGGATGTGATTTTAAGGTCAATGCAGGATTATCAGGAGCTTATTTCGGAGAAGCAACTCGCGAAGACGAGCAAGAAGAAATAGGCGTAACGAAATCTTTATACTTTTTATCGTTTTTCACAACAAATAGTTATTGTGATTTTTCTGCCGAATTCATAACTTGCGAATCGTTATTCGATTTGAACTATGAAACGGCAGAAAGCATGGACTTCACTGATAGTCTTCATCCTCACAGCCATATCGGCCACGGCACAGGTATTCAAAGTGTCAGGTTCGGTAGTGGACGAGGCTGGAAGTCCGCTCAGTTATGCATCAGTCGCTGTAGAGCAGCCGCCGACTGGTACATGGACAGATAATGACGGCTCTTTCACTCTGAAACTTCCGGCAGGAAAACATATTCTTGCTGTAGGGTACGTCGGGTACCGCACGGTAAAACGTGAAGTGGAAGTCCGCAGAGATATCGACACACTCGTAATAGTTCTTCAGGCAGAATCTCTCCGCATGAAAGATGTCGTAGTGACAGCCACGCAGACAGACAGCAAGGAGGGGACCAGTTCTTATAGAATCAACGATCAGGCTATCAAGCAGATACAGGCCATGAACCTGCAGGATGTCCTGTCACTGCTCCCAGGAAAGAAACTCGGCACGTCGAACTATAATTCCGTACAGCAGGCAGACATCCGTTCAGCAATCAGTTCCACCTATAATAATATAGGTACTTCTGTCATCGTGAACGGCATGGCCATGTCCAACGACGCGAACATGCAAGTGTCGAATCCGGCATTGGGCCAGACAGACAGTTACGCCTCCGCCGGCAAAGGTATCGACCTGCGAAGCATATCAGCTACCGGAATCGAAAGTGTGGAAGTCGTAACTGGCGTAGCATCAGCCAAATACGGTAATCTCGCATCCGGTGCCATCATCGTGAAGAACAAGGTCGGAAGTCTTCCGTTCTCAGTTTCGGGCAATGTTTCCTCCACTTCTTACCAGGGTTCCGTATCCAAGGGATTCAACCTCGGCGAAAAGGGCGGTATCCTGAACACTGATTTCTCTTACACCTACTCGAAGGACAGCCCGGTACAGCGCAAGAATTACTACCAGAATGTAAACTTCGGAGTAAGGTGGATGAAAAAACTTTCCAAGAAACTGGAATGGAACAACACCATCGCCCTCCAGTCTTTCATGGGTTTCAACGGCCAGCGCCATGAACCGGAAGAGAAGGGCACCAATATCATGAAGGTGAACAACCAGAACGTGAGCCTGAACATATACGGCTCCATGTCTCTGGGCAAGGCCGGGGATTTGGATTACTCCATAAACGGAAGTATCGATAACCAGTATTCCCGCTACAAGACAGTCGCCTCGGGACCATTGCCACTTATAGAGGCCTTGAAGACAGGAACTTACATCACGAATTACTCATCCATGGCGTTCTATCAGGAGCAGATAATGAAGGGGCTTCCTGTAAGCACGGCTGCCGATATATCATTGACCAAAAACGTGATGGCAGGGAATTGGTCATTCTCATTCATGACCGGAGCGCAAGGCAGCATTGACAAAAACTTCGGAAAAGGAAGGACAGTTGCGGGTGGGGCGGTTCAGACTTCGGGCGGTATCGGCTCGCGTGCGACGAACTTCCATGATGTGCCGGCTTCGAAGACCTGGTCGGCGTATCACGAAAGTTCGATAAAGAATCAGGCGAACTGGGCGGAGACGAAACTGAAACTCGGCGTACGATACGACTATATGCTTGAGCGATACCATCTTGTGTCGCCGCGACTTTCCGGGTCCATGAAGTTTTTCGACCGATTGACGGCCCGTCTTGCATGGGGTCTTGCCTACAAAGCGCCTTCGATGATGCAGATTTATCCTGACCCGGCATATTATGATTTCACGAATCTGAGTTACTATGCTACGGATCCGGCGGAGAGACTCGCCATCGTGACCACTTATGTCTATCAGCCGAAGAATAATCATCTGAAACCAAGCCATACGAACACTGTGGAAGGAGGATTGGACTGGGAGTCCAACTGGCTGAATGTCAGGCTAACAGGCTATCACAAGAGGTTGGAAGGCGGTATCGCGCTTTCACCTGAACTTTTACTCCTCGAAAGGGTGAACTACACGGCGACCAGAAGGCCGGGACAGCAGCCGGAAGTTACGCCGGACGGAACTACAGACATATTGGTCCGCGAGAAATATGTCATGAAGAACGCCATAACAGAAGTTACTGATGGAGTGGAACTTACATTGATCCCGGCACGCATCGAGAGCACGCATACGGAGTTCAATTTCCAGGCAAGTTACATGCGTACCAGACAGATCAACAGCGGTTACTACATGGAACTTTCCAAGTATGTAGTAGGCAGCGACAAGGCGAGATACGGCGTCTACGACCACACCGAGTATATCACCAGATTCAGCAGCGGCCGCCTCACGATCACCCAGCAGATTCCGTCGCTCAGACTGATTTTCACTGTCAATGCTGAGTTGAACTTCGTGAATTACATGGAGCCTAAGGTCGGAAGTCTCTATCCTAGAGCATATTACGATGCAGCAGGAAACTACCACGAACTGACTGAGGAACAGCGTACTTCACCGGAATTCGACGACCTCAAGCTGAAGGCAAGCACTTATGAGATTCTAGACAAGAAGCCGTTCTATCCGGATTTCCATCTGCAGATCAGGAAGGAGACTCGTTCGGGGCACTCATTCAGTCTCTACGTGAACAACTTTCTGTGGTATAATCCAACATATGTATATAATAACAAACGTTCGACACTCAACGAGACTATTTCATTCGGCTTCGGAATGTCGTTCATAATAGGAAAACATTAAAAACCCTATAATGATGAAACGAACAATCATGAACCTGGCGTCAAAATGCCTGATCGGCATCTTGGGAATCGCCACACTCGCGGGAACAGCTTCCTGCGACAAATCCGAGTCTCTTCTCGGACAAATCAGCGTTACCGTAACTGCTCCGGCTGAGCATGCAGTGGATCTCAGCACAGTGAAAGTTACTGTCCTCAACACTGCAGACCAGAGTGTTACAGAGCTCACTGCAGATGCCAACGGTCTCGTAACATTCTCTGATGTCGTAGCAGGAACCTACAACGTCTCAGCATCAGCCACTATCGGAGAAACAGATTTCACCGCAGTGTCCAACGGCGCTGTAGTACTCTCGAAGCAGACAACTGAAGTAAAACTCGCACTTGAAGCCGCCCAGTCTTCCAAGAATCTGGTAATCAAGGAAGTATTCTACTCTGGCGAGAATATCTTCACTTACGACCCTGCCTATACGATGGGCACGATGAACAAAGATCAGTTTATCGAGATTTTCAACAACAGTGACGAACCGGTATCCCTCGACGGCCTCTACATCGGCGAGGCCTGGACCCCTTCGACCTATGATATGGAAAGTGCCCCTCAGTATGGTATGCTTGAGGATCCGTCTCTCGACCATGACTACATCTATCTGAACAATGTAGTCCGTGTTCCTGCCAATGCCGGTATAACTCTCCAGCCAGGCAAGAGTTTCCTTCTCGCGACCAACGCGATTAACTTCAACAAGGAAATGCGCGATGCTTACGCAGCACTCGAAACACCTGTAGATGAGAGCCTTATAAGCCACATCATCGACCTTTCAGTAGCTGATATGGAGACTTATGCAGTAGCATGGATGCAGAGTCAGGGCAAAGAGGGCAACGAATATTTCGACTTGGACAACCCTGACGTTCCGAACGCAGACAATATCTATATGACAAACGATTACTTCTATCTGGACCCGACAGGTTCCGCACCTGTCATCTTCAGAAGCGAGAAAGAAATCAGCAAGGATGACATCTACACATATAAATATGTCTCCCCATCACACGTTGAGAAAAATCAGGAAATCCAGCTGATAAAGATTCCTACAACAGCCGTCATCGACGGTGCTGACTTCGTAAACAACTCAGGAGCAGCAAGATGGAAGAGAATTCCTAGCCTTATAGACAAGGGCTTCGGTTTTATTCCTAATGATGACGGTGGCTTGACCAATTTCAGCCAGCGCAGAAAAATCGACGAGGCGAAGACCAAGGCTGCCGGAAGACTCGTTCTCATGGATACCAACAATTCATCTTCAGATTTCGAATCTGTAGACCCTCCTACACCTAAGGGCGGATACGAAGGATATGTTATCAAGTAAATTACTATCTATCACTATATTAAGTGCAGCTCTCCTGTTACCGGGCACACAATCCGGAGCGGGAGAACCGCACTATTTTTTTCCTGACAGACAAACTCGGGAAACACTCAAACACATTTACACCACCTCTTACGAGAGAAACCCTTCCATGCTCACATGGTGGGACTATGACACATGGTCTACAATCGGCATCGAAGGCTCTTTCGGAAAAGGACGTTTACACTCCCCGCTCACCACTGACGGCAAGAGAGGAATAAACATAAACACCGAATCCATCCTCCACCAGGACAAGACAGGATGGACATTCAGCGGAAAGTTCGAATACGGAATAGAACTGAACGACAGCCTGAGATACACGCTCTCTTACGGAAAGCGTCCTTACGGCTCTCCTTCCATGTTCTTCTGCATCGCTCCCGCCCAGAAATGGGAACTTCAGCATTACACCCTCGCCGCCACAGCCTCCAAGAAACTCGGAACTCACTGGTCAGCAGGCGTTCATCTCGAATACATCGGCGGCAAGCAGTTCAGGAAAACAGACGTCCGTAACGAACAGTCATCCCTGAACATCGTGCTCGATGCAGGAGCCACAGGCGTATTCGGAAACAACATGCTGTCGGCAGGACTCCTTTATGAAAGGAACAAGGAGAAACCGCAGTTCAGCCGCATATACAACTCCGGCCCGAACTACACCATCTACCTGATGAACGGCCTCGGTACACAAATAACGAAACTCGAGACCAGTCCGTCATGGAGCCAGAATATCCCGGGAGCTTACCTCAGCTGGGCAAGAAGAGGCGGGCACAACCGCGTAAACATAAAATACTCATTCAAATACGGCGTAGACAGCTGGAAAAGCGAGTACACGCAAAGCAGTACGTACCAGAGCAAACGTACAAAATACAAATTCACTTCTCATGGCCTGGACCTCACCGACATTCTCACGCTCGAATGCGGCGGCAACATGATTTTCGACGGTTCCTTCTCCTTCACGGCCGGGAACAGCTCGAACTGGAACACTACCGCCAACGTCTTCATCGAGGACTATTCGGCGCTCCAATTCGACGCCCACGCAGGAATCCTCTACTCTCACCCGCTGAAGTGGTTCCGCAAGGTCGGGGTCAATGCTGATGTCACCGGGGAGAATCGCCATGACAAGAACTATGATGCCAAAATGGATGGTATAAACCTCTATGGTGACGCATTTGCAGGATTCGGGACAAAAATCGGCAAAGCGGACCTGTCAGCAGACATCCACGGAGGCATATCGTCTTGGCTCACTGCGAATTACGCTCCTAATGCAGCCAAGGACGGGAACAATATTTACACAACATATATAGGTAGAGCGGAAGAAGCCTACATGAACACAGACACATGGCACGCCGGAGCCGGTCTGAGCATAGAATTCCCGGCAGGAAAGACATTGATAAATATCGGAGCGTCATACAGTTACACTGGAACCTCCGCAGACAATACTTACAAAGGAACCAAATGGCAGTCGGGCAAGATTTCCCTTTCCGTCTGCTTCTGACCATAATTAAAAAGGACACACTATATGAACAAGATTCTCAGGACATTGATGACTATCTGCGGCATAATCGCAGGATGCACAGGATGCAGAAGCCAGTCATATTCGAATGATCATCCATCTTACGTAATCTTCGACAAATCGGGAGATAAGGTCAGCTATTCGCAGATGCTGAAGACCATCTCCAAAAGCGACATCTGCCTCTTCGGCGAGATGCACAACGACCCTATTTCACATTGGCTCGAAATGAGCTTGGAAAAAGACCTTTTCGCCCTCAAGGGCGACCGTCTGGTCGTAGGTGCGGAGATGTGGGAGTCTGATAATCAGCAAGTCTTGGACGAGTACATGAAACATGGACTCATAGATGAAGGCACTTACGAAGAGAATAGTCATTTATGGACAAACTTCGCTGATTATAAGCCGATGATGGTTTTCGCTAACGAGAACAATATCCGTTTCGTGGCTACGAACGTTCCGAGAAGATATGCACGTATGGTGTCGGACTTCGGTCTCGAGATACTGGATTCACTGGACCAGAATGTGTACCAATGGCTTGCACCGATGCCGCTGAAGGTCGATTATAATGAAGTGATCTACACCTTCATCGGCGAGTCTTTCAAGCAGATGGGAAGCGCTCCGATGATGAAGAAAAATGTGCAGAACATCGTGGCAGCACAGGCGTTGAAAGACGCTACGATGGCTCATTTCATAGCCAAGGCGATGAATCCCGGAGACTTCTTCTTCCACTTCCACGGAGAGTTGCATTCGGCTTTCCATTCAGCTATCGCATACTATCTGAAACAGTACGCACCGGACAAGAAGATCTGCACCATTTCCGTTCTGCAGAGCGGGAAACCGATGTCAGAGAAAGTTAGCAAGAACAGGGCGGATTTCACTATCTTCGTTCCTGTGGACATGACCAAGACTTATGAGGAATAGCATGGAATCCAGAATCAGACCTGAAGATATAAATGTTCGTGTAGAACATGTAACGCATAGTTATTCAGGGACTTTCAAAGCCGTAGATGATGTATCTTTCGAAATCGGAGGATGCAGAATCACAGGTCTTCTCGGTGCCAACGGAGCCGGAAAGTCCACGATAATGAACATCATTTGCGGCTCGCTTACACCGACCTCCGGCGACGTTTTCATAAACGGCCACAGTATCCGTACTGATGCCGTCGCTGCCAAGAAACAGATAGGTTTTCTGCCACAAAAACCGCCGCTTCTGACGGATCTTACTGTGGAAGAATATCTCAGATATGCTGCAAATCTGCGCCTGGTGAACGGCGTAGGCAAGGCCGTGGACGAAGCATTGGAAAAATGCCAGATCACTCATTTCCGCAAGAGGCTGATAAAGCACCTTTCCGGAGGATACCAGCAAAGAGTCGGCATAGCACAGGCATTGATCCATAAACCTTCCTTCATCGTCCTGGACGAGCCGACTAACGGCCTGGACCCGATGCAGATCATCGAGATACGCAAGCTCATCCGCGACATTTCGGAGGATTGTCTGGTGATGCTTTCGACCCACATCCTTCATGAGGTGCAGCTCACTTGCGAGCGGATTCTGATGATGTCGTCGAGCCATCTGATTTTCAACGGCGACATCGATTCTTTCAACCATAGTATCCGCCCGAACTCGCTCCTGGTTTCGATGGGGTCAATGCCGGATGACGAGGTTCTTCTGGCGTTGGAAGAAATCCGTTCCGTGGAGCCGGCCAGTGAGCATCCGGGATTTTTCCGTCTCACTATCGATGGAGATGCAGACGAAATCTGCGAGAAGATTATCACATTGTCAGGACAGAACGGGTGGCGTCTGCGTGAGATTTCGAAGGAGATGCCTTCGGCAGATGACATATTCAAGTATCTGGTAAACAAGAAATAAGATGAAACAAACTTGGGCTATTTGCAAATCAGAACTGAGCCAGCTTTTCTATTCACCGATAGCGTGGCTTATTATCGTCATATTCAGTTTTCAGACTTATCAGGCTTTCACGTCGCAGTTAGGTATCATAGCTAACGACATGGATCTCCATGGGGTCGCGAAGAATGTGACTTCTTATCTTTTCGCGCATGTCAGCGGTCTGTATAACAGTATGATGAGAAATCTCTACATGTTCATTCCGCTGCTTACGATGGGGCTTATGAGCAGGGATATGAGCAACGGCGCCATCAAGCTGCTGTATTCATCGCCTGTCACTTCCACGCAAATCATTCTCGGCAAGTTCATGTCGATGGTGTTATTCTCTTTCGTGATGATAGGTGTAGCTTTTCCGGCCATCTGGTTCGCCGGGGCTCATGTGGAGAATTTCGATTACGGTCTGGTATTCAGCGGATTGGCTGGTGCCTTCTTCCTTTTCTGGGCATATTCCGCCATCGGTCTGTTCATGTCTTGTCTGACGAATTATCAGATAGTGGCGGCGCTGCTGACATTGGGTACTCTCGGTTTCCTGAATCATCTTTCGAACGTAGGACAGCAGCTCGATTTCATCCGCGACATCACTTATTGGGCATCGCTTTCAGTCCGTACGGAGCAGCTGGTCTTCGGGTTGGTTTCTTCTGAGGATATCATTTATTTCGTGATAGTCATCACGTTGTTCCTGTTGTACAGCATTTTCTTGCTCCAGTATAAGAAGAATCCGCGCAAAGGTCTTTGTGCCGCGAAGTATGTGGGGGCGACGGTGATCGTTCTTGCTCTGGGATATCTCACTTCCAGGCCGTCGATGGTGTTCTATCATGATGCTACTCAGATAGAATCGAATACATTGACCAAAAACAGTATCGATATCGTGAAGAAGCTGGAGGGGAAGCTGGACATCACGACTTACGCGAATCTTTCGGATTATGAGAGCTGGTGCGCGTCGCCGGTGACTATCAGTGACGATATAAAGAGGTACAAGACGTATCTGAGGTTCAAGCCGGATATCAAGATGAAGACGGTCTATTATTATGACGAACCTCTTCACAATCCGGATTATGGCGAACCGGATGCGTCGGATATGAGGGAGACTGCGGTTAAGTTCGCGGAAGGATTCGGGATTCCTTGGCACAAGGTATTGACTCCTGAAGAGATACGTCAGAAGATAGATTTGCGCGGTGAGCAGAATTACGTGGTGAAGCAGCTTACGACTGAGGACGGCCGACAGACTTGGCTGAGGGTTTTCGATGATATGCTCAAATATCCTGACGAACAGGAGATTACGACTGCGCTTTATCGTCTGGAGAACGGGGCGCTTAATGCTGCTTTCCTCACAGGTCATAACGAGAGGAGTATACGCAGGGCGGAAGATGCTGATTATAATGGTTTTTCGTCTGCTATTCACAGTCGTGAAGCGCTTGTGAATATCGGTTTCGATGTAAAGGAGGTTTCTGCCGACACTACTTTCAAGACTGATGTCCTCGTGGTCGCTGACGTCAGGAAGGCATTGACAGAAACCGAGAGCCGGAATATCCTGGATTATCTGGCGGACGGCGGCAACATGGTGCTGACTTTCGAGCCGCAACGGGCGGGGCTGGTGAGCGACATTCTCGCGTACTTGGGCGTCGGTGTCCTGAACGGCACGGTGGTTTATCCCGGAAGTGCGACTGCTCCGACGGTAATTCCCGCAGTGACAACTGATTACGCGTCGATTCTGAGTGGTTATTTCTTCCCACATATGATGGTGTCGATGCCTACGGCTGCGGCGATAGATTATATGTTGAGTTCCGAATGGGATGCTGTTCCGGTGCTCGCGACTCCGGGTGCTGACTGCTGGAATGAGACGGAGACGACTGATTTCGGTGAGATTTCGGATGTGTCCGAGCTGTCGGCTAACAGGGCCGCCGGCGAGTTCCAAAAGTCTCATAGTCTGGCGATTGCGCTGAGTCGTAAGGTAAACGGAAAGGAACAGAGGGTGATGGTGATAGGTGATGCGGATTGTCTGTCAAATGTGGAGATGGGATCGCCACGAAAGAGTTTCCGCGCACTGAATCAGTTCTTCTGCACCGGTGTGTTCAACTGGCTGTCGGATAATCGTTTACCGATAGATGTAAGTCGTCAGAGTCCGATCGACAATGCCATGGATATCACTCCTGAGAGTGCCTATAATTGGACGGTTCTTCTGAAGTGGGTTCTCCAGGCGATTCTCGCGGTCATCGGTGTGATCGTTATTGTGGTTCGTCAGAGGCGGTAGGTTGTGGGGGCCTGGACGGGGTAACGTCGGCCTGGGACGGGTCGGCGGATAATCCTGTAGGCCTGGTCGTGGTTGACGTCGGCTGGGACGGGGCCGGCAGATTCTAAATTTTGGAAGCATTGATTATCAACATATTACGATAGTTCCGTCCGCCGACACCCCTAAAAAAGAGAGGGTCGGCGGATTTGCAAAAGCGTAAACGTTTATATATCAACTACTTCCAGAGAAAGGAATCCGCCGACCCCTTCCGGCGACTCGTAAGCGTCTCCGCAGTTACGTATTGCAACATAAACCCCGAAAGCTATTTGTCTA
>OQVL01000879.1_pt1 | contig 17060 bp, 15 predicted proteins | sample 1691501 | NCBI WGS metagenome assembly OQVL01 (sample SAMN03418253, study PRJEB22391) | human gut metagenome | biome: human-gut; feature: organic feature; material: feces | host: Homo sapiens | place: Tanzania | collected 2013-01 | reverse complement strand
CGCGGTATACGATCTTGGCGGCGGTACATTTGAAATCAAAGGCGGGGTCGAGCAGGCATGGAAATTCATTGACTCGCTCAAGATATTTTCCCTTCTTGCCAATGTAGCTGACGTGAAGAGTCTGGTAATTCATCCCGCTACTACCACTCATTCGCAAATGACACCGGAAGAGCTTGAACAGCAGCATATTACGCCGTCGACAATACGTTTGAGCATCGGCATTGAACACATCGATGACATCATCGACGACCTCAAGCAAGCGTTTGATAAAATCTAGTCTACCTTTTTATAGTAATACAGCTCACGGCCATCTTGCGCAACGATTTCCGGGTGAAAAATCTTCACCAAGTCATGCAGTATGACATCGGGACGGACGGCACCGCTCTCCCAGAAATCATTGCCTCCGCGATCATTGGCCCGGGCTGTATTGTTGTATATATAAGGTATGTCAATGCTTTTGAAGGCCTGGTTCTGCCCGTGGAGCGCCTCCATCGTGTCGCACCAGCCGGTGTTCAGCCAGAATGAAGCGTCCCGCGAAAGGATAATTGCCTGCTCCACAGAGATTATCGACGATTCACTCTTGCCGGGGACAGCCCCGAGTACCTTCGCACCAGCATCGCTGACCAACTGCGACATATAGTTCGTTCCGCCCGGAACATACCAGGCGTCGGCGTACGGAATATTCATCAGCACTCCAGGCACGGCATCTGCGGAAACAGCATCTATAACTTTGTCCTTCAATTCATTATAACTCTGCGCTATCCCGTTCAATATGGAATCGGCCATCTCCAGTCTGCCTGTCAATGCGCCGAAGACCCTGATGTATGAAGCCCTGCCGAGCGGGGCGTTCTCCAGATAATCATTGAGCACCAATACTTTGATTCCCAATTTCCGCAACTGTCCGGCGAAATCCGACCCCGGCATTGAATAAGCGACCACCAGATCCGGCGACAGCGAAACAATCTTTTCGTAATCTGGAACGGCATCGGAACCGACCTCCGCAATCTCTCCGTCAATGAACCTTTTCCTGACAGCTTCATTGGAAACATACTTGGCACCCGAAATTCCGCAAATCACTGAATCGCATCCCAACTCCGAAAGATAGGCCACGTAACTCGATGACATGCAGATGATTCTGTCCAATGTCCCTGTAACTTCCAGGCTGTCCGTCGCCTTTCCGTCCGGACCTGAAACCCTGATTCTGTATCCGTCCGGAATCCCGGAAATGCTGAACAATTCCGAAGCGGCGGAACCGATGGACGCTGGCCTGCCGCAGCTGCAGAACATTGCCACGGCAGCCGACAATAAGGAAAATGTTATTTTAAAATGCTTCATATCGACTTCTTTTGCCGCAAATTTACGATAGTTCACTATCTTTGCAAAGAGAGGAAAATTATTTGTTATGCAGTTCAATAAAAAGGTCCAGATGCTGGACGCAGGAATGGTACTTTTCAAATCCGAAGAGAACTTCGGCAATACATTGGGACAGGTGAAGGCCGAGATGGAGGTCTATGGCAAAGTCTTGAAACCCAGTGAAATAGCGGATGTCGTGCTTCCTGAATCCACAGGTGATTGCGACCTCTTCCTGAACTGGTCCACGTTCTGGCGCATCAGATATATCTCATGCCATCTGGAAAGTTCCGGTGACGGTTATGCTGCCACGTTCAAGGAAGGCAACCGGAGCACCACATTCCGTGGAATAGTCATGGCCGTATTTCTGGTTTTCTTCGCTGCAGTAGTGATTTTTGCGCCCGGAATGCTCTATACGCTTCTGGGACTGATACTTGCGGGACTTACCGCATATCTCTGGATATTGCCGAGCCGCAAGGCGCAGAAAGCGGTCGCCGAGCTGATGCATAAACTTGGGGCTTAGATCGACAGCGCTGCCGACCGGCCTGCCAACATGCCGGTAGAGAATGCCACATGAAGATTGTATCCGCCGGTATCTGCATCAATATCAAGCACTTCGCCGCAAAGATACAGCCCCTGACATTTCCTTGAAGCCAATGTCTTGGGCACGATTTCATCGCAGGAAACACCGCCGGCAGTAATCACGCACCGCTCATAGCCCACGAAGCCCTCGATTTTGAATTCCCAATGCCTCATCGCATTGACCAATGCCTTCATTTTCAATGTCTCACGGCCTTTCTGGCCCACGATGATTTCCGGATGGCATTTCAAAAACCCCGGTATCAGTTCCCAAGGCAGCAGCTTTCCGAGCAGAATCTTGACTGTCTGACGCACAGGCTTTCCGGCGCTTCTCTTGTCCGCCAGAATCTCGCGCCACAAGTTCGCCACCCTCGTTCCGAATTCCTCCTCTCCCACGCCGGGCTTCAGGTCCACGACCAGCCTGACCTTGCCGCCGTTCACCAGCGTCTTCACCGCGTTCCGGCTCACCGCAAATCCCGCCGGCCCCTCGATTCCGCCGTCGGTAAAGTCAATGTCGCCCTCCATCTCCTGAATCTCGGTGCCATTCGCTTCCAGATGCAAGCCAATGTTTTTCAATGAATTGCCGCACAATGCCTTTCCGGTTTCCGACAGTTCGATGCTTCTGTCGATATGACATTTCAGTTCTCCGTTGTAGCCTTCCGGAATCAATTTATAGCTTTCCGGGACCAGTGCGGTCAATGACGGAAAACATTGTCTTATGCTGTGGCCGAGTTGCTGCGCGATTCTGTAGCCGTCGCCTGTGGAACCTGTGGTAGGGTAGGAGAGCCCTCCTGTGGCGATGACCAGTCTGGAGCCGCCAAATGCCTTTCCGTCAGCCGTTTCCACTATAAATGACTTGGCACCATCTGTTTCTTCGACCCTCACCTCGCTTACCTCGGCGCCGGTTTCTATCCTTGCGCCTGAATGCAATGCCGCGTCCACCAATGCGTCTACGACGTCCATTGAGCGGTGTGAGACAGGAAATGCCCTGTCGCCGCGCTCCACGACGGATTCCACCCCGAAATCATTGAAAAAATCTATCAGGTTTTCGGGTGTCAGATTGTAGAACGAAGGTCGTAATGCATTGGAATTCGCTCTGATATGCTGTGAGAAATCGCTCCAGCCTTTAAGGTTGGTGAAGTTGCAGCGTCCCTTGCCGGTAATCATGATTTTCCGGCCCGGACGTGGCATCTTTTCCAGCACCAGCACGGAAACGTCTTTTCCTGACGTCTTCGCGCCGTACGCTGCCATTAGTCCGGCCGCACCACCACCTATAATGATAATGTCATAATGCTGCATCGCAAGGGAGTAACTATTTGATATTGAATTCGACAGTATTGTTCTCGCAGAACGTTCCGGAAATCGTGGCGAGTCCTTCGGCGCTTTCCCACAATGCCTTTCTCGGGGCCAGTTCTATGCACACGAGGTCGCCTGTCCTTATATAGATACGGGTAGTCGCTTCGGCTATGGTGTCTTCCAGCCTTTCCAGCCCTTCGGCATTGACTCTGAATATTTCCTCTCCGTTTTTGGAGAGTACGAATTCGTTTTCATTGTTCCCGAACACGCATTTCTGGTAAAGCGGTGCCGGCAGGAACGACGTGTGGTCGATGCAGGAAGCGCATGCGAAGTCTTCGGACCCGTTTCCTATGAGGTTTTCCGGATAAAGCAGTACGCCATAATTCGCTGAATCATAATACCTTGACACAAACCTGAGCCCTACGCTCTTTCCTGGTTTGGATATCCTCGCGAACAGCACCGGAGTATAGGTCAATGTCCGGATGAAGTCCTGCGGATAAAAATCCTCATTGTCCTTCTCCCACGTGGTGTCGGGGCGGACAATGATGTTGCCGGCGTATGTCTTTACTATTATGTTCATCTTTTGCGGATATTGGAGCTGCTAGCCCTTCTGGAATTTTCCTTGAAGCAAGTTTACTGCATCAGTAAAGTCCTCTCCTTCAAGCGGTTTCTTCTTCTCGCTCTCGAACTGCTCTTTCAGCCTGGCGAACTGGCGCTTGGTGTCCATGGTGAACTCGCCGTTCATGATCCATGCGAAATAAGCCGGTTCGGTTTCGTATACCTCTCTGGCCGTCCTGCCTTTATGCTTTCCGAAACTGATGGTAGGCTCGTTGTTTTTTCCAAGTATCAGTCTTCCTGCATAATCCACGGTGCGCGGACGTCCGCCTACTCCGGAAAGGAACTCCACGCTGTTCTTCAATGCGCAGTCATGGAATTTGTCCGGCTGCTGATACATTTCCAACTCGCCTTTCAGTACCTCGTATGTCGCCAATGTGTCTGCTTCCGCAGAATGGGCATTTTCGAAATCCTCGCCGCCGCAATAAAATCTGTACGCGGCCTTCAGGTTTCGAGGCTCCATATAATGATAAATTGTCTGCACGTCAATCATCTGCTTCGCATGCAGGTCAATGTCGATTGCAGCCAATGTCTTCTGCGCTTTCTCTTTCTTGTCTGCTGATGTCTTGGCGCTTTTGATGCGCGATTCGCAATATGTCCTCACGCGCTCGATTTCCTCCGCCAGCATAGGGAGGTCGAACTTGGTGGAATTATATCCTGCCAAGTCGCTGTCTTTCAGCCACTCCACCACTTCCGGAGCGATCTCTATGAATTTAGGCTCATTTGCCACATCTTCGTCCTTGATGCCGTTCACCTGGCTGGCACCCGGGTCGATGCTCTTCTGCTTTCCGGCTGAGTAATCCCACGGGCATACCCTCCATGTCTTCACTTCATGATGATTGTCCGGGAAAACTTTCACGAAGCTGAGTTCCACGATGGAATCGGACACAATACTTAATCCCGTGCTTTCGATGTCGAAGAACAGGAGAGGTCTTTCAAGATTAAGTTCCATAATTATTTTACCATTATAGGCATTACGATACCGAATACTTTCTCGCTCTTCACCTCTTCTTCAGACGGCTGAAGCAATGCCGACCTTCTCTTGTCCGCGAACTTCATCACGATTTCCTCGCAGGAAAGGTTGGAAAGCATTTCGATGATATGAGTCGATTTGAATCCGATTGACAACTCGCATCCGTCATACTGGCATGAAATCTTCTCATGTGCCGCAATCTCGAAACCGAGGTCCTGTGCGGAGATTTCCAATGAACCAGGTGCCAGGTCGAACTTGATGTGGTTCGAGCCCTTAGGGGAACATACCGCGATACGCCTTACGGTATTGAGGAGCTGCAAACGGTTGATTCTCAGGATGTTCGAGTTATTCTGCGGAATGATTGTCCTGTATTTCGGATAGTTGCCGACCACGAGGCAGCAGATGATGGTCGTGTTGTCGAACTTGAATATCGCCGTCTTGGCGTCGAAAGTGATGGTGACCACATCCGAATCCTTTCCGATGATGGACTTGATGATGGCCGCATGTCTCTTGTTCAGGATGAATGAGCATGGCCCGGCAGCCTTCACGTCATCAGCAGTGTAACATGTAAGTTTCTGCAAGTCAGAAGCTACGAGCGTGGTGGCGTCCGGTGCAATGTCGAAGTAGATACTGTTCATTACCGGTCTGCTGTCCTCATCGGAAGAAGCGTAGATCGTCTTGCCGATGCCGTCCACGAGGCTCAATGCAGGGAACTCGATGGTCGCTGCATCTTCACCGGTCGTCTGGCTCTCAGGATAGTCGTCAGGGTTGAAATATGGCAATGTGGAAGCACCGCTGGCCCATGCGCATTCGAATTGGTTTTCGCTTATCGTCCTGATGGTCACCGGCTGGTCCGGGAGCTCCTTCAGCAAGTCGTTCAGCTGTCTTGCAGGGACGGCGATTCTTCCTTCCTCTTCAGGTGTTTCGACCTCGATGGAGGTCTTCATGGTGATTTCCTTGTCAGAGGCTGTGACCTCAAGCCGGTTTCCGTTCAATACGAACAGATAATCTTCCAGGATGGCCTCCGTCGTTTTCGCAGGAATGGCCTTGGATATGGTCATGAGACCTTTAAGCAGTTCTGAACTGGATATGACAAGTTTCATATATCTTATAATTTTTTATTTCGCACTTATTACAAAGGTATATAAAATTCCGGAATTGTGGCATATATTTTGATTTTTCAGTCTCCGGCTAAATTTGAATCTTTAAATTGACGTGATATGAAAAAAACAGTTTTAACAGTGTTGGTATCGGCTGCAGTAGCCGGTCTGACAGCGTTTGGCGTAGTGAAGGCATGTACTCCTAAAGTCATTTCCAATGACGGGGTGGTGCTTTCGGATAATGGTGCTGCATACAGGACTGTCAATCTGTCACAGACCGAATATCCGGACTTCACTTATGCGGCAGAATCTGCTGTAGACGCCGTCGTATATGTGAAAGTTACGATAAAGCAGCAGCAGTCTGCGATTGCAGATCCTTTCTTCAAGTTCTTTTTCGGAGACCAGATGGGGCCGCAGTCCAGGGAACAGCAGGGAAGCGGTTCAGGTGTGATCATCCGTTCCGACGGATATATCGTCACCAACAATCATGTTGTCGACGGGGCTACCAAGGTGGAAGTGACATTGAACAACAACAAGACTTATCCTGCGAAAGTCATTGGCACGGACCCGGCAACGGACGTCGCGATCCTCAAGATCGAGGCTACCGGCCTTCCTGTGGTTCCGTTCGGCGACTCCGACAAGTTGAGACTTGGCCAGTGGGTCATTGCCATCGGCAGCCCTTACGACTTGCGCTCGACAATTACGGCGGGCATCATCAGCGCGAAAGGCCGTCAGATGCCTCATGCGCAGGGTGAATTCAAGATTGAATCATTTATCCAGACGGATGCGGCCGTGAACCCCGGAAACAGTGGCGGCGCGCTCGTGAACCAGAAGGGCGAACTGGTGGGTGTCAATACTGCAATTATCTCACAGACAGGTTCTTTCACCGGTTATTCATTTGCCGTTCCTTCCAATATCGTGAAGAGGATTGCTGAGGACCTCATTGACTTCGGAAGCGTGAAAAGAGCATTGCTCGGTATCACAATGAGACAAATTGATGACGAAAAAGCTAAAGAGTTGAAACTTTTTTCTCCAAAAGGTGTATATATAGAGGAGGTTATGAAAGGAGGGGCTGCCGACAAGGCCGGAATCCACAAGGGTGACGTGCTCGTTGCCATAGATTCCACAGAGACCGGAACTCCTTCTTCTGTGCAGGAAAAAGTCAATTCGTATCACCCTGGCGACAAAGCTGATATAACAGTTATCCGTAATGGTGAGAGGAAGACTTTGGAAGTTACATTCCAGGGAACATCTATGGAGACAGGTGCCAAGGACATCGACGGCTCAGTGGCTTTCTATGGAGCGAAACTTATGGAAGCATCGAAGGAAACTTGCAGTCAGCTTGGACTGAAAGGTGGTGTCGAGATAGTTTCCGTAGGTCCGGGAAAGGTCCAGGAAGCGGGAGCCGAAGAGGGTTTTGTCATCTTGTTCGTGAACGACCAGCCTGTAAGCAAGCCTGAAGACGTGGTAAATATTGCCAAGAAAGCGAAGAGAGGCATTTACGTGGAGGGTATCACCAAATATGGTAAAGCCGCTTACTTTGCTTTCGGCAAAGAAGACTAAACAATTAATATGAGACAACTGAAAATTACAAAGTCGATCACCAATCGTGAGAGTGCCTCGCTGGACAAGTATCTGCAGGAGATCGGCCGTGAGGAATTGGTTTCACCGGAAGAAGAGGTGGAACTTGCGCAGAGGATCAGAAAAGGTGATCAACGAGCATTGGAAAAACTAACCAGAGCGAATTTGAGATTCGTGGTTTCTGTTGCGAAACAGTATCAGAATCAGGGACTTAGTCTCCCGGACCTTATCAATGAAGGTAACCTTGGCCTTATCAAGGCTGCGGAAAAATTCGATGAGACCAGAGGATTCAAGTTCATCTCTTACGCTGTGTGGTGGATCCGCCAGTCGATTCTGCAGGCTCTCGCAGAGCAGTCGAGAATCGTAAGGCTTCCGCTGAACCAGGTCGGTTCGCTCAACAAGATCAACAAGGCATTGTCCAAGTTCGAGCAGGAGAATGAGCGTCAGCCTTCAAGCGAGGAACTTTCGGAAATGATCGACGTCCCTAAGGACAAGATTTCCGACACGCTGAGGGTTTCCGGAAGACATGTGTCCGTGGATGCTCCTTTTGTCGAGGGCGAGGACAACAGTTTGCTCGACGTGTTGCCTAACGATGACTCTCCAAGTGCCGACAGGGGACTGGTGAACGAGTCATTGAACACCGAAATCGAGAGGGCATTGTCCACATTGTCAAGCCGCGAGCGCGAAATCATCAAGTCTTTCTTCGGCATCGGATGCCAGGAGATGACGCTTGAGGAAATCGGAGAACGTTTCGGCCTTACAAGGGAGCGTGTCCGCCAGATCAAGGAAAAGGCGATCAGAAGGCTCAAGAGCCCGAGCCGCAGCAAACTGCTGAAAGGCTATCTCGGATAATCACCAATGCTGTAATTTGTTACAATGACACCAGAATTATTTATACAGAACAAGGCCGCAGAGGCCATAAAGAATTTGTACGGAGCTGACGTAGATGCTGCATCGCTTCAGGTCCAGGTTACCAAGAAAGAGTTCGAGGGCGACTATACACTGGTCGTCTTCCCTCTTTTGCGTATTACCCACGCGTCTCCGGAAAATACCGGCAATGCCATCGGCGAATGGTTGAAAGCCAATGTCTCCGAAATCGCCGGCTACAACAGCGTGAAAGGATACCTGAACATCCTTTTCTCGCCATTGTACTGGAACGAGCTGTTTACGGAAATCGCTTCCGACAAGGAATTCGGCAACCTTCCGTCTACCGGAAAGAACATCATGGTGGAGTTCTCTTCGCCTAATACGAACAAGCCGCTCCACCTCGGACACATCAGGAACAATCTTCTCGGAGACTCAGTGTCCAGACTGCTGAAGGCTTGTGGAAACAATGTTATGAAAGTCACTCTCGTCAATGACCGCGGAGTCCATATTTGCAAGTCAATGCTTGCCTGGCTCAAAGTCGGAAACGGCGAGACTCCCCAGTCTTCCGGCAAGAAGGGAGACCACCTCGTGGGAGATTGCTATGTGGCATTCAACAACATCTACAAGCAGGAGGTTGACGAACTCGTGGCCGGAGGGATGAGCAAGGAAGAAGCCGAGAAAGAGGCTCCTTGCCTGAAGGAAGCGCATGACATGCTCGTGAAGTGGGAGCAGGGCGACAAGGAAGTCCGCGACCTCTGGAAGAAGATGAACGGCTGGGTAATGGACGGTTTCGACGAGACCTACAAGGCATTGGGCATCTCCTTCGACAAGACATATTTCGAATCTGACACGTATCTCCTCGGCAAGGAATTGGTACAGAAGGGATTGGATATGGGCGTATTCGTTACTGACCCGGACGGTTCGGTATGGTGCGACCTTACTGCCGACGGTCTGGACAGGAAACTCCTGCTCAGGAGCGACGGTACTTCCGTCTACATGACACAGGACCTCGGTACCGCTGAAAGGAGATTCTCCGAATATAATCTGGACGAGCACGTATACGTTGTGGGAAATGAGCAGAACTATCATTTCCAGGTATTGAAGCTCATTCTCAAGAAGCTCGGCTTCAAGTGGGCTGACGATATCTTCCATCTTTCATACGGCATGGTGGAACTTCCTGAAGGCAAGATGAAATCCAGGGAAGGAACCGTCGTGGATGCGGATGACCTCATCGAAAAAATGTATGAGGAGGCCAAAGAGACTTCCGTCGAGTCCGGAAAGCTCGCCGACATGCCGGAGGATGAGAAAGAGAAACTCTTCCACTCCATCGGTCTCGGTGCATTGAAATACTTCATCATGAAGGTGGACCCGAAGAAGACAATGCTGTTCAATCCCAAGGAATCCATTGACTTCAACGGCAACACCGGTCCGTTCATCCAGTATACTCATGCGAGAATCAAGTCCATTCTCAGGAAAGCAGATGACTTGGGACTTGCACATGATGTTACCGTACTGAAAGACAGCATTTTGCCTTCTACCAAGGAAATCCGTCTCATCAAGTTGCTGAATCTCTATCCTTCGAAGATAGCAGAGGCCGGAGCGGCATATTCGCCGGCAATCATTGCCAATTATGCTTATGACCTGGCCAAGGAATTCAACCAGTATTATCATGAGACGAGAATCCTTCAGGAGGAAGACAAGGATGTCCTGAGATTCAGACTTGTCCTTATCCAGACACTTGCGGATGTCCTCACCAAGGCGATGGGCATTCTCGGCATAAATCTTCCTGAAAGGATGTAATTCTTATGGCAGCAAATGGGGAAGCATATATGTTCCCGACCTCGAAAAAAGAGGTTGAGGCATTAGGCTGGGACTACATTGACGTCATACTTTTTACGGGAGATGCTTTTGTGGACCATCCCTCTTTCGGGACTGCCTGTATAGCGCGTTGGCTTCAGAAATGGGGCTGGCGCGTTGCCGTTGTGCCGCAGCCCAACTGGCGGGATGACCTCAGGGATTTCAAGAAGCTTGGCGCGCCGAGGCTTTATTTCGGGATCAATGCCGGTGCGATGGATTCCATGGTGAACCATTACACGGCATCCAAACGGCTCCGCCACGACGACGCATATACGCCGGAAGCCAAATTCGGGCAGCGGCCTGACAGGGCGGTGACAGTGTATGCCAAGATATTGAAGGAGTTGTATCCGGATGTTCCTGTCATCATCGGCGGCGTGGAGGCTTCTCTCCGCAGGCTTACCCATTACGACTATTGGGATGACTGCCTGATGCCTTCCGTGCTGGTTTCCAGCGGTGCCGACTATCTCTGTTACGGCATGGGCGAAAAGCCGATGCTGGAGTTCACCCGTGGCATCGAGGCGGGCCGGAGCATGCATGACATGCAGAAGATTCCGCAGCTGGCATTCTTCAGGACCGGAAAGCCAAAGATGAGAGAGGGCGTGTTCCAGCTCCATTCTTTCGAGGAATGCAAGAGGGACAAACGCGCATTCGCGGAGAATTTCCACTATATCGAGATGTATGCGAACATGATGCATCCGGATACCTTGGTGGAATGTTGCGGAAACGGCTATGTCCAGGTGAATCCGCCGTATCCTCCTTCATCACAGGAAGATATGGATTCGTTCTGGGACCTTCCGTTTACGAAGAGGCCGCATCCTCGGTATAACGGCAAACGCATTCCGGCGTATGACATGATCAAATATTCGATCAATACGCACAGGGGATGCTTCGGGGGCTGCAATTTCTGTACGATTGCCGCACATCAGGGCAAGTTCATCCAATCCCGTTCCGAGGCTTCCATCGTCAAGGAGGTCAAGGGGCTGCTGGATGTTCCGGGATTTGCCGGCAATATCTCCGATCTGGGTGCGCCTACTGCGAACATGTACGGCATGAGGGGCAAGAACCAGGAATTGTGCAATGTCTGCCGACGCAAGTCGTGTCTGTTCCCCGCTCCGTGTCCGAACATGGACCGCAGCCATGAGCGTGTCTTGAAGATGTATCATAAGGTGATGTCCGTCAAGGGAATACGCCATGCTTATATCGGCAGCGGCATCCGCTATGACCTCTTCCTGAATGAAAACGGATTCGTGGACAAGACCTCATATCCGTATCTGAAGGAACTGATTCTCGACCATACTTCGGGCCGTTTGAAAGTCGCTCCTGAGCATACCGAGGACAATGTCCTTTATTATATGGGCAAGCCGTCGTTCCGTCTGTTCTGCCGGTTGAGGAAAGAGTTCGACAAGATAACGCGTGATGCCGGGCTTCATACCGGTATTGTGCCGTACTTCATTTCCTCCCATCCGGGCTGCCATATGAGCGATATGGAAAAGCTTGCGGCGAATCCGGCACTGAAGGGCATCTACATGGATCAGGTGCAGGATTTCACCCCTACGCCGATGACTACTTCTTCCGTCATGTTTTATTCCGGATTGGACCCCCGGACCATGAAACCGGTGTTCACGGAGCACGATCCTGAAAAGAAAAAGATGCAAAAATCATTTTTCTTCAAAAAAAAGTGATGAAACATGTATCTAATTAGAAAAAATGTCCTATAATTGCACCGCGAATTAAAACAAGTAAACAATAATGGCGACAAATCAGAAAAAGAGGGCAGTTGTCAGTTACGAAAATATGTCTGAGGAACTGGCGGCGGCATTTGCGGAGAAGTACCCTAAGGGGTTCAGTGATTATCTTCCTGACTTGATAAAATATGACAAGCCTGATGGAACATGCTTCTATGCTGTTTCCATTGAGATTCCTGATGCCATATATCTGGTGAAGATAAAAGTCAAGACCGATGATGCAGATGACATCGAAAGATGGCTCAACGAGGGCGATGAAGGAGCTGATGACGGAGGAAACACCTCATCAGAAGATGGAGGCGAGACCCTTCCGGATGACAATATTGCCCAATATTCATCTGGAGATGACGATTCAGCGGATGCATAGTCCTTTCCGAAAAAACCTGACAAACTATGAAAGGCTGGCCAAAATTGATTTGGACCGGCCTTTTTTCATCTATTTTTTTTGTAAGTTTGCAAGATAAGTGACTACGGAAATGTTTACGGGACTGCGCCTGATTATGAGAAACATATTGAGAAGCCTGTCTGAAAAGAACAAGCTTCTGATTTTGTCGTTGGTCGTGGGTATCAGCAGCGGATTGGCCGCCGTCCTTCTGGAAACATTGGTAAGGGCCATACATCATGGTCTGACATCCTGGTTCGACGGCGCGTTGGACAATTATCTTTATCTGGTTTATCCGGGTATCGGTATGCTCCTGTCCCTCCTCATCCTGAAATTCATCGTCAAGGACAATATCGGTCATGGCGTTACCAAGGTGCTCGTGGCGATTTCGAAGAATGAATCCCGTATCAAGCCGCACAACATGTGGTCATCCATATTGACCAGTTCATTGACCATCGGATTCGGCGGTTCCGTGGGTGCGGAGGCTCCTATCGTCTACACCGGAGCTGCCATCGGCTCGAATTTCGCGCGGTATATGGGCATGTCCTACAGGAACATAACCATCCTGCTGGGATGTGGTGCCGCCGGTGCCGTGGCAGGAATCTTCAAAGCCCCGCTAGCCGGCGTCCTGTTTACCCTGGAGATTCTCCTTTTCAATATATCCATGACATCAATGATGCCGTTGCTGTTGTCCACGGTGTCCGCGACGATGGTTTCATATATATTCCTGGGAGACAACCTTCCGTTCGAGTGCACCCTGATGCCGTTCGACATAAAGAATGTGCCGTTCTACGTCCTCCTTGGTTTCTTCTGCGGGGCCTGTTCGCTTTATTTCCTCAGGACAACGCTGAAACTTGAGGACAGGCTGGGCAAGATGAAGAATCCATATACGAAATGGGCTTTCTGCGCTGCCGGACTGGGTCTGCTGATATTCCTTTTCCCACCGTTGTACGGCGAAGGTTACGATGCCCTGTCTCCGCTTCTGAACGGCCAGGAAATCTCCTATGACGGCGAATCAATGTTGGCCTTCATGCTGCACAAGCCGTGGATGGTCCCGGTTTTCTTCGCATTGATCCTGATACTCAAGGTCTTCTCAATGACTTTCACCAATGCCGGCGGAGGCGTGGGAGGTACTTTCGGTCCGACATTGTTCGTGGGCGCCATTGCCGGTTTCCTGTTCGCCTGGCTCCACCAGCAAGGACGGTATCAGGACTACTGGCAGATGATTCGGAAGAAGGCGTTGCGGCTTCTGTTGCCGTTTGCCGTATTCGGCACATTGATGATGGCGACCACAGGCGTTCCTTCCAGCCGTGGATGCTCTATCGGGGGTCGATTTCGCATCTATGGTATCTCACTGCGCTTTTCTGGTGCTTCGCCGTCGGGGGAATCACGCAACGCCATCTCGCCAGATCGCGCCGATGCGCCTGCAGGTGGTGGGGAGTATTCTTCCTGCTGCTCTTTGCAAACAGCCTTGCCGATCATATCCCTGCTTTGCTAGGGGTGCAGTACCTCCTCCGTCAATACGAGTGGTTTCTGCTGGGACAGCTCCTTGCTGCCTGTCACAACCCCGTCTTCGGATTCATTGGCACGTGGCATCTTGGCATCCCTCTGATGCTGCCCTTTGCCATTCTCTCATGGTTCTTCCCCGATCCATACGAGCCTGAGTGCTGGCATACCCGTGTGATGGTCGCCGGCTTCCTGATAGGCCTCTTTCCGCTGACGGAGTTAATATGCGCAAAATGCCCGGAAAAGGCCTTGAGGCCATTTGAATGGCTTGGGAAATTCACCTTCGGCATCTACATCTTCCATAACTGGATCGGACCGTATATGATCTCCCGGACGGCCAAGCGGCTTCTGCCATTGGAACAGCTTGCCCTCGACCATGTCGTCCTGTTCCCATTCCTCCTGACCGCAACAATCATCGTCGTCTCGTTTGCGCTGACATGGCTGATGATGAAAAACCGTTTTGGCAAAATGCTGATGGAATAGATCCTGCCGGAAACGCAATGCCGCACAAACGCTTCATCGTCATTGACGTATGGGTAAGCCTGCTTCTATGCTTCGTCCTGCTTGGGCATTGCAGTTTTCCCAATGCACCAGGGTGGTATGCGAACGAGGTCCACACATGGATATACAGCTTTCACATGGCGGCCTTCTATTTCGTTTGCGGCTTCTTGGTTGCGCATTCCTATCGTCCGCTGACGGATGCCAGGAGCTATTTCTCATACATTGGTCGCAAGGTAGTCAAATTTGGTACACCCTTTCTTGGCTTCGGTATCACCTTATGCATATATCATGCTTTTGTGGAAAAGGGTGGCGGTTTGGAACTCCTCAAGGCTGATTTGCAGACGCTGTTTCTCAATCCCATCACCTCCCCCAGCGGCTATCTCTGGTTCATATATCTGCTTTTGGAGTTCTATCTTGTAGCGCCCGTCTTCTGCCAATTCTATTCCTGGACCATCCTTCCGGGGGGGATGACGGCAATTCTCCTATGCTGGCGACCATTGCCGAGTTGTCTTTGCCTCCAGCTTCTTTCCAGGTATCTGCTCTTCTTCCTGCTGGGAGTCGTCGCAAGAAAGCATCTGGCAGGGCTTGCTTCAGTGGCAGGGAAGAGATGGGGGGTGAGCATATTATCATGTGCGCCGCCTCTATGGCTGGCATCAATTATCCTCTTTGCGGAAAAACACCCTTTGGTTCCGGCGCTGCTTTCACTGCCAGCCCTTTACTTGATTGCCCGGGAGTTGTCGAAAAACAAACGCCTCGCCATATTCTGCGAGTTTTTGTCCAGACGGTGCTTCGCAATCTACCTTTGGCAGATGATATTCATACAGCTGTTGGCACTTATTTTGTTCCGTTTCTGCCATCTGCCACACTGGTGTCTGCTGATGTCGGTGATTCCCGTCGGAATCGCGGTTTCGCTGCTGGCAGACTGGGCTTGGAATGCCGCCAGGCGGCGGATGCAGTCGGCATTCTTGAAAACAACCTGAAATGATGTCACGCGACTTCTCCATCTCGGCTATTCGCATGCTGGCTACAATGGCAATAGTCTGCTCGCATATTGCGATGCTCCATGCCTCGGAGCTTTATTTCTGGTTCAACCTTGGCGTGCAGCTTTTCGTGCTGATCTCTGCAGAGCTTTTCGCGAGGCAAAACATCCAGCGCCCTCTGACATGGCTGGGACAGCGCTTTGCCTCCATACTTGTTCCATACCATGCCTACCTGGCAATTGCATTCCTGCTGGGAAGGCTTTGCGGACAACCGCCCAACTTGTGTGGGGTGGTTCGCTATTTGACTGCCACTCAGGGCATTGGATTTGCCTCTGCATCGTTTGCCCCACAACATTCTCTAGGCCATCTCTGGTTCATCACCTACATCCTGCTGGCCTACGTGATGACCCCGCTCCTGCAATGGGCGGACAGAAAGGTCAAGGCTGAAAGCCCTTGGCGTGCTCATCTGCATATTCTGCGTTCTGCTGACCACGGCGGCAAATCGTCTGCTGGGGTGGCAGGTACTTCATTCCAGTTTCCTGTCGCTCTATGTCTATGGATACGTGTCTTTCCGTAACAGCAGTTATCCATTTGCCGAAACACGTCTGCCGATTTCCATAGCACATCTTCTTTTCTGCGCGTTAGGACGTGGAGCCCTCCGATATCTGCTTCTGAATTCTGCACAATTTCTTACTGCAACAGGGGCGCACTTCGCCGCCACCGTGGCCTACAACACGCTTGATTTTATGACGGGAATCTTCCTATACCTATTGCTGCGAAGGCTAACCTCGTCTGGTACACTCTCCAGGTTCAAGCGAATGTGGGACTTCAGCGACCGTTGTTCCTACGGCATCTACCTGACTCACATGCTTGCAATTATTCTCTCATTTTGGGTTGCCAGCGACTGTCACTGGCTCGTCCAAGGAACATGTTCTCTGGCAATCGCCATCGCCCTGGGCTGGATGTTCCACTATATGACAGGCCCTCTCGTTGCCCACATCCGGGGCTAATCTCTTGACCAGGCGTTATCCACAGTTTGATTTAATGCGAAGCTTTGCCGCGCTTCTTGTGGTATGGCTTCATGTCTGTTCGCAATGCCAGGATGGATTGCCGGACGGCGGGGGGCGGCTCTCATGCCTGGTTCTCAACCAGATGTGCTTTGTGGGCGTGCCGCTTTTCATCATGATCAGTGGTGGTCTGCTTGTGCGCGACGACAACCAGGATGTCCTGCCATTCTGGAAGAAACGCCTTGCCAGGCTAGCCATTCCAATGCTATTCTGGACAGTGGCCTACCTTGTCCTGCGCTATTTCCAAGGCGATGGCTTCTCTTTCAAGAATGCTGTGTTCTCCACATTGCGCGGTGTCCCGTACTATCATCTCTGGTATCTCTATATGCTTCCTGGATTATATGCGGTGACGCCATTGTCTTCCAGGCTATTCGCGCATTGCTCCTTCGAAGAAAAGTGCCTGTGGACATTGTTTGCACTGGCCATCCCGTGGCTGAACCATCTCACGGAGATGGCCTTGGGGACATATTCCTGGAATGCCGGCCAGCGGCTTTTCATCAATCTCTTCCTGCCCTTCATTGGTCTGTACCTTCTCGGTGCGGTACTTGTCGAAGCCACAGAGAAAAGAACGAACATGGGAACAGGTGTCGCGCTGGCTCTCGGGGGGGGTATTTTGACAATTGCCATGGCGTTTATCAGCGCAAAAACGAACCCTGCGTTG
>OQVL01000877.1_pt1 | contig 17106 bp, 13 predicted proteins | sample 1691501 | NCBI WGS metagenome assembly OQVL01 (sample SAMN03418253, study PRJEB22391) | human gut metagenome | biome: human-gut; feature: organic feature; material: feces | host: Homo sapiens | place: Tanzania | collected 2013-01 | reverse complement strand
TAGTGCTTGATACTGCATTTTTTTAACGAATTTCCAATAAACAACTCAAAAAAAAATATGAAAGGTTGAAAAATGAAAAAACAACTTGTTGGAGCAACAGCAGCAGCTTTGCTTATTGGACTCTGCGGATGCAAGAGTGTCACTGTAAACAGCCGGCCAGGAGGAGTCAACGCCCGTTCTGAAGGTCAAACACTGGAAGGAAATCCAGTGAAAGTCGATGTAAATTTTTTCAAGGGCAAAAAAATTACTCTTTCCAAAAGCGGGTATGCAAGCAAAACTGTGAATGTTACATTCGACTCGCCCAGCACAATTAGCGTGTCGCTTGACAGAGAATTCAATGTTAAGTCCAATCCTTCCGGAGCAAGCATTTTTGTGGATGGCGAAGAAGTAGGAAAAACTCCGGAGGACGCAGTTGTCATGAATGACTCCGGCGCTACTGTTCTGGAAGTCCGCAAAAAAGGGTGGCTTCCCGCAAAAATGACGATCAAGGAAGATACCCCGACCGATATTACTTTGACAATGGAGCAGGATGGTTCCGGCCGCCGGATCCTTGATTTGGTTCCGACTTCAGACGGAGTCATGGTAAAGAGCGAGCCGATTTTCTCGGATACGGATATCGGCGAACATTCCCCGAACGTTTCTTCCTGCAAAAAACTGACCAATCAGGCACAGACGGAATTCATCCTGAGTTTCAGCCTGCTGCCGGACGGCAGAACGCTGGTGACCAGCATTCTGGAAGAACTTACAGTGAAAAACAAAACCGAATACCGTGCCAATATCTGGCAGCTCAATACCGGAATCGCCGGAGCTCCTCGAAAAGCGGTAACCCAGGGTGATTATTTTGACATTCATCCGAACCCCTCCATCGATGGATCAACACTCTATTTTTCCACAACCCGCAACGGCCGTCTTGGAATTTGGAATTTGAAATTGAGCGGCAAAGGAGGTCTTCGCACAGTAACGATGGGCAATACTGCGGATTATTCTCCTGCGCTGAAACCGAAAACAGAGCATGTTTTTTATGCAGCCATTCTTCCCGGAAGTTCTTCGCCGGCTTACATCTGGAACAAACCCTCCAACGGAGGCATGCCGGAACAGCTGACGGAAGGTTACGATCCGCAGTGGAGTCCCAATGGCAGAAAACTTCTTTACATCAAAGGCGACGTCAAGAAGAATAAAGCGCGCATCTGGATTTGTGATGCGGACGGTGGCAATCAGACTCTGCTCTCTGCCGGAAGCGGCGAATTCAATGATATTGACGCCCGCTGGTCTACTGACGGCAAAAAAATCATTTTCGCCAGCAACCGTTCTATCCTGAAAGGCAAACACAACTATGACATTTATATCATGGATGCGGATGGAGGAAATCTCACTCAGCTGACGACAAATGGTTCACATGACGATAAGCCGGTCTTCGGACCGGATGGGGAAACGGTGTTCTTCCGTTCCAATCGCGGACTTGTCTGGGATATCTGGACGATGAGAATCAACACAGAAAAGTAACAGACACAGACACTTCTTTCCCCGGAAAACCCGGGGAAAGAATGCTTCAATCCTTCGTTCAGGAATCCATAATCGTATGGGATTCCTGAACAATGAATTGAATCATAAACAGCAATCAGGAGACTTTGTGAAAATGATAAAACAGTTTTTTCTGGCTATGATGGTCTGCATTGTCAGCTTGAGCCAAACCGGTTGCGGTTTAAGCATTGTTCAGGATTGGCAGGCGAGCGGCGGAAAAGCGATCACTGGCGGCGGAGCAATTGCCGGGAAAGATTATGTTAGTGGTCTGAAACCCAGCGAGAATGCCCGCAAATATTTTGCAAAGATTTCCGCAAATGACGACACCCCCATTGAAACAATAAGACGGACTGATGATTCTCCCAGTAAAACAGGGGTACGTTTCGTAAAAAACGGCGGTATTCTCATACCTCCCGGGGTAACAATTTCATTTACGAACAGAGGGTATTGTATGGATCCGCATCTTCCTGCGCCCAAGGCGGGGGAAGAGTATCAGCTGATTCCAATGACACAATTGATTCCGGAAGATCTGCAGGGTATTTATAAAAAATTAGTGACCAAGGCATCTTCTGGCGATCTATCGGTTCAAAGAAATATGCAGCATCTGGTATGGGCTCTGCGTACAGCCGGGACAGATGCGGCTTTTGCAAATAATCTTACGCCGCAGCAAAAACGGATTCTTGACCGCTGCTCGGAATATCCGGGACAGTTTGAAGAATTCAACGCCAATGCGAAAGCCAACAGCAAAGCACTGAAAGAATTGATTGGATTGGCAGATTCGTTTCTGAACGTCAAAATCGGTAATGTGAGTTACAAGGCGAGCGATCTGCTTGATCCTGATGTCGGCAACAAGAAAATCAACGAGCATCTCAATCAGCTGATCGGGATGAGTCAGCATCTCCCGGTGGAAAAGAGTGGGTTCAACTTCGGCGAGATCCAGCCCGGCATCTACACCGACGTACAGGGGACAGGGCCATTGCAGTACCGGGCAAAAATCGCCAACGCTTCATCCCGAGAAATCATTTTTTATCCAGCCAACTATGTTGGACAAGTTGGTAGCGGGACAAAATCTCAGAAACTTACTTTTTTCGCCAATGCAGATTCTTCACAACGCCAGCGGGTAACCGGAAGTAACAAAGACGAGGTTGATGTCATTGCTCGCAATGGTCAATGTAATTACGCAAATTTCAATAAGGTTTTTACAGACAATGAAATGAAACATTACGATAACATTTCAGATGCTGAAAACGCATTGAAAAGAGAATTGCAGAAAGCATTAAATAAAAAAAACGAGTGCGTTGCCGTTATATATGAAGAAAGGAACAGTAGAGGAAGAGTTACAGGCTATAAAGTGTCTTCTGCTGTCGACACTGGTTCAGAATGCGGATTTGTAGATAATTCAAGCTATAACCCCAATTATGATTTTCGTAGTTATAGAAAGGTCGCGATTGGTCATACGCATGGGCAACCAGATAAAAACTATGGAAATCCGTATATCCCATCTGAAGATGACAAGCAGGGGAAAACGCCTTGTTATCTTTTGAACCCTGATGGTGTTTGGGGGAATGTGTCAGATCCGGGGGTAAATTGGGATCCCAAAGGCAAGGGAAGAAAATATGAGTGATTTTTCTCACTAAGGCGAACAATAATACTGGAGATGGATGGGAATGAAAAAAAGTTTTTGGCTTGTGGTAATCATCTGTTTATTGATCACCGGCTGTGTCTTCGACTTTTCCTCGGAGGCGCCGGTGGTCGGCGGGCTGTCGCTGATCGACTTCACCGACCGGTCGGGCGAGGAGTATTGCGGAAAGATGGGCAAACTTTTCGCGGAGCATTTTTCCGCCGAAGAACTGACGAAGATTTCGTCAATCTATCAGGACGGGAATTACATGCTTCTTTTGAACGAGTATCTCGAAAATCCCGGTCCGGAACAGACCCGGAAGCTCGACGCCTGCCTGCGCGCCAAGTGGGGCGAGGATATCTACGACCGCGTCAATACGGGCGTCTTTCACGGCAAAAGCTGTCAGCTCAAACGCTCCTTCATGGCGGCGGGCGAGCAGAACGAGTTGCGGGCGAAACTGGATGACCCGACTTATCACAGCATCCTCGTCGGGATCGATGCCATGACGCTGCAGAAAAAACAAACGAAGTGAGGCAAATTGAAAACCCGAAAACAAATCATGAAATGGTGCGGACGCCTCCTGCCGCTTTTTTGGCTCGGCATCATCACGGGCTGCCGGTCCGTGCCGATTACGGAGCGAACCCAGCTGATGCTGACGACATCCGGTTACGAGAATAATCTCGGTGTCGAGGCGTATGCGGAGTACAAGGCAAAATACAAACGCTCGGCTAACTCCGAATACAATCAGGCTCTGGCACGCTGCGGCAAAGCTATCGCAAAAGCGTCGGGAGCGGATGACTTCGATTGGCAGTTTACAGTATTGGAAACCAATGTGCAGAATGCCTTCTGCCTTCCCGGCGGCAAGGTTGCCGTCTATTCCGGCATCATGGCGCTCATGCGCAACGAGGCAGAACTTGCCTTCGTTGTCGCCCATGAGGTCGGCCATGCCATCGCCCGGCACGGCGGCGAACGGCTGTCATGGGGGTATCTGCAATCGTTGGGCGGCATTCTGGTTGCGGCCGGACTGAACAACGAGACAGCTTCCGAGGTATATGGAATCGGAACAAATCTCGGTGTGATACTGCCGTTCAGCCGGAGCAACGAAACCGAGGCGGACACAATCGGGCTGATTCTGATGGCGAGAGCAGGCTACAATCCTCACGCAGCGGTACATTTTTGGACCCGGTTCAGCAGCAGTTCTTCGGCAGGCTTGTTGGGAAATCTGATGAGCACGCATCCCTGTGACGCAGACCGGATCGCTGCGATGAACAACAATATGCCGCTTGCCGAACAGGAATACAAAACGGCCCGCAGCAAAAAGGGATTCGGCATGACGTTTTCCCGGTAATGTAAAAATAAAAACAAAAAATTGAACCAAATTCGGATTTCATAAACAACGAAAGGAAAAACTCAAAATGGAAAACCAAACCACGAAAAAATGTCCGTTCTGCGCAGAGGAGATAGACAGCCGTCTGGAAAAATGCCCGTTCTGTGCAGAATACCTGAATCCGTCATCGGAAACAGCATCGGCTGCGCAGCCAGCGAATCCAAAACAGGGTTCCATTCAAAGTCAACTGGGCGCGATGCTTGGACAATCGCCTATCCAGATTAACTTCTCCAACATGCCTGGACAATATAAATCCAATGCTCCGCTGATTCTGGGGATCATTGCCGCAGTATTGACTCTGCCGGCGGTGTTGTGCACAGCCATCTGCGCCGGAGTTGCCAGCAGCGGTCCTACCAGAGGAGACATGGGGCTGGCAAACAGTATGGGGCGGGCATTGTGGGTTGTTGTGATTTGCGCACTTGTCTGCTTTGTTTGCAGTTTTCTTGGGAAGACAAAAAATTCAGCCATATATGGAACTGTGCAGATCATCAGCGCACTGATTCTGACTTTGGTAAGTCTTATCTCCTTCAATTTGTTTTCACTGGCGGGAGCTGTCTGTTATTTGATTGGCGGTATTATTTCCTGCCTGAATATGAAGCGGCTGTAATGCACCATGTATCCCCGAATCGGAACTCCTCCGCATGTGTTGAATCTGTATATGGTGTGCGCCGGGCTGGGTCTTGCTGCTGTTGTGTGGCTGACTTTGCGGCAGCTGAAAAGTCTCCCCAATGGGAAGCAGCTGGAAAACCGGCTCATGATCTGCATACCTGGATTGTCACTGTGCGGAGTGTTCTGCGCTTTCTGGCTGGATGCGGTATTTCATCGCGGTCTTGCTGGAATCCTGCAGCCGCGCTGGGGTGGAGGATTGACTTTCTACGGCTGGCTGATCGGAGCAGTATTCTTTTTCCGCGTTTATTCATGGACAGCACACGTGGAGTACATGACTCTGCTGAATTTATTTCTGCCGGCCTTTGCGCCGGCACAGGCTTTCGGCAGGATCGGCTGTTTTCTGGGGGGATGCTGTTATGGAAAACCCGGCGGCGGCTGGATAGGAATTTGTTACCCGGAAGGATCTCTTGCCGATAAAACATACGGAAATCAGCCGTTGTATCCGGTTCAGCTTTTGGAAGCAGGACTTCTTTTTCTGCTGGGCTGGTTTCTGTTCCGCAGAGTCCGTTTTGAATACAGAGGGGCATTCTATCTGCTTATGCTGGGGTTGATACGTTTTCCCCTTGAATTTCTGCGGGGCGATTCTCGCGGGAAAATCTCCGGCTTGGAAATGCTGTCGCCGGCGCAATGGATCAGTATTGTATGTTTACTGGCGGGTATCAGCCTGATAATCCGGCTGTATCGTTGGGATGTCAAAGGAAAATCAGAACAAACAATTTGAAAGGAACCTATTCATGAATATGGAAAAGAAATGTCCATTCTGCGGACAGAACATCAAGGCGGATGCTGTCAAATGCCGCTATTGCCGTCAAATGCTGCCATTTATCCAGACAACACCTGTTTCGAAAATTGATCCCAAACGGCAAAAGATAAAATTGATATGCGCAATTGCGCTGGTAGGAATCTGTGCGTTGTTCTGCATCAGCTCCATCGTAAAATACACGGCTCAGAAACGCGAAGAAAAGCTCAAAGATATGCGGCGCTGGCAAGCCCAACAAGCAGCGAAAGAGCAGAAATGGAAAAATTATGCAGCGCCCAGCAGGTCATTTCAACCGCAGCCTGCGCCGCAGCCTTTGGCTGATCGCTACAAGGAAACTCGTTTTGTCCGAAACAAGAAAAATGATTTTCCTGTTTATATAGAAGTCTGCAGTGTTTATAATGTGCAGAATAAACTGGTTTTCCTGCTGAAAAATATTTCGGATCGACCTATTTATGCTTGTGCATTTACATACACCGCTTCTTCTGCCAGCCAAGATAAACCGTATATATGGAACGGCTACAAGAAAACATGGAAACCTAATGAAACAATTCTGGTCAGCGGGCATCCATTGTTACTTGAACAAAATCTTAAAAAACAGTATTTCCGACCGACAGGATATATCAAAGATATGATGGTGGTTTTTGCTGAACCATCATATCTCCATAATTGGAAACGGGAAAAGACTCCGAACCTTCCGTTATACCGAGGTCTAATGTCCGGCATGACCCAAAAAGAAGTTCATGCAAAAATGGCGGATTATAATCTGTCTTGCCACAACAGCGGTAAATGGGAAGGCTGTAATAAAAAATGTGTATTCAAAATAGGAGACAGCACCGCATATATGTGGTATTCCGATGTTCGCAGCAAACCGGAACTGATGCGAGTTGAAGTTGTTTTTCCACGGACAACATCTATGAATGAAGTCAAAAAGAGTGCAGAGCAGGCATATGGATCAGCGGTTTCGCGGGTTGTACAGCTTCCGATTCCGGATATTCAGTACTACAATCGGCGAATCAAAGCCTACGGCTGCTTCCCCGGTTATTACATTCAGAAGCCCGGCTTTTCTGTGGTTATCGGCGGTAATGCTGAATCAAGCAGTGCCATCCCTGCATCGGAATGGTCCAGTGATTACGGTATGGACGGGAAGTACCGTAAAGGATTTACAGGCAAGGAACAGCAGCTGTTGAGAAAATACAGTACGCGCCTGTATGATATTTACATGATTGTCTCTGATACCGCCAGATGCACCAATAAAGACAGAAAACAAGAATGGCTGTATGGGTTCTGGGAGGAATGTGAATACCTGACAGAATTGTTTAAGAGCAAACGTTCTAAATACGACAAGGATCTGAGTCTTGCAATAGTGGATCCGAACATGGAAGAAATTGCCAGACTTCGCCAGAAATACGGCAACATACAGAAAGCAGAAGGGAAAAGACTGTCTGAAGCGAAGAAAAAATTGGAGGCTGTTCTGAACAATACTCCGATTAAATTCACGGTTTTCAATTTTGGTGTTTCTAAACAAATCATGCACTCTGGAACTATGCAGTCGTTTCTGGACGTTTCTCATCCAAAAGTTCGCCGCCGCTCTTCTGCGCTGGAAAAAACGGTGAATATGGTAAAAAATGCGATTGTTCGGCCGAAAATAACATCGCGCAACATCCGTATACCATTTTCCCGATATATGGCTCCGCTTCAGATTGGAAAATTCCGCTATTCCAATAATCTTCCAGATGTGCGGGCTGGAATAATGAGTCCTGATGCCGGTATTCCGCTTGGACAGTTCGATGAAAACGCCATTGCGAATATCAGAGCGGAAATCATGCGCAAGTGTAATACCGCCGAGGAACTGGAAAAGGAAATTGAACAGCTGAAAAAGAATATCGGAGCTTTGAAATTCAGCACACATATTCTTTATGGGGAGCTCACTTCTTATCAGGAAAAACATGTGTTGATTAAACAGGAATCCGATGGCATTCAATTTGAAATCCAGACAACAGTTGAAGCAAATCTGATGATCAAAGATCTGCGGACAGGACAAACGGAAACATTGCCTGTCAAGGTGAATATGTCAAATCCAGCCAAATTGACTTTTACTGGTCAGAATGACTCTACTGCTCAGTTTCTGGCAGACAAGCAGCAGAGATTCACTCAGCTGGGGATAAACATTGCAGATGCTGTGAAAGCATACTTTGACGAAAAAAAGATACCTCTTCATTGATAACGACATGTGCGATATCGCCATATCGAACAATGGAGGATGCATGGAACAGCTGCATAAACAGACATATGAAGCTTTTCAATCGGGGAGATGCTTCGCCGAGGCTGCATTGCGCAGCGGGCGGAAGCACTTCCCGCATATCACATTGAAAACCTGTTGTGCATCAACAAAAACGAACTTGCTTCCATCGGTTCGCTTCGAAGAGAATCAACAACAATAGCGGAGAATTCAAAGATGGCTATTTACAGCGGAATTACCTATACACGGATAGTTGACAATGGAGAAACTGCAACGAATACGACAGTTAATTCCAGCGGAGAGATGTGGATAAACTACGGCGATACGACAACGATGATAGGACTCGGTTGGAGTATAGATGTCAACTCTGAGGAAAACATAATAGATATAACAGTAAATTCTGGTTGTGCTATGAGAGTCTATAGTGGCGGCAGAGCTACAAGTACGATAGTGAATTCCGGCGGAGAGATGAGGGTCTATAGCGGTGGCAGGGCTACCGCAACAAAGACTAAAGGAGGAGTGATAACGGTCTTCTCTGGCGGCAGTGTCTCTTCTACAACGATGAACGGTGGACTTATGAAGATCTCTGGCGGCAGTGTCTCTTCTACAACGATGAACGGTGGATCTATGGTGATCTCTGGCGGCAGTGTCTCCTCTACGACGGTTAACTCCGGCGGGTCTATGGCAATCCACTCTGGTGGCAGGGCTACGACAACAATGGTTAACTCCGGCGGATCTATGATTATCTTCTCTGGTGGCAGGGTTACTGCAACAATGGTTAACTCCGGCGGGCTGATGGTGATGCCTTTCAGCGGCATTGCTTCGTCTACAATAGTTAACTCCGGCGGATCTATGATTATCTACTCCCGCAGCAACAGTGTGACGGCTACGACAGTTAATTCCGGCGGGCTGATGTGGATCTACTACGCCAACAAAGTGACGGCTACTATGGTGAAAGCCGGCGGTATGATCAATGGATTTACTTTTTTGGTGGATCAGTATTTTGATTCCGAGCACCATATCTCAAACACCTATGTGGATGGAAGTGCATATCTATACTACGAACAAACTGCGACGGAAACGACGATCAACTCAGGTGGATCTATGATAATCTCTGACGGCAGTGCAACGGCTACTACGGCGAATTTTGGTGGAATTATGGCGGTCCGTTCTGGTGGCAAGGCAACCGCAACGACGGTTAATTCCGGCGGATCTATGATTATTTCCTCCGGAGGCAAAGCAATGACAACAACAGTGAACTCCGGCGGAACGGTGATTATTGATGGTGTCGCCGTATTTTCCGGCAATAATGTTTTCGGCGGAACAGTGATTATTTACGATGAGGTGAATGCCCAAAATGCCAATATTGTATTTGACATTCATGAACGGAATAATTCCGATGGAGTCATTATCGACTATCTGGCGGATATTTCAGGAGCGTCCTACTCAGTATCCGTCTCCGCCAGCCAGACTGCCGGAACATATCAGCTGGCAAGCGGAGCAAGCTTCTTCAACGGCAGCATCACGGTAACGTATACAGACGGAACCACGCTGGGAACGCTCTCCTGCGGCGGAAAGCTGTCTTACGGTAATGCATCTTATTCGCTGACGCAAACCGATGGCACGCTGTCGTTTACGGTTTCCGCAAATACGCAGCGGACGTACAGCAAGGGTGATCTTATATGCAAAGGTACGCCGGATATTCTCATGGTCAATCCTGTGGCATCGGATGCCGGAGCGTGGCTGTTGGATGCCAAAGGCAATGCATCGTGGCTCGGACTCTCCGGTCTGCCCGGAACATGGGAACTGTTTGACACGGGCAATGCCAACGGGGATGTCTATTCGGATGTGTTCCTGTATGACGCAGTGAATAAAGATTTCGGGGTCTGGACCATGAACGCAAAAGGCGTTCCCGGCTGGGAATCATGGGGTCAACTCGAATCCGATTGTGATCTGATTGCCACCCGCGACTTCAACGGCGATGGTCTGACTGATGTGCTGTACCGCAGAAGCAATGGCGCAATCGGGACATACATGAACGGTACGGGCGGACACTTTGAAGTGCCCCTGCCTTTGGACTGGAATATGGTCGGAGTCGGCGACATCAACGGCGACGGAACTGCCGATCTGATTCTGCGCAACGGCAACAGCATCGGCGCGTGGCTGATGAGTGCCAACGGTCCGCGCTGGCAGGGACTGGCGGATGTCGGCTCAATCAACCGGATTGTCGGACTGGGTGATTTCAACGGCGACGGCACGGCGGATATTCTGTTCAATTCCAACGGTTCTTACGGCGCATGGCTGATGAAGGACGGTCAGATCACGGGCTGGAAAGCCTTCTGTGACTTCCCGACATCCATGGCTGTTGAAGCCATCGGCGACTACAACGGCGACGGCATTGATGATTTGCGGGTCCGCAACGGCAACGACCTTGCCGCGGTCATGGTTTACACCGACGGTCTGGAATGGAAAGGATTCGGCAGTGTGCCGTCCGATTGGAAAACCAGTCTCGCCGGTCCGGTCTGATCCGGAAAACATTCGGCAATGGAAGAAGCGCATCGTTTCCGGTGCGCTTCTTTTTTCGGACGGGGCGCATGAAACGGAAAATATTATGAAAACAATTCTGTTTTCTGCTTGAAAACCGCCCGTTCACGGGTTATGTTAACAAATTAGCGTAAACTAATAAAGATACTGCACAATAACAGGAATACAAAACATTACAGGAAGGAACAGGACACGAATGCCTTCTATCATATCAAGCAGCGCGCTGGAATGTCTGCGGATCTTATTCTCCCAGGTCCGGCGGGAAGTCAATTTCAATGCGCTCCTCACCGATGAAACGGTCCGCAATGCGGAAACCGCCGAAGGAGAACTGACGGTTCTGCTGCAGCTTTCCGAAGCGCAGAAACTCGAACCGGAACAACTGAAGGAGCTGATAAATCTGCCGCCGCAGGCGTCCGGCCCCGCGCTGGTCCGTCTGGGGGGACGCCACTGGATTCTGCTCCAGAACATCCGTCAGCTTGCCGACGAGAACACGGTCATTGTGGAACCGGTCCCGAATCATCCGCCGCGCGCCCTGCGGGTCAAATCAGTGGAAATCCGGGAAAGATTCGACGGAGCCGCCATCTTTTTCCGCAACCTTCAGGAAGTGGATTCCGCCAAGCAGACCGCGCTGTACTGTCTCTGCAACATCGCCAAGCATCACGGTGTGAACATGGACATCCGCCGGGTCATGCATGATTATGCCCTCGGGGAAGAGGAACCGCGCGATGCGCTGCTTCAGCAGATCGCCTCGGATTACCAGTTCAAATGCAAATTCCGCAAACTGGACTGGGAAAAACTGCTTCAGCTCGGCAAGGCGTATCCAGCCATAGCCGTCAAGAAGAACGGCAGAAAAATCCTGCTCTGCGGTGTGCGCACCGTGGAAGACAGACAGGAACTGGCGGTGATTGATCCGGAAAATAAAAAGCCCGGAACACCGTTTGAATTTCTGAACCGGGAGCAGTTCGAAGCGGAATACTCCGGACGCACCATTCTGCTCAAGAAAACGTACCGTCTGGCGGATGAGGAACAGCCGTTCAGTCTGCGCTGGTTCATTCCCGAATTCATCAAGCTGCGCGGCATTTTCGGACAGATTGCCCTGACGGTCGCGCTGATTACGCTGCTGTCGCTGATTGTGCCGCTGTTCTTCCAGATCGTGGTGGACAAGGTGCTGGTCAACAAGGCATACAACACCTTGAACGTGCTGGGAATCGGCATTATTGCCGCGGTGGTGTTCAACGGATTTCTGGAATTTGTCCGCAATTATTTCCTGCTGTTCGCCACCAATAAAATCGACATCTCGACTGCGACGAAGACCTTCCGGCATCTGATGCGTCTGCCGATTGATTTCTTCGAACGGGTTCCGTCGGGCGTTCTGCTCAAGCACATGCAGCAGACCGAACGCATCCGCGGATTTCTTTCCGGGAATCTGTTCTTCACCATTCTGGACGTATGCGCGCTCTGCATCTTCATTCCGTTCCTGCTGCTTTACAGCATCCCGCTGACCCTGATCGTGCTGGGCTACTCGGTGCTGATGGCGCTGGTGATCGCCTGTCTGATCAAACCGTTCCAGACCCGTCTGAACGAACTCTATCAGGCGGAAGGCAAACGGCAGAGTATGCTGGTGGAATCCATTCACGGAGTCCGTACCGTGAAATCTCTTGCGCTGGAACCGGTAGAGGAACAGCACTGGGATGACACCACGGCGTACGCCATCAAGTCGTATTTCCGGGTCGGCAAGATTTCCATCACCGCCAAGAGCATCAGTCAGGTGCTGGAAATGATGATGACCATCACGGTGATCTGGGCAGGTGCGCTGCTGGTGTTCGACCAGAAACTTTCCATCGGCGCGCTGATTGCTTTCCAGATGCTCTCCGGACGCGTTACCGGACCGCTGGTGAAAATGGTCGGCCTGATTCACGAGTACCAGCAGATCGCGCTGTCGGTCAAGATGCTGGGCGTGGTCATGAACACCCCGACGGAACCTGCGGGCGGCGGGGTGCGCAATCCGCTGCACGGCGGCATTTCCTTTGAAAACGTTACCTTCCAGTACCGTCCCGACCTGCCGGCAGCCATCAAGAACATGTCTCTGGAAGTGGCGCCGGGCATGACCATCGGTATTGTCGGGCGTTCCGGTTCCGGTAAAAGCACGCTGACCAAACTGCTGCAGGGACTTTACAGCGTCCAGCAGGGTGTGGTCAAAATCGACGGCATCGACATCCGGGAAATCGACAAGGCGCATCTGCGCATGAGTATCGGCGTGGTGCTTCAGGAGAATTATTTCTTCAGCGGCACGATCCGTGAAAACATCAGCATGACCAAACGCAGCGCTTCGCTGGAAGAAATCATCTACGCGGCGAAACTGGCAGGCGCGGATGAATTCATTCAGAAACAGGCGCGCGGCTATGACACGGTTCTGGAAGAAAACGCATCGAACCTGTCCGGCGGTCAGAAACAGCGTCTGGCGATTGCCCGCGCCCTGCTGACCAACCCGCCGATTCTGATTTTCGACGAAGCCACCAGTGCGCTCGACCCGGAAAGCGAACAGGTCATCAAACAGAATCTGCGCGCCATTTCCCGCGGCCGCACGGTGCTGATCGTTTCACACCGGCTGAGCATTGTCAGTTCCGCAGACAAGATTCTCGTGATCGACAACGGGGAAAGAACTGCATTTGATTCGCACAAAGAACTCCTGAAACAGCCCGGCACCTACCGGGATTTCTGGAAACAGCAAATGGAAGTGGGAGACTGAATCATGGCCATATCCAATCAAGACAACAGCAATACGCAATCCGCTGAAAAACTCGCGCCCGAAGCGATTGAATTCCAGCCGGACGCCCTCGAAATCAAAAATGAACGGCTGCCGCTGTGGATCCGGTACAGCGTTCTGTTTTCCGTGGTTTTCATCCTCGGCGCACTCATCTGGGCATGTGTCTGCAAAGTTGACGTTGTGGTTCAGGCGGAAGGCAAACTGGTTACCGATGATTCCAGCATCGTCATGAAACCGCTGGAACGCACGGTCATTCAGAAAATCCACGTGAAAATCGGGCAGATTGTGAAAAAGGACGACGTTCTGATCACCTTCGACCCCACCATCAACCGTGCCGAAGCGGAACGCCTGACCAAGGAACTCAGCATTCTCAATGCCCAGTATGCGCGTCTGCTGGCGGAATTTGAAGGCAAAGATTACCAGCCTGCCCCCGGCGAAACCGGAGCTTTGCAGCTGGCGATTTTCAAACAGCGTTCCCGGTATTTCAGCGAAAAGAACAAGTATTACGATGAAGGCATTCAGCAGCTGGATGCTTCCCGGAAATCCCGCGAAGATACCCTGAAAAATCAGCAGGAACGCCTGGTCGCCATCAAGAAAATCGAAGATATGTTCGTCAAGCTGCATGACCTCAAGGCGGGGTCGCTCAAAGAACTGCTCTCCGCATCCATTTCCCGCATGGAAATGGAAGCCAGCATCGATGAACTGAAGAACAGTCTGCTGGAACTCAAACATCAGCGCGAAAGCACCTTGTCATCCAAGCAGACCTTCATTCAGGAATGGCGCAACAACATTTCGGAGGAACTGGTCAAAGTGGAACGCGAACTGACGTCCACCCAGAAAGATTACGACAAAGTGAAACAGCTGATCGAATATGTGGAACTCCGTGCGCCGTGCGACAGCGTGGTGCATGAGATCGCGGCGTTTTCCGTCGGATCCGCTGTCCGGGAAGCCGAAGCGCTGATTACTCTGATTCCGCTGGTCGGCAACATCGAACTGGAAGCGGAAATCCAACCGCAGGACATCGGCAAAGTGGAAATTGGGTCCGATGTCCGGATCAAGCTCAACGCCTACCCGTTCCAGAAATTCGGCACCTTGAACGGCAAAGTCCGGAACATTTCAGAAAACACGCTGCAGAAACAGCAGTCGCAGATTCCGGTATCGTATTACCGGGCGAGAATTGTGGTTTCCGGTCATCTGGATCATGTCAAGAAAAATTTCCGTCTGATTCCCGGCATGGAAGCCCAGGCGGAAATCAAAACGGGAAAACGACGCATCATAGAATATCTGATTTATCCATTGATCAAAGCACTGGATGAATCCATCCGTGAACCGTAATGAATAATTCAGCGGAACCGTCCATTCAAACCGGCGGTTCCGTTTTTTATTCCATCCGGAACAAAAATTCATTTCCGATGATTTTTCATCCGGCAGTGATGCAGCCATTTCCCGCAGAGCCGCAACAGAATATAAACCGTGCCGACAGGAATCATTAAAACAGGAAAATATGCCCAGCCCAATACCAATAAGCAGACTGTTGCCATTCCGTTGTCCGGTCCGCGATGCAGCTGAATGGAAATCCACAGTTCCGCAAGCTGCAACCCCCAGAAGAGACCGGAAAATACAACTGTCCAGCACAGACATTTCAGCAGCGACAGATGCCCGGTTTTCTTTGATTTGAACCAATCCGGACGGAACCAATGGAACAGACACAGGCATGTCGGCAAATTCATGAACAGAAAAGTTCCGGCAAGGGACGCCGCCAAATTATATTTGGATCGCCATGCGGCAGGATCCAGAGACAGAATCAGGACATGCGGCAGAACCAGAAAAAAAACAGACAGTACCGATTTCCAATGTTTTTTCACGCCGACCCCCGCATTTTTTCTGTTCCACGAACACAATCCTCTTTGTTTTTTCTCACACGACCAGATGCCGTGCAAGCAGAAAACCGGCACCGGCAGCCAGTAATCCCGTCCCGTTCTGCAGCAATACGTTGCAGATGAAACGGACGTACTGCGCATCTGTCAGGAAACGTATGCTTTCCAGTGCGAACGTGCTGAACGTTGTGAACGCGCCCAGAAAACCGATGAACACCACCGGGAAATAAGTTTCATACTGCTGAAATCTTGCCCGGCAGTACACAAACAGAAAGCCAGCCAGAAATGCTCCCGCGATATTGACACACAACGTTCCCCAGGGAAATCCCGGCAGCAGATGGTCCACCGTACGCGTACAGCCGAAACGCAGCAAAGTACCGATGAATCCGGCAGCACCGATCAGCAGAACCAATTTCATGGAACATCTCCTTTCGGCAGGTCCTGATTCACAGTAACATGAACTGCATGGTAGATTTTCGGAATCAGATATTTCAGGCATCCCGCTGCGGGAATCGCGAAAATCATGCCGGGGATGCCCGCCGCCAGACCGCCCAGCAGCACCACGATGATGGTTTCCAGCGTAGTCAGCCCGATGGCATTGCCGATCAGTTTCGGATACAGGAAAAACTGTTCCAGCAGTCCGTTGATCAGACAATAGGAAAATGCAGCCCCGATCAGAGTTCCCGCACGCTCACCCGGCGCACAGAACTGCAGACAGACCGTTACCGTCAGCAGAAAACTGCCGATGGGCCCAAGAAACGGCAGCAGAATGGTCAGACCCGCCAGCAATGCCAGCAGTGGTGCGTAAGGAACACTGAACAGGTAAAACAGTCCTGTATAAAGAATTGTTTCTATGATGATGATCCAGAGATAGCCGAGAATCCATTTATTGAGCATCAGGACAATCCGGTCAATAATCTCCACAGCCTCCGTCTTGGCGGCACTGGAAACAGCCGGCATCCAGCGCGAACCGAACACACCGCGGACGCACCAGTGTCCGATGCTCTCCCCGCCGCTGTCACCGGTCCGGAACAATGCCATGTGCTGCAGAAAAAAGAAAAAGAAGAAAATACCCAGCAGCAGATTAAGAGCAAAAGAACCAAGAAAAGCAACCACTGCGGCAGCTGCCGAGAGGATGCTGACGCCTTTGCTCAGGATCGGTTTCGCCAGTTCCCGGATATGCGATCTGACATAATTCAGCGCGGTTTTCCAAAGACTCTGCAAGGTAATCTCCGGAGTTTCTCCGCCGGAATCCGATTTGGGAACATCCGGGAGAATCTGAGATGAAAGAACAGAACATAAAGGTGCAAAAAGGGGAAAAGAACTGGAATGTCATGTTGAAATTCCAAGAGGGGAACGAAGAAAGCGAGCAGATTCGCAGCGAAATTGTGGAGGTGCTTTCCGGCACGCTGTTGGAGGAGTGCCGTTGAAGCGGGTGCGGATGCTGCTACGGGTCAGCTCCGGACAGCAGCTTGAGGCGGACGGCGATTTGTCTGTGCAGAGACGAATTTTAAAAGAATATATAAAAGCGCAGCCGGACTGGGTACTCGATGAAAAGGAATATTTTGAGGGGAGCAAGAGTGCATTTAAAAATACGGCAGAGGAGCGGGAGGTTTTGCAGGAAATTTTAAAAGATGCAAAGGATGGTGCGTTTGATATTCTGGTTCCCTATAAGGATGACCGGGTCGGGCGTCTGCTGCTTGATTCAACTGCATATGTGG
>OQVL01000876.1_pt1 | contig 17126 bp, 18 predicted proteins | sample 1691501 | NCBI WGS metagenome assembly OQVL01 (sample SAMN03418253, study PRJEB22391) | human gut metagenome | biome: human-gut; feature: organic feature; material: feces | host: Homo sapiens | place: Tanzania | collected 2013-01 | reverse complement strand
AAATTGAGTTCTACAAAATGATTCATTAATTTTGCACTTGCCACTTGACTCTACACAGACGAAAACAATATTTACGATTTGTAAGAATGACATCTTTTGAGTAATTTTGTACGCTATTTGGCATTGGCCTCGACCAACGCCACCGCAACATTGGAAAAAACAAAAACAAGGGTTTAGCCCGCCAACATCTTAAATCCAAGATATGTCTATAACCAGACTTGCATCCGCAGCATGCGTTTGCGCCATCCTCCTCACGGGATGCAGCGCTCCCAAGAAAGTACCTTATCTCGTTGATGCCGAAACAATTCCTCGCGAATCTCTCGCAGCCGTCTCGACAGTAAAAGATCCGATATTTGTTCAGGGAGACCTGCTCAACATATGCATATACGCCTCAGACCCCACAGCCGTGGCTCAGTTCAACAAGGGCCAATACCTAACTCCGGAAGGAGCCATTTCCAAAACCAGTAATAATACCAACACCGCCGGCACAAACACTACCTCGCTGACAGACTACTATCTTGTGGACGCCGAGGGGAATATTGATTATCCGGTCATCGGACGAATACATATCGCCGGTAAAACAAAAGAACAACTTGCCCGCGAGATCAAGGATGCCATCTATCCCCGTTATATCAAAATCGAACCTACAATAGACATCCGCCTGATGAATTTCCGAGTCACCATCCTCGGTCAAGTCAAGAGTCCCGGTGTTTATCAGTCTGACAACGAGCGCATGAACATCCTCGAGGCATTAGCCAAAGCCGGAGACCTGGACATCCGCGGTGACCGTGAAAACGTCCTGCTGTATCGCACCAATGCCGACGGCACCCGCGAGGTTCATCGCCTCAACCTTCACGACAAGAGTCTGCTGCTGTCGCCATATTTCAACCTTCAGCAAAACGACTTCATATACATTACGCCCAACCGTTCGGCTGCGGCAAGCGCCTGGCAGATGCACCAAGGATGGACCACAGCCATATCTGTTGTATCCGGCTTAGCTTCCATAGCCGCACTTGTGATCGGAATTATAAATTTGAACAAGTGATACCCTCGACGTTATCATAAAAAATAGCTACGATCAATAGGCATACACCTCATTTACAACAAGACATGTCACATACATCAGAGCCAAAAGACAACTTTGACATAGGCACAAACAAAAGTGCCGCCGGCAACACCCCTATTGTCAAGACCGAATCATTCGATCTTACGGGCTTGCTCTTAGACTACCTCAGCCACTGGGGTGTATTCCTGCTCAGCATCATAATTTGTGGCGCCGCCGCATATTACTACTGCAAGACACAAATCCCGACATACACGGTATCGGCCTCGATATATCTCAACGATGAGAACTCCTCTACCAAAAGCAATGCGGTCACCATGGGATCCGAGAACCCTATGGTCAACCTGAAGCAGTACATCGATGAAACCGAAATCGAGATCCTTAAGTCTCGAAACAACCTGATAAAAATTGTCGATTCGCTCAATCTCTCGTATTCGTACTATCGCGAAGGCAAACTACGTGACGTTCCCGTTTACCGCACTGCACCAATCGAAGTTTCGTTAGATTCACTAAGTCTCAAGCACTTATCAGCTCCTATAGAACTGACCATCAGTCCTGAAAACAATGGAATAGCGGTCAAAGCATCGACAAATGTCAATGACGAAGAGGAATGCATCGAAAAGTTATTTGCCAAGCTCCCCGGAAAAATTCAGATGGGTGCCGGGACCATCACTATATCGCGCTCACCTCTTGTATCTCAGCTTGACGGTGTTTACAAGGTCAAAATTGCCAATCCCTCGAGTGTTGCCGCCACTATTGCCAATTCACTGACCATCAATTTTGCCGACAACTCATACACAATTCTGCGCATACGTATCAACACCCCGCTTGTCGAGCAAGGCGTAGACATCATCAACACGCTACTGGCACTATACAATCAGCGCATTATCGAGGACAAAAACCGCTCGGCATTGCAAACCGAAGCGTTCATCATCGACCGCTTGGTCAACATAAACGACGAGCTACACGATGTTGAGGAAAAACTCAAGCGATACCGCGAAGAACACAACATCGCCAACATCGATGCACAGACAACGATGAACCTGACACAGCGTAGCTCCAGTGAGCAGCAAATATCACAAGTTGATGCCCAAATGTCAGTGCTCAACGACGTGGAACACCGCGTAAAACGCCAGGACAACTTTGAGATGCTGCCCACAGTATCCGACGACCCGGCCGTATCCGCCGCAATACAGAGCTACAACACCATGGTCAGCAACTACGACCATGCACTGCAAACCCAAACACGCGAAACCGGATATGTGCGCGAGCTCGAAAACAAACTCAACCAGCAAAAGTCGCAAATACTCGACAACATCGCCTCGGCACGTGGATCGCTACGCGCCACACGCCGCTCCATAGCATCACTGGACAGCCGCAGCGCCGGACAATTGGCAGCCCAACCATCCATAGACAAAGGATTACAAGAAATCTTCCGTGAACAGCAGGTAAAGGTAAACATCTACACATTCCTCCTGCAAAAACGCGAAGAAATAGCCTTGCAGAAAACACTTGCGACACCAACGGCACAACTTATAGACAACCCCTCAGGTTCCGGTCCAGTATCGCCCAAACATCTGACGATTCTTGCCATCGGTCTGCTTATAGGCTTCCTAATCCCTGCACTCATTATTCTGGCTCGTCGTATCATCAGCCCCAAATTCAAGGATCAAGTCGAATTGGAGCGTATGACGTCCGTGCCGGTCATCGGCGAAATATGCCATAGTGATGATAAAGAAAATATTGTCATCGGAGATCAAGTGGCCACCCCAATAGCCGAATTATTCAGACTGCTGCGCAACAACATCAGTTTCATACCGGGCGGTGCAGACAATAAGGTAATACTGCTCACTTCAGCCGTATCGGGCGAAGGAAAGACTTTCGTCTCGCTCAACCTGGCAATGACTTACGCGCTTACCGGCAAACGTGTTGTAGTACTTGGTCTTGACATTCGCCGCCCCGTATTGGCTCACCTCGTAGGCCTCCGTAACAGCCGCGGCATCACCACCTACCTTTCCGAGCAGGAAGACGACATCAATTCGCTGATATTCCCTACATCAAACAGCGAGAACTTGTTCGTTATGCCCGCCGGCCCGGTACCTCCAAACCCCAACGAATTGTTGCTGAGCAAACGCATGGACACACTCATCGCATACCTACGTCAGCACTTCGATTACATCATCATGGATACGTCCCCCATCGGCATCATCTCAGATACATATATACTGATACCTCAATCGGATATCCAATTGTACGTGACACGAGCATCCTATTCGACCAAACGCAGCCTCAGAGTGCTACATAACGCCATAAACAATGGCCGCCTAAAACATCCGTACATAGTGCTGAACAATGTCAATATGACATCAAGTGCCTACAGCTATCGCCACTATGGATACTACGGATACTCGTCTCGTCACACCTATGGATACGGATACGGGTACGGATACAGCCGCGATGACAAAGGCAACGTTGTGGCTTCGCATCACCACCACAAACACAGCAAAAAATGCTGGTTTAAACGTTCTAAGAAATAACCACCACCTCCAAACGAAGAAGTTCCGGCCCGATGGTCGGAACTTTTTCGTTTCTTGCCCAAAGCCGACAATACGATGCCAAGAATTATCGTGCATTAGTCAATATGACTAATGAAATCGGCGACGGAAATCTGAGAAAGCGACACCGCGTAAGTGCGTCAAACTCGGCTGACCATTCTCCACATTGACCGCAACAATATCATATCGAATACGATGGTGTACAAGGCCGGACACCTTCATAAAAACCCGCGAAGCAACTATAAGATTATGCTGCTTGTCCGCATCGACGGCCATAACGGCGGCATCCACATCGACCCCTTGACGCGTCTTGACCTCGACAAAAACAACCTCGTCGCCTTCCATCCCTATAATATCGACTTCGAGATGACCCATACGCCAATTGCGCGCAAGTATTGCATACCCCTTGGCTATGAGGTACTCAGCGGCATACTGCTCGCCCATACGGCCCAATTCGCTGCGGCGTGACATCGTGTACTTGCTTGTTATTTGCAACGCAAATATAGCACAAATACGCCGAAAAACGCTTATCTTTGTACTACAAACTGATGCGTATGCTTAGCCATATCGACACAACAGACCACGGCAGCCACCATACTGCAGCCATCATCGGTGGCGGGCCGGCAGGACTGACAGCCGCACGGCAGTTGGCCACATCCGACATCGGCATCACGCCCGTTGTAATCGAAGCCGAAGACTGCGTGGGAGGCCTATGTCGGACAATTGTCCATAACGGGCTACGCATGGACATCGGTGGACATCGCTTTTTCAGCAAATCGGACATTGTCAACGACTGGTGGAAATCCATACTTGACTACGACGGCAACCCTGAGGTTCAAGACAATGTCATGATGCTGCGTCCCCGCGTAAGCCACATATATTTCAAACATCGTTTTATCGACTACCCGGTCACGGCGTCTTGGCACACACTGCGCGACATAGGCCTGCTCAACGCCATGCGCTCGGCCTGTGGATACGCGTGGGCCAAGATACACCCACGCCATCCGGTCAACTCGCTCGAGGACTTCTACGTCAACCGCTTTGGCCGACCACTGTACCGGATGTTCTTCGAAGACTACACCACCAAGGTCTGGGGCATACATCCATCCGAAATGAACGCCGATTGGGGAAGTCAGCGCGTCAAAGGCCTATCCATAAACGCCGTGATACGCAATATGCTGACCCGCAAGAACACCAACGAAACGCACGTCGAAGCATCGCTTATCGACAGGTTCAGGTATCCAAAATACGGGCCCGGACAGCTATGGGACGCCGCTGCACAGCAAGTACGACAACTCGGCGGGACAATCCTTACAGGACACCGCGTGACTGCCATCAATATCAACAGCCGACGCCACGTCCATTCAGTCACAGTCATCGACCGAGACGGCTGTCAACAAGACATTCCCTGCGACTACGTTCTATCCTCAATGCCGTTATGCGACCTTGTTCCCGACCTTCGAGGCATCGACATCCCGGCAGACATACTTGCCGACGCCACCGCCCTGCCCTACCGTGACTTCGTCACTGTGGGCCTACTCGTGGATAGTCTCACTATACACACACGCGACGGCAAACCCCTTCCGGATACCTGGATTTACATCCAGGACAAAGGCGTACACCTCGGACGAATGCAAATATTCAACAACTGGTCACCATACCTCGTCCCCACCCAAGGCATATGGCTCGGATTAGAATACTTCTGCAACCAAGGCGATGAGCTATGGACAATGTCGGATGATGAATCCATATATATGGCCGTCAACGAATTGCAACGGATAGGTATCATCGATACACACACCGTCATCCGCGACAGCATACGCATCCGTATACCCAAAGCATATCCGGCATACCATGGCACCTACGCCCAAATGCCAAACATACGCGACTTCCTCGACAGCATAGGCGGCCTCTACTGCATCGGACGCAACGGCCAACACCGATACAACAATATGGACCACTCAATGCTTACCGCCATAGCCGCCGTCAATGCCATACAAGGTCTCGGTTCAAAAAAGGACGTGTGGGACGTCAATACCGACAGCACCTACCACGAACAAAAATAAAACGCACAAGATGAAAGCCATAACCACAATACTCGCCACCACCGCAATACTTGCCGCCGTCACTTTCGATGCCTGCACCTCGTCCAGACAGCCCCAAACCGGCACGGCCACAGACGCCGAAACCATACCCGGCGGCGACATCCCCGAAGACAGCACGCAGTACAACCCCGGAGTACTGATTATCAACTACACACGCACCGACAGCATACGCGCCGCCATATTCGCCCAAGTCAAGCAACTAAACGCCGCTGTCATCTACGACTACAACATCATTGATGCCATAGCCGTGCGCCTGCCCAAGCCGCACACCCTATCAGCCACCAACCGCGCCATCCGCACCTTCAAATCCCTCCCCGGCATCCTCGCCGTCGAACGCGACCACATCGCCCGGCTCGACACCGACAGATAACACAGCCGAAATACTGGTCTAATAAGCCATATACCCCTTTTGCGATTCTTTTAATCCCAAATCAGCTATAAACTCTTTATTTCCTAATTATCGTATGTAGGTGCAAGTGAATTACTGCGATGGCATTTACCACCAGCACTATACCGAGTATGTATTTTCTAACATCGGGTTACATTCGCCATTATAAGTTCTTCAGTTTAGGCTTGAAGAATTGCACGAACTTTTCCGTATATTCTTTATACCAAGAAAACATTTCTTTTTGTATTAACTTGTCTGTAACATCATCGAAGTGTTTACACAAGTCTATAGTTGATGATTTTTTGCCGTCGAGCCTGCGCCATTGGAGGTCCACAGAGATTGCCTCTTCTGCTTGGTCCTTGTTGGAGAATAACGCATCAAACATTTTTTTGTTTTTATCGTCATTGAGATAAAGTTGCACTGTGAGCAGACTATTACGTTTATTGAGCAACAAACATATTGATGCCTTTGATGTGCCAACAGCAATATTCATCCAGTGATTATCAGATGCACTTTGTGGCCTGAAGTCTTTCGATGGGTTATCCGCCATAAATTCATTGAAAGCCAACCAAAATTCGTAGCGAAATTCCTCTGTATCAGTTTTATTATCCATAGACTTTTGTGAGCTAACCGAGCGAGCTGATTTAGACCAGTCGTTAGGCTTCGCTATAACGTTAAAAACAGGGGCAGCAGGACTGTCACCAATTTTTATAAGTTTAATTTCAATGCCAAAGAAGTTAAACTCTTTATTTGTAATATTGTTAAGCCAGTCAATTGCTGCACGGTGTTCTTCAGTAAACCGCTCGGCAATCCAAATTATGGTTGCGGCATCAAGTCCGGCGGCATAGGTCATAATTTGACCGAGATGTGTATGGTCTGTTTTTTCAAGTTGATTCTCAATCAGTACATATTTATCTGTACTTTGCTCCTTGCAAAGAATGTCTGCACGGTATGGTCCTACATACTCCTCTTGTGCGACAACCTCGAGTTCATCTATGTTGAGAGACTCGGCAAGAAGCTTCATATTTTCTTCTTTTGCAAGCCATGGTGTAAAATCGCTCGACTCGCTTTGCCAGCATTCACGCAAATCTACTTGCGTAATAGTTGAAAGTTTAATCTTTGTTGCCATGAATATATTTTAAAATGAATGCAAAGCCGCACTAGACTTCGCTCCCGATGCAAAATTAAGCAAAAGTATCCGTATTAGCATCATCTAAATCCGACAATTCTCAAAGAGTACGTTTTTAGAGATGCTGTTACCAGACACTTTCATCTTGCCGGCCACCAACCGAGCCATCCGCACCCTCAAATCCATCCCCGGCATCCTCAACGTCGACCGCGACCGCATCGCCCGGATCGACACCGACAGATAACCTGCGTATACAACATCGAAGCAAACAAGGCAGACCGAAGGCTCAACATCCGGGCTGCAGCTACGCAACATGCGCACACCACGCTATATCGCTTAGTATCAACACATTACCCCCCCCAAATTTCACCGCAAAGACGCCCTTGCGCCACAAGACACATTTTTTGAGGTTTTTTTGATGAATATTTTGTCATATCAAAAAAAAACCTTTACTTTGTGAAAAAGTTACCCGTAACAAAGCAGAAGCCCCGTAGGGGGTCGAGCGGCGGGCAACATCGTATGAGACGCCGCACAATGCGGCGCGACATACACGACATATTATCAAAAAAGCGTATACTTGGCGCTTATTCTTGACGTTCCGAAATCTGACAAATTTCCATCATCGCTGTCAAGGATATAGCAACAGTAGAACGCCTGTGGGTTTGTAATATCCCGTCACCGCCACAGACACCGCCTTGCCACGGTGCCGACAGTGACGTTATTACAATAACTGCGTGGGCTTCTGCATGTTGCTCTTTCCCCAGCGAGAAAGGCTTTGTCAGAGCCCCGGAACGACGGAACGAGCAACCGGTAAAGAGCCCTCGCTTTTTTTATACCAACGTGACACCGGCGGCATCCAAACCCATAGGATAGCAACAGACAATCATCCATCACTTCCGCCGTATCCCTTCCCGCCACTCGGTATACAGCCAGTACTAATCCCTTGGCCTTTGGGCTCTTCGTCAAGCGCGTGAGGACGCCCATACCTACCTGAAAACGACATGGCAACAGAAAAAGTCATAATAGAAAAAAAACGACAGGCATTGATGGCAATGTAAATATGTCATTATGTCCGACGGGCACAAAGAATGCGCCTACGACGAATGTCAGACAAGAGTATGTATTCGTTATCGAAAGCCAATGCTTTGACAGATGCGATAGTATTAATGAATATAGCACGAGATTCCTAAAGCCTCGCTTCGATTACAGATTCGAATAAACTATTAATAATTACTCATATATAATAAACCAAGAGAGACTATGGCAGTAAAAAGAACCGCCGACGGTACTGTAGATAAACGTACCAAAGAAGGCAAAGCAATCTGCGAACGTATGGCCAAAGCTCGCAAAGCAGCAGCCAAAATGAAAAAGAAAACGACATCATCATCGTCAGTCAAAAGAACCGCAGACGGCACTGTGGACAAACGCACCAAGGAAGGCAAGGCAATGTGCGAACGCATGGCCAAAGCTCGCAAAGCAAAAGGTTCACTCAAAAACCGTCTGAAAAGACTCTTCAAGTAATTCACAATCAACAATCGGACTAATGAAAACAACAGACAAAACTATAGCAGCTCTCGTCGCGGCTGCAATATGGGCTGACGGCGAATACGAAGAGGCCGAACGCATCACCACCGGCGAAATAGCGGAAGCCCTTGAACTCCCGGAAGACGAATTTATCGCCCTCGTTGAACAAGAAATCGAAAAAATCAAAGATTTCGACGAAGACAAAGCAACTGAATATCTGGTAGCTAACGCCGATGATGTGGACGACCAGGAAGTTGCAATAGTCTATGAAGCACTTATGCAGATTATGATATGCGACAACGTACTCACCGTAGACGAAGTCAACACCCTCATCGTTGTTGCCGATGCACTTGGCATGGATGAAGCAAGCTCAATCCTTATGCTTTGCGATATGGTCAAGACCGAACCGGAACTCGAAATCGAACTGTAAAATCCTAAAACGAGAAAAAGATGAGTGATCTATACTGCACTGATTTCCTCATTGCCGGAGACAAGGACAAACTAAAGCAATTGGCTGAAGCGCTGGACAAATATGACTCTATTGAGGATGTCGCCAAAGCGCTAAGTGTCGAGCTGGATAGTGATACCTACGACACTGACCTGACAACCATTTACGGCGTAGAAGTAGAAAAGGATTTTCTAAGCTTTGCCATTGACGATACCTCATACATCCCCTATGACGCTTTGGATGAAATCTGCGACGAAATCGGTGGCGGACTAAAGGTATACTTTCAGGAAAACCCGGTTCAAATACCTACCGGCCGCGTGCGATTTGACAAAATACTTATGTCCAGGCCTAACTATGATGCCGGGTGGGGTGCTGAAAAATATGGTATGTGTTACGAAGTGGATGACTTCTCGGAAGAAAGCGGTGTATTCAAAACGCTAAAAGACATCTATGAATTCATAAAGGAAGACCTTCGCAGAAAAGGCGATGAAGATTCAATCGCTGAAATTGAAGAAGCCTGGGAAACGGAAGCAGATGACCCTGATGAATTCATATCCACTGTTGCAGACTGGCAGTACCTCATAGCACAATACGACATGAACAATTGAATTCAAGGCGACATGGCAATCAATAAACACTAACACAAATATATATGTCAAACAAAATCAGAGTATATGGCAAAGCCCAAAACCGTACAGTGCTCGGTCTGGTACATGCCTACATGACAATGTTCCCCCACGCAACGCTAGAGGACTTACGCAAAGCATTTCCTAATAGCCTCAACCCCGATAAAGGCGTAGTCGAGAACTTCATCTATGCCGAAGAAAAGGGCACAGACGCCAACTGGGACGGATACTTCAAAGGCGAAAACGAGGTTGTCACAGATGGCAACGGACGCAAAATTGCCGTTGTCAAGATGTGGACAAAGCCATCGTTCCAACGCGCAATCGAGCAAGCAAAACTCTATGACATCGAAGTAGCCGAGTTCACCGAAGCCGACAAAGGTTTTGGCAAGAAAGGCGGCTTCCGCCTCGAGTACCTCAATGGCTATGTACCCCCGGTACCTGACAAAAAGAAAGGTATCCCCGTATGGATTTGGATTATCGTGGCTCTGGCCGTTATAGGCGCCATCGTTGCCCTTTGCTTACCCAAGGGCGAAGTCCGCGTTGAAGAAAAAGTCATCGAGAAAGAGGTCGTTGTACGCGACACCGTATATGTACAACAAATCCAGGAAATAGAGCGCAAGTTCAATGCGGCTCAGTTCGAACAAAACAAAGCCGAGTTGAACGATGATGCCAAACTCGCCCTCCACGACCTCGCCAAAGTTCTCAGCCAGAATCCCGAATTGCGCCTACAAGTCGTAGGCCACACCTCCGCCGAAGGCAGCGCAGAGCACAACCTCAAACTGTCGCAAGATCGTGCCAAGGCAGCCGTTGACTTCCTCGTAAACAAGGAAGGTATAGACGCCGCACGTGTCACCTCCGTTGGCAAAGGCTCGTCCGAACCTAAAGATCCCAACAACCCGGAGACCAACCGCCGCACCGAATTTGTAATCTTGTAAAGACGACAGATGACGAGACTCGTTGACTTAGTCAAAGACGATGTATCCGCGTTCTTGAAGAGCAACCATGAGTTGCTCTTCAATGAGCGCGACCTTCAGATGCATCTCGCTCTGTGGCTCGAAGCATCAGATAACAAATACGATGATGTGGACATCGAATACTACGTACCGAACTCCGAACTGGAAGGCTATGGCGACCTTTGGGACAACGAATTACGCATTGATATCGTAGTCCGGAAAGGAATTGAATACGTTCCTATCGAGCTCAAATACAAGACTAAAGGCGTAAATCGGCAAATATCCCGTTTCGGCATAAGACTAAACAAGGAAGTCCTGGTTGTAAAGAATCAGGGAGCTCAAAACCTCGGAATGTACGGATTTTGGAAAGACGTCAAGCGCATTGAGCTGTTGCGCCAACGTTTTGACGACATACACAACGGCTTAGCCGTATTTGTCACCAATGACGAAATATATGTCAAAGGAAGCAAGGAATCTTCAGACAACTACCTGATGAATATCTCCGAAGGCAAACATAGCATACACAAATACTGGCAAAAGCGCGAAAGCAAATTAGCCAAATGCAACCCCAGGTTTGACGTTGAAACAGAATATTCGATGCATTGGGAATCCAACATCATCGATAACGAAAAGTTTTATCATACAATATTAACTATATAATAGTATAGCCTCGCTATATGGAGACAAAAAACGAAATCATAATAGGCGAATACCTTGTCGTAGAAGACATCAATGGCTCGTTCTATGTCCGTAAGACATACAGCAACACCAAAGGTGCGCTACGCGAAATTGCCGAGAAAACAGGCTTTGAATATGACGACAATTGGAACACGCGGCAATTCGGAGCCAAATTGATCGGCGAGTTGAAAGGTGAAAAAATTCCCTCAAAAGGTATCGCCCATGCCGAATATGGCCACTACGTAATATACCGAACCGAAGAAGGCTCCATTGTCGTCTACACGGACTACGAGAACACCAAACAAGGTCTACGCGAAATCGCCGGGCTTATAGACCTCGATTACGATGCAAATCTGACCACTCGCCAATTAGGCACGCGTATAATCAAACGCGCGGTGGAAATCCTAAACGCATAAGAACAACCATATCATACAACTAAAATCAATACAACTATGGCAGAATTTAAATTAGATGGCCGTATGAAGGTCAAGACACTCAAAGACAACTTCAAAAAGAACTTCGGCTCTACACTCCGTGTCTACAAGAGCGCAACATGCCGCGGCGCCTTCGCCGATGACAATGCAACTCTCGCATCTATCCGAGCAGAAGGCAAAGCAGGCGGAGAACTCACTGTTGGCGGCAACCTCAAAGTCGGCAACTTCGAGAAGAAAGTTGCTGAAATGTACGGCATCGGCGTACAGGTGGCCAATTCCGACAACACCAAACTCGCGGACGACAACGTAACACTCGTTGCCGCCGGCAAGTAATAGCCATAAAGTTATATGGCAAGCAACGATTTCGAATGTAAGCTATGCAAGAAGGTAATTAGCAAGGGGCTATTTACCAGCAGCGGCTCATTCCACAAGTATAAATGCCCCAAACACGGAGACATCTGCGAGAAACATATAAAGAAACACTTGTTTGGTAGTCCCACATGCAAGGAATGTGGGAATAAAGTCCGAGTGTATACTAAGACCGGAGCCAAATGGGTGCAGGATAAATAATCAAAAGACTACAATTACAATCCTAACAACGTCTACCATCTGCTTGGCAAGTGTCGGACTACATTACACGCCGGCACTCGCCAAGTAGATAGTTAAACAATGACAAACACAACTACCATGGCGACAAAAAAGATAGAAATCAAAATACTAAAGTTATCTCCTAACCTACGTGGCGATTACGACAAGCAAGACAAAGCAACAGCTTCTAATTGCGCTCAATGCGAAGTCGATAGCGATGAGGACGATGAAGAAGAGATAACTGACGAAGAATTCGAAGCCCTCAAACCATACTTTAAAGCCGTTGACCAATATTGTGATGGGAATTATGTCGAAGCAGTCAAAGGCTTTCGTGAATGCGCCGAAAAAGGGGTTGTTGAAGCACAATGCCTCCTCGCTACATGCTATAAAGACGGCAAAGGCGTTGATATAGACGAAACAGAAGCCTTAAAATGGTATCTCCGTGCAGCAAAGCAAGGAAACACAAAAGCCCAAATGATGACAGCCCTTAGCTATTACTTCGGACGCGGTGTTACGCAAGACTATACTGAAGCCGTTAAATGGTTCCGAAAAGCAGCAGAACAAGGAGACGCGGAATCTCAATGCTATTTGGCATCGTGCTATTATTCCGGACTGGGCGTGGAACAAGACTATACAAAAGCCTTTGAATGGACAAAACGCGCGGCAGAACAAGGGCGAGCCGACGACCAATATTATCTCGGCAGCAAATACATAAATGGCGTTGGTACCCCAAAGGACATAAAAGAAGGCATAAAATGGTATAAAAAATCAGCAGAACAAGGAAATGACAAGGCCCAATATGGACTTGGCACTTTATATTATTACGGATCAGGCGTACCGGAAGATAATGAGGAGGCTGTAAAATGGTTTAGCTTATCAGCCAAACAAGGCAATAAATATGCACAAACATCTCTCGGAGTATGTTATCTGAACGGATACGGCGTACCAAAGGATTATAAAGCGGCTGTAAACTGGTTCCGACTCGCAGCTGAACAAGGGGATGATATAGCCCAAAGGAAGCTTGGCGGATGCTATCTAAACGGCAATGGAGTTGCCCAAGACAATATGGAAGCAGCAAAATGGTTTCGCCTTGCAGCAGAACAAGGAGACACCGAATCTATGCACGAGTTAGCCGTACTCTATTATTATGGTGATGATTTCCCGTTAGACAGAGAAGAAGCGCTAAAGTTGTTTATGGCTGCAGCAGAAGGAGGAAATGCCGATACCCAGCGCGTAATGGGGTATTTCTATGAAAATGGGATTATGGTTGAGCGTGATATCGATAAAGCAAAAATGTGGTACTCTAGTGCTATTGAGTCCGGTTGTGAAGAAGCAATAGAGTACTTAAACAACCTTGAAGATGAATAATCTCTAATAGCCAACACTAAATACAACTTTCATTATGAAAATACCGGGACTATCATTTTCGCTGAAGCGTGCGGTGGGCATCACTGCAGCGAAGCAGAAAATTGCACGCAAGACAGGGATACCAACTACAAAACAGGGACTCCAACGCAAAGTAGGAGGGACAATACTTAATGCCATAACCGGCAAAAAGAGACGATAAAGACCAATCAAAGCCCTCAAGGCAGGGAGTCAATCCGGCATCCTTCCCTGAGAAGCAATCTTAGCTATCACCGAAGTATAATATACAGATGAAAGCCATAACCATCTTTTCCATAATTATTGTCATAGGCATTTTTGCAGCCATCGAACAGACGTGTTCGGACAGCAAGAATGAAGATGCGTATGACAAATTCGAAGCGCTGATTAAGGAAGGCAAGCTTTCCGAAGCCAGAGAAGCCTTAGGCGATGTGCACAAAAAGTTGTTTGAGCAGGGAGCAAAACGCCTCATCAACGAATATTTGGCTATAGGCAATCTTGATCAAGCAATTGACGTGTACGAGAATGTATCAAGTAACCATCTATCGACATACGATATGAAGTTTCGTAACGGCGAATACGAACGGTATGTAACCGCCAAGTTATACAAAGCGCTTATCGAAGCTGACAGATTTGAAGATGCATGGCAATACCATCCTCTGGAATACGAAGACCAGAATTATCCCGGCAACGGAGGCTGTTACTACGGATATATGACCGATGTCATTGCTTACTTATGCCAGCATAACCGTCAAGCAGAAGCCCAGCGTTTCTTTGACAAAAACATAATATGGTTTAAGAAAAACGTGGACAACAATAAATGGAGCAATGAATATCCGCAATACTCATACAGCAATATGCGGTCACAGCTCCAAGCCCAAGTAAACGGAGCAGACATAGACCCCGAATCGGATTTCGCACAAATGCTTAACGACCAATGGACCAGCTCAGAACAAGAATAGGCGCAATCACTTTAGTCATACTTGCCGTAGTTTTAGTGTGTCTTGCAGTGGCTAAATGCGGCAACGGCACATCAGATGCAGCAGGCACCGATACAACCGCCCTCGGATTAATCCAATTGTCCGAACGTGATGCCGCGATGTACAATCACATCCTGAAACAAATCGAAGAAGGCGAAGCTAACATTGCACAAATCGAGAACGGCAGCGCGACCAATAGTGCAGCTATCATCGAAAACATCAGACAGATACACTATACATACAATGCCGAATCGATGAACGCCGCCACTCGTGCGCACTGCGCAAAACTCGAAGCACGGTTGACTGCGCTCAAAGAAAGAGCGCTCAAGGCCTCGGGAGACTCATCCGATTCGTCTGATATCGGGACCAATAACAATGCAGCCTCAACTTTTGACGGACAGGCCCACCTATTAACTCAAAAGGTCACCTACCCTATCTACCTACTAAGCGGTGATGTTCTACGCTATAACATCCAATGCGAAAGCTCGGCCGGTATTACAGTATACAATGCAGACACTCACAAGAAGCTGAAAAGCCACAGTTCGGCCAATGTCAACGATTCAGTAAAAATCAAATTTGCTGCCGTATACCTCGTCGAAATAGATCCTCGCGCTAGACAATATGTATCCGCAGACATCTCGTTCACACCTTCCCCCGGCACGTCCGCCACTCGTCCGAAGGTGCGCAAAAAAGCGGTCATTTGCTCCAAAAAAGACTTTGGCGCCATCGCACACGAAGGTATCAAAATCCGAAAAATCTTTGATGAGCCGCGCAAATTCACCCTCCGGGGCAAAATCAAAGCATCCTTCTCGGGCGCATCGATTGCCGTGATTCCCGTAACCGTACCCAAAGGCGTATCCGAGTTTTTGTTCTCAATGCGCTTGTCTACAAGCGAACAATCCCGCGCTTCGGACGGCAAATTTGCCGACAACATGCAGCAATCATATCGTAGCATAAAAATATTCAAACTGCCGGTATATGAAAGCACACGTCGCAGCGGTATCATCAATATGCTGTTGGATGACAACCGTCCCATCACCGAAGAAGATGCATATTGCAATATGTACGTTTTCCGCAATGCAACAGAAGCCAAGAAATTCCAAGACGGAACATCCGTTGCATCCAAACTGAACTATGACGTTAATTACTCGCGGTTGGGTACACAATCCTGCAACGGACGCATTCCGACCAAAGGCAACCGCACCATATATCTCGCTTTCGAAAACGAACGCATGCGCTTCACCAATTATTTATGGGTTGAAGCAGCGGCAGCCGTCCCCACCACCGAATACTACAGAATAGAATATAGCAAATAACCACTTGGCGCTTACAGCCATAACGCATAAATTCTGATGAGTAAAATCAGTAATTTCAAGAATAACCTCGGAAGGGTCTTCGATGACAACCTCCATACCAAAGTTTGGCACAATGTCATTGATTACGTCATTATCGGACTTATCATCATTTCGACCATCGAGGTATTTCTATCCACCTACGAAAGCATAGCACAGCGCTACGGCAAATGGTTGTATTGGGTTGACCACCTCACAACATACATCTTCACCATAGAAATTATCCTACGAATATGGTGCGCAGACATTATATCGCCCAAATTCAAAGGTTTTTGGGGACGTGTTAGATATTGTTTTACATTCTACGGGCTCATCGACATTCTGTCTACGTTCCCGTTCTATATCAACTTTATCGTACCACTACCCATTACCGCATTCAAAGCTCTACGTATTGCACGTCTGATGCGCATATTCCGATATATGAAGGCGTTTCATATATTGAAAGAAGCCGTCATAAGCAAGAAAAAAGAATTGGTGGTTTCAGCTCAATTCCTGATTATTATTACGCTCATCCTATCCTTCATACTATATTTCGTAGAGCATGAGGCACAACCGGAAGTATATGATGATGGTTCCTCATCTGTGATATGGGCTTTCTGCCAGTACATTGGAGACCCTGGCAACTTTGCAGATACACCACCCGTAACCATTGTCGGCAAAATCATCGCCTGCGTTATAGGCATACTTGGAATAGCCATATTTGCCGTACCTGCCGGACTTATCGGGTCGGGATTTACTGACGCTATGGATGAAGACAGACACTCAAAGAAATTGGCCGAAAACGTAAAAAAGGTTCGCAACGTTTTCGAGCGCAAACCCGATCGGCCTACAGGTTATCAGATTGTGAAGCCATATTTGAGTATAATCACAATACAAGCTCGAAGTAGCCTTACAGCCAACGAAATTATCGAAGTTGTGGA
>OQVL01000874.1_pt1 | contig 17149 bp, 15 predicted proteins | sample 1691501 | NCBI WGS metagenome assembly OQVL01 (sample SAMN03418253, study PRJEB22391) | human gut metagenome | biome: human-gut; feature: organic feature; material: feces | host: Homo sapiens | place: Tanzania | collected 2013-01 | reverse complement strand
AACACGTGACCATTGGGATTGCGGCCACGCTTAGATAAAACTGGGAAGGATAATGCCGGGAAAGATTTTCTTCATAGACGGACACGCGCTGATCTTCAAGATGTACTACGCGTTCCTAAGGAGGCCGATGATCAACTCCAAAGGGGCTGACATGTCGATTCTTTACGGGTTCACCAAATATATTCTTGAACTTCTTAACCGGGAGAGACCGGACTATCTCGCCGTGGCCTTCGACCCGCCGGGAGGAACGTTCAGGAACAAGATGTACCCGGAGTACAAGGCGAACCGCAAGGAGACTCCGCAGCTGGTGATTGACTCATTGGAGCCGCTGATGGAGTTATGCAAAGCCCTGAACATCCCGACCTTGATGCTGAAAGGCTTCGAGGCGGACGATGTGATCGGCTCCATGGCCAAACGCTGCGCCGGAGAGGGGCTTGATGTCTATATGGTGACTCCGGACAAGGATTACGGACAGCTTATCGAGCCTCACATCTGGCAGTACAAGCCGGGCAAAGGCGGCTTTGACAACGAGATCATCGGGGTGAAGGAGGTCTGTGAGAAGTACGGAATCCAGTCTCCGGGGCAGGTCATCGACATGCTGACAATCTGCGGGGACACCGCCGACAATGTGCCCGGGGTCAAGGGCGTAGGAGAGGTCGGAGCAGGCAGGCTGGTCGCCAAATTCGGCTCCGTGGAAGAGATCTACAAACATCTGGACGAGCTGACACCACGGCAGAAAACCCAGTTTGAAGAGGCTCGGGACCACATTGGCCTCAGTCACGAGCTTGTGACGATCAAGACCGACATCGAGGTTGACGTGAAGACCGAGCAGATGAAGGTCAACCAGGAGTACGGCCCCGAACTCGCCGATCTGTTTGAGAAATACGAGTTCTATTCCCTGAACAGGTTCATCGGACATGTCAGCGGTACTGAAGAGAGACAGAACGCGGAACTGCCCGAGACCGTCAAGGTCCGCCCCAACGAGGCCGTCAAGGCGGCGGTCAAGGCCGGGATATGTTCTGTCATCACCGAAGGGGCCGACAGAAGCATATTCACAAGAACTGTCAGGGTCATCATCGGTGTCCGCTCAGAAGACAGGATTCTTGTCGCCGAAGGTGGACTGCCGGATTTCAAGGCTCTGCTGGAGAACGCCGGTGTCGTCAAATGTGGCGATGACCTCAAAAGGCAGATGAATATTCTCGCGTACGGAGGTGTGACCCTTCAAGGCCGTCTTGATGACATCGCTCTCATGCACTATCTCCTTGACCCTGAAAAGAGTCACAAGACCGATGTGCTGGCGCAGAGCGTGCTGGGCGTGTCACTGGATGCGGTCACGAATGATGCCGTGCCATCCACCGGCTCTCTTTTCGACGACATTCCGTCTGACGAGGTGAACCGGGACAGAAGCAAGGAGGCCGCGGTGCTACTCCTCCTTGCGGAAAGAATCCGCAAGGACATGGAGGAAGCCTCGGTCACTAGCCTTTACGACACGATGGAGGAACCTCTTCTCAAGGTTCTTTCCAAGATGGAGCGCAACGGGGTAAGGGTCGATCTCGGATCCCTTAAAGACTTCACGGAACATCTTCGGCAGGAGATGCTGGAAAGGGAGGCGCGGATCAGGGAAATGGCCGGTGATCCGTCGCTGAACATCTCGTCTCCGAAACAGGTCGGGACCGTGCTTTTCGAGAAGCTGAAGCTCTCCGACAAGCCGAAGAAGAACAACAACGGCACCTATTCCACAGAGGAGTCCACTCTTCTGGATCTGGCCGACAAGCATCCCATCGTAGATGAGATTCTGGAGTACAGGGCCGTGAGGAAACTGCTCTCGACCTACATCGAACCGTTCCCTGGCTTCATAGAGCCTTCCGACGGCAAGGTTCACACGACGTTCAATCAAGCGCTCACGGCCACAGGGCGGCTCAGTTCCTCGAACCCGAACCTCCAGAACATCCCGATCCGCTCGGACAGAGGCCGGGAGATCCGCAAGGCATTCGTGCCGAGCACTCCGGACGGCCTGATCCTGTCGGCGGACTATTCACAGATCGAGTTGAGGATCATGGCGCACCTGAGCTGCGACCAGCATCTGATCAGCGCCTTCAAGCAGGGCGTTGACATCCACACCGCCACTGCGGAGAAGATTTTCGGCATTCCTCACGAGCAGGTCACCGCCGACCAAAGGCGTATCGCCAAGACCGCCAACTTCGGAATCATGTACGGCATCTCGGCGTTCGGCTTGGCGCAAAGGCTCAGAATCAGCCGCAAGGAAGCCCAGAAAATCATAGACGATTACTTCGCCGGTTTCCCGTCAATCCTTTCGTTCATAGAGGACACAAAGGCGGCGGCGCGCGAGACCGGTTACGTTGAAACCATCTTCGGGAGGAGACGGTATATTCCAGACATCAATTCCAAGAACGGCACGATGAGGGCGCTCGCCGAGAGGAACGCCGTCAACGCCCCGATCCAAGGCACCTCGGCGGACATCATCAAGATGGCCATGATAGAGGTGGACAAATCCATGACCGAAGCCGGCATGAAAAGCCGGATGGTTCTCCAGATCCACGACGAGCTTGTGTTCGACGCGGTTCCCGAGGAAATCGGGGAACTGAGGCGGATTGTGATCGACCGAATGGAAAATGTAGTAAAACTTTCAGTACCACTAACAGTTGAATGCAATTATGGGAAAAACTGGCTTGAAGCCCACTGATGAGCTCATCATCTTGGCACAAAGAGGAAACGGTCTGGCATTCACAGCCCTTTGGGACCGCCACATAGAACAGTTGAGGTCCTACATCAGGGCCCGCTTCAAGAACATCGACGACTATGCCGCCGATGACATCTGCAGCCGCAGCTTTGAAAAGGCTTTCAGACAGATCCAATCCTACGACCAGTACAAGAGCAGGTTCCTGACATGGCTCTGCACAATCGCCAAGAACACCGCGCTTGACACTCTCGAGCAGGAACAGCGTGTGCATCCGAAGAACCAGATCGTCTATCTTGATGACGAGAGCAAGCCGTCCGGAGCCGAGGTCATCCCCGACCAGACAGAGGACGCGCTCAACTCCCTGATCAAGACAGAGAATGAGGAGGAACACGCCAAATACATCGAACGTCTGCCGGAACTCTACCGGGAAATCGCCCGCAAGAGGCTCATTGAAGGCCTGAAGTACAATGAGATAGCCGAGGCTCTTGACATGGAGCTCAACACGGTCAAGACCCGCATCCGCCGCGCGAAGCAGATGATCGATGACCTCCGCAGACAAGAGGAAGAAGGAATATGATGACGTTCGCCGACTTCGAGTCTTTTCTCAGGGCCTCGTTCCCGGGTGTGACTGACGTGATGGTGGAGCGCTTCCGTCTGATGGACAGCGGCTACCGTGACTGGAACTCCAAGATCAACGTCATATCCCGCAAGGACATCGACAGTCTCTACGACCACCATGTCCTCCACTCCCTCGCCATAGCCGAATATCTCCGCACGCAGCGTCCGGAGACATATTCATTGTTCACCGCGCTGCACATCGCAAATGATTCCGGTGTGGCATATACCGCCCAAGCGTCCACTACGCCTCTGGCGGACTCCCATCCTTGCCACACAAAGGCATCCATTCTAGAATCACCACACACAAGCACAGAGCCTCGAATTCCGACAGGAGGATGTTCTGTTCAGAAGCCTCAAACTCTCAGGGTTCTGGACCTCGGCACCGGCGGCGGTTTTCCCGGCATCCCGCTGGCCGTGATGTTCCCGGACGTGCGGTTCACCCTCTGCGACTCGGTCGGGAAGAAGACCATAGTAGCCAGAGAGATAGCGAATATGCTTGGCCTTGACAACGTGGAGATTGTCAACGCACGCGCCGAAAGTCTCCCCGGGAAGTTCGATTTCATCGTATCCCGCGCCGTGGCCTCCCTCACCGACTTCTACCCTTGGGTGAAAGGGAAATATTCCCGGTCCATCCTCTACCTCAAAGGCGGCGACATCAACGAGGAGATCTGCGACCTGATGTCCCGTGAGCGCCTCCGCAAAGGTTCAGTCTCCACCTGGCCCGTCTCCCAATGGCTCTCCGACCCCCACTTCGCCGGCAAGTTCGTGATTGACATCAGCCGCTGATCCGCATCCCCGGTCGCCGAACCTGCCGAAGCGACCGTTTCCCATGTATCCAGTCACTTCGGCAAGCTCACAGTGACTTTAGCAATCGTCGTGACCATCCCCTGAAAGCAACGTCCAAGGATTGCCCTGAACCATGTCCAAAGCCTCAAGCCGCCCGATCATGAAGTCATTGTCATCATCATCATGATCCGTGGCCTTGGCCTTCCCGAGATAGCGGAGTTTTCTGAGCAGATCACGCTCGTTCTCATCAGCCACGTTGTACGCCCGCTGGACAATCTCATCGAACGGAGTCTGCCTCGTCAGCAGATCGCTGGCGACCTCCTTGGAGATTTTCTTCTCGATGATGTCCGTCGCATAGACAAGCAGACGTCCCAGAAACCGAGGGCAGCTGATGTCCCCGGACTCTTTCAACAGAGGGGCATAGCCTCCAGGAATCTGAGCCCGTACCTCTCCCCCGCCGGCGGTATTCCCTTCAATCATCCGCGCCTCCAATTCAGAATAATCCCTATGGCCGATCAACGAGCACAGCAGCGACCTGAAATTATCCTCATCAAGGACATCCACAGCATGAACCATCAGACGACGGATCTCGTCAGCCGTCTCGGCGGAGACGCGATCATATTCCTTGATGATCATTGAATATATCGTAAAATCACCATCATCATTATGACTCAAAGTCACTTCCGCATCCCTGTACATCCCATTGATCCTTTCCACCTCATAGTTCACTGAATAAGCGAACTGCTCCGGCACAGGCGCCGGGAACCGCACCATGATGATCAGCCTGTTCCCCTCCACCACAAGTACCGGCGTGAACACACAATGCCTTGCCTGCACCTCCGTCAAGTACTTCTTCCCGTCAACGTGCGGCCGAATCCCCGCATTCCTGAACATCAGTTCCACGCACTCCGCCAGAGACATCTCCTTTCGCACATCTTTTTGTGAAGCGACATTCGTCTCATCATTTTTCTGTTTCTTTCCTTTGAATAAATTGAATATTCCCATGATTATTAATTGGTTACCATATCATCGCACATCTCCGGCCGCACAAGCAACATAATTTACAACAAATATAACGAACTTTCGAATAATGTTTATTAACTTTGCTACGTTTATTGTAGCCATCATTGGCGTCAATAAGTGGACATACGAAAAGACGTTTACTTAACGTTTGTCTTTGGATTCTCGGAACTTCGCAATTTCTGAACACTAGTCCAAAGAACAAAGCAATAAGTAGGTGTCTACGTAGTATGAATTATATGGTATTATTCCCATTTGATACCTATTCATACCTCGTGGGCTTCGAACATTGCTCGTTCTGACTAGTTAATGGCAATGCGAAGGCTACGAGAATCAGGATGAGCAATAAAGTAGGTGCCCACGTTTTTTCTGGTACAGACCAAAACCCGATGGGCACTCGGAATGTGATGATAATATGACATCTAAAGTTCACTCCATCTTCCTAGGCTTTCTTATGTTAGCCTCTTCTCTGCTGATATCAGGATGTTCTCCTACTCAGCTAGATATCAGTCAAAAGGTCTCAAATGGCTAATTCATTCTATCAGTCAGTGAAAAGAATCTAATATAACTCCACTATTGATGCAGGAAAAGATGTTGTCCTTAATTGTACTAATGAGACAAACTACAATGCCACAATTAGCATCGAAGTGAACGGGGAATATGTAGGTACTATATCAAATTTTCCTGCCGAGTTTCGCTATAAGATAGACAATGTCGGATTGAGCCAGTTTTCTATTACAGGAACATTAAAATCAAAAAGCTGCTTGAATAGATTCGAGACATCATTTTCTTACAGCTGGAGCATCACCACAAAATAATCAAATGATTGATTTATTAAAAAAGACTACTTCAAGTGGACTCATAAATACGGTTGTAAATGATTAGTCTTTGTCTCGTAGGAATCACGCTTATGTTATCCTCTTCTACGCAGACTGTAGAAATGAAGGAAATGATTTTTCTCTATGCAAGATAGATTCTTCATTTGATATTCCTCTATCTATGTATATGCGAAGATTACTACTAGATCTTAGCCGATTTTATATTGTACAAATCAGATTACAGGCTCTACTGGTTTGGACAATTGAATAGAATAATCAGAGCCTCGTTTTATGATGAAAGTGCGTCTTTTTTGTTTAGTGGCAGCAAGTGCTTTATTTCTTTGTTGCAATTGTACTTATGGTAAAATTCATCGTAAGTCGAAAACGAATACTCCTATTGAAATTGCTCTAAAAGTTCAAGTGGATGATTTTGTAAAACATTCTTTTGGAGACTCTCTCTCTCAAATTGTATTCGATGCTGATACTGTCACGTTGTTATCATTGTCGGTAAAACCTATTGTTGATTCTCTTAACACAGGCTCAGAGAAAACCGATAGCATTGCGCCTCCTTGTTTCCACGGTTGTTATATCAAACACAATTATGGAGTCCTTTCAAAATCCGAGTTTTACCCCATATTACTTATCCTGTCCGACAGGGACAATTATATATCAGATGGCTTCCGGTTAAAATCTCCGTTTACTCCCGTTGTCGCTTTATCCTTCAAAAAAGGTAACGATTCAGTTGATATAGTTTTCTCTTTTACTGGAGGTCAGATGTATCTGTTTAAAGCGAATGAGGAAAAGTTATATTATAAGTATACTTATGAACGTCTGATTATGAAGTTCTTTAACTCCTTCCTAAAAGATGAGCGATTAACAGAATATATGAATTTATAATCAAAACATAAATCGAACGATGAAAAAGTTAATTATCCTGTCATTACTTTTCACAAGTATATGTTTGTCTACATCAGCACAGACAATCCACACAATCATCTTTACGGATACTCAAGACGAGAATATTGGTGTCTCTGCAAAAGCAAGCCATGATAATTACACCTTAGATTTACTCTCGACAATAGAGACATCAGTAGGAACATCCTATAACAGCGCTACACCAATTGATAAAAGAGGATATGACTGTAATAGGGCGAATTTATTACAGACTATAGATGATTTATCTTGTGGAGAGAATGATATTGTAATTTTCATTTACTTGGGGCATGGCGCACGTGGTTTAAGGGACCCTTCTAATTTTCCTCAAATGTGCTTTGCTGTTCCTCGTGGTTCTTATTATAGGGACGAAGAAGATTTTTATCCTTTGGAAAATGTCAGAGACTTAATAATGCGCAAAAATCCTAGATTTTGTTTAGTCATTGGAGATTGCTGTAATAGTTATAGTCCAACACTATCAACAAAGCCTTCTATTACAACAGTCGAGGCGTTATCTCCAGATGTGATTCGTCGCCAAGGTGAAAATATGATCAAGAAATTATTTCTTTCTCAAAAAGGAAGTGTAATACTGACTGCTAGTATCAAAGGGGAATATGGCTGGTGTCATATAAGAGGCCCCAAGTTAGGTACGTTTTTGGAGCTTAACATTAATGATGTGTTTCAAGATATAAAAGACGGAAAAGCCACCTTTTCCAGCTGGGATGAACTGTTGTCAACCATAAAGAACAACACCTATCAATATAGCCGTTCTGTTAATTTGATTGCAAACGGGAGAAGATACACACAAACCCCATATTATGAGATTAAATTATGCGATGCTCCATATATAGATAAGAAGCCACCTATACCCCCAATAGCCAAAGATTTACGGCAGGCTTTAATTCAAGTGGCGGATAGCCGGTCTTTCTCTGATGCTGAAAGGATAGAAAAGAGCCGCGAGTTACAGTCAAAGTATTTCGATGGAAACAATGCAATGGTTGAAGTTGTAGGTAAGGATAGGACAACAATTATTCAAGCTACAGACATTCACAAATACTTGCTTCGTGTTGCTACAGAACAAGATCTTGCCAACATTACAATTTTGGAGCAACAGAAAGATGTCAACAATAAAGTCATTTATCTGAAGGTACATGAGATTTACACCGAACCAGAAATACTATTATGAAAAGATATATAATATGCGCATTGCTTGGCGCATTCTTATGCAACAGTTATATTTTCGCACAAAATAACGACTTGGAAATAGAAGTAAGGGAGACCATCAACCAACAGTGCGTACATAAGGTAAAGGCTTTGACAGATCATTTCGCCAAAATAGCAAAAAAAGAAGAAGCTGATGATATTAAGGACTATCATATAGAGGCGTGTTTGGATTTATTTATAGGTGGTGGAAATGATACAAAAGACGATGATGGAAATGTCATATTTCCTGCACCTAGAATAGAAGTTTCATCTCTAGCAACCGGAAAGGTCAACTCATATTTCATAAAAAACTACTTGGTGCGACTCAAATCGCTGCAGTATTCCAAGATAGTTTTTAAAACATCTGAATGTTATTTAGCAGAAGGTGGAATAAAAAAAATTGGAGAGAATCAATATTCAGCGACAGTATCATTCTATCAAGTTTTTATTGGTTATAACGGGGATATGTTAGTATATCGTGATAAAACAAAAAAAACAGTAAAAGTTCTTATCCGAAAAGATAATCTAGGAAGATTCGATGTGCTGTTAGGAGACATTAAAGTTGACCAGACGACTGAAACCGCTCAATAATAATCTGTTCATTAACTTCATTTAAAGTATGAGAAAATTATACTATTTATTTGTAATTATATTTTCGCTTGTTACTGATTTTGCAGAGGCAAAAAAAGTACGACCAAGTGACGATTTGGAAAAAGAAGTAAGAGCAAACATTGAATATAAGGTAAAAGCTTTCACAGATCATTTCGTCAAGATAGCACAGAACTATAACGATAATAACATCAAGGATTATCATATTGAGAAGTGCTTGGATTTATTGATTGGTAGAGGGAACGATACAAAAGATGATAATGGCAATGTCTTAGTTACTGCTCCTATAATAGAAGTTTCATCCACAACAACAGGAAAAGCCAATTCCTATTTCATAAAAAATTATTTGGCACGACTCAAATCGCTTTCGTTTCAGGATTCAAAAATTGCATTTAAAACAGTTATGTGCTATGTGCTTGAAAAGATTAATAAAGAGATTGGAGAGGGAAAATATGATGCAACTATTTCAGTTTATAATGTTACCATCCAAGATTATGGTTTTTCTTTCATTAGGGCACCTAAAGTGCTTAGTGTAATTCTTGACGATAACAGTGACTTTATTAGTTCTCATATCTTATTAGGAAGTATGAAGATTGAGCAAGTCTACTAACCTAATTTGTAACATTTATTATATGAACATTTATTATATGAAATCCTCATGATCGCAAGCGCTCGCCAAAGAGAATGAAAAGTTATTTCCGTAACTTTCGGCCACGAACCAAAATGCGAGCGCAATGGACAAGACAATCGAATTCAGCCAGGTCGTAGACAGATGTTGCGGACTGGACGTACACAAGAAGGTAATCGTGGCCACAGTCGAGGGAACAGGAATCGCGCGTGAGACGCGTGAGTTCGAATCGACGACAAGATCTTTGACAAAACTGAAAGAATGGCTGTTGGAGCTGGGGGTGACCCACGTGGCTATGGAGAGCACGGGAGTGTATTGGAAGCCTGTGATCAACATACTTGAGTCAGGCGGCTTCACCCTGCTGGTGGTCAACGCCCAGCACATCAAGTATGTGCCGGGGCACAAGACGGACAAGAAGGACTCCGCATGGATATGCAAGTTGCTGCGGGCCGGACTTCTCAAAGGCAGTTTTATCCCTGACAGGGCACGGCGTGACCTGCGGGATTTGACAAGGTATCGTCGCAAGAAGGTGCAGGAGGTCACCGCCGAGAGGAACAGGATGCTCAAGGTGCTTGAGGACGCGAACCTTAAATTGTCCAGCGTGTTCAGTGATGTGAGCGGAGTAACCTGCACCAAAGTAATCGACGCGATACTGGAAGGCAGGACCGATCCGGACTACCTCACGTCGTTGTGCACTCACGGGAGGTTGCGGAGCAGCAAGGAACAGATCCACGATGCCGTGGAGGGAAGCTTTACCGAGCACCACAAGTTCATGCTGAAGGCAATCCGAAGGAGCATAGCGGGCCTCGAGGAGGAGATCGCGGAACTTGAGGCGGAGATAGACCGCAGGTGTGAGCCGGTGCGGGAGGAGATAGAACGTCTTTGCACCATCCCGGGCATAGACAAGACCGGCGCGAAGGAACTGATAGCGGAGATCGGCGTGAACATGGAAGTGTTCCCGACCGCCGCGAACCTTGCATCCTGGTCAGGTGTGAGCCCTGGAAACAACGAGAGTGCGGGCAAAAAAAAGCTCGCACGTAAACCACGGAAACAAGGCAACCAAGGCGATAATCACAGAATGCGCCTGGGCCGCGAGCCGCACTAGGAACACGTTTATAAGCGAGAGATACGGAAGACTGGCAGCACGCCGGGGCAAAAAGAGGTCCCTCGTAGCCACTGCACACGAGCTACTTACCATTGTGTACCATGTCTTGAAGGATCAGGTGGTTTATAGTGAACTTGGATGCGGATATGTTGACCAGAGGCGCAAGAACGCCCGTATCAAATATCACTTGGACGTATTGAAAAATCTCGGAGTGGACATTCCCGAGCCCTCACCGGTAAGCGCCTGACAAAGCGCAAACGATCCTGAGGCCGATTTTTCTGGGACACCAAGCCCGTATATGAAATTGACCCAGACGACCGAGAGGCAATGACTGTCGCTGCGAGCACGCGAATGAAAGTTCCCTTTTTACTTGGCCGTTTAACATACTATGCCTCCTTGTATGCCGCAAGTTCCACCCAGGTGCCTGCTATTCTTTTGTCTGTCTACGAATATTGAATGTTTAACTGAACCGCCTCTAGAGGGGTTCGCATATAATTACTTTACGAATGAAAAAGCGTTGTTATATACTTATACTGTTTTCCCTGCTGATTACTCTTAGTGCTCAAGCTCAAGTAGTATTTCAGAATAATGACTTTGAGAACTTTAATTATAATGTAAAGCAGGTTGATGAATTCATTCTACGATTCAATCTGAAAGAGTTGTTAATTCAACCCAATCAGAGTGATCACTATGAGCGTGACAATAGAACTCTTCTTTTTGATAAGAAATACTATCTTGATAACTCAAAGATTTCTAATGAACTTTTAAGTGCCGTAGAAAATCAACGAACCACACTCAGTTTTTATGATTCAACATGGTTCGCCATCGCTGATTGTAATGTCACATACCAAGGGAAGAAGAATAAGTTGACATTGATATTGCGAACTGAACAAGTAAAGGATGATATATACAAATGGAGTATAATAGATGCCAAAGGAACTATGTTAGAGTTGACACCTAAAACTCAATCTGAAAATTTGCGTCTTCTCCCCACTGATAACGAGGTTAATTTCATAGCATTACAGTCTATCACGACAACTAATGCTCACAACATTACACTCTACAACACAAAGACTCATATTAATGATCGGTTGAGTATCTTTAACTACCTCGTATACAATAAATTATTAAAAGTGGATAATGTACAGGAACTTTCTTATTGTTTCACTCAGGTAAAGGGGTATAAATTCTTCGTCAAAAATTTTACTCGTGAGGCTAAAAACGCAGGTTGGTTAATATATGATGTGCAGAAAGATAACATACAAGACCAAAATGAAATCGCTGCTGATGATCTTGCGTCACCGGAAGAATTAATCACACAATTTTACCTTGCGATTTCTGAATACGCAAAGAACCCATCAGATGTAGCTAAAGCTAGAACCATACAGTCATTATTTTATAATACCCCTAAGAAATATTATTTTTTCGGTGCGAAGCAGATCTTTGATGACATCGATGTCTATTTGCATAAGTACTCAGCACCTTATGCTTATGTTACAATAAGCGATTACCTTAATTCTATTGAAAAGATTTCCAAAGGTGGTATGACATTGAATTATAGCATTAGTGATGTTAAAATAATTCAATCGACCCAAAATAGTGCAATTGTTACTTATACAATAAGCGCTGAAAACAAGGATACTATTATATTCGAGTATTATGCAAAGGCGACCATTCAAGATGGGCTAATTATTAACATTGTCCCCTTCTAATGGTAGAGAATACTCTCTACTGAACATCGTTACATATTGTAAGAACGATCTTTTCAATGAGATTCTTTTAATGATTGTCTAGTTCAGGAGATTTTCAATAAGGTTAAGAGTATGAAGAGAATTCTGTTTTCCATTGCTGCTTGTTATTTTTGTATTAGTTCTTTTGCTTTAACAGAAAGTGACGGTATATCATTTGTCAAAAGTTATTACCAGCTTCTAACTGAATATGCTACTACAGCTGAAAATACTCTACTAGCCCAAAGGATAGAAAGTATGCATTTGGGAAATGGTCATGTTTATCCAGATATAGAAATAAATCTGGGGAAAGTGCCGGAAACCGAAAGCGTCGGTATCAAGTCTGTATATTTGGTATCTATAGTTGCACGACAGAATTTATTATTAAAATTTGTTCCAAGAAATATTACACTTGAAGGGAATAGTAATGGCATTTGCACCATATATTACACACTGTACGTCTATTGCGGAAATGAGCAACCAGGTAGAGATGTCCTCAAGTATTCCGTGCCACTTAAAATGGATATCCAGAACGCTGATAAAAAAATCGTAAGCGTCTTAAAAAGAGCCACATCATCAATTCCATATACCTTGAGTGTAAGTCCTTCTAGTATGTCATTTGATGCTTCTGGTGGTACGCATACATTAACCGTCACATCTAATACCAGTTGGTCAATCAGTGTAAATACTGCATCTTGGGGACATCTTACACGTAACGGCAACACGCTTACTCTTCAAATCGATGCTAATACTGAAACAACGGAAAGAACAGACTATTTCAAGATTAAAGCAGGTGATAAAGAAGAAAGAATTAATATTAAGCAAAGCGGATCAAGTAACAGCCTTCAGCATTCTGCACAAATAAATAGCATATCTGTTTCGCAGAATCAAGACATTGATGGCAAGAATGGCATTATTATTCATGTGTCTTTTGATGTTCAAAATATGAAAGGTAAAGTTGGTTGTATTAGTGCCTATTTTTATGATAACGATGGTAATGCTTTGATTGATCTCAATAATAGTTACTATACTACTACAGGGAAAGTAGCGACGAGTACAAACTTCACGCCATCATATGATAATTCAACTTACAAGGATCTGACACTTAAAATCCCATATGGCGAATTACATCAATCTGGAACATATAGCAGGACAATTAAATTTCACGTAAGTGTATGGGACAATTCTGTTTCCCCACATAAGGAAATTTATATCAGTTCATATTCAACTTTTTCATATACCCCAAGCGCAGAATCCTATCTTAAAGTTGATAATAGCACTTCCGACAAAGTAAAGAACTTCTCAGAATCAGGCGGAAGAGAAACTTATTATGTCAGTACAAGCGAGAATTCGTATGAAACGTGGGGTGTTCCTTCTTGGTGTAGAATAGAAAATAAAACATCATCATCGTTTACTTTAGTCTGTGACCCCAATACTTCTTCAAGTAATCGTAGTGACTATATGAAGGTTAAAGCCGGAGGAAAAGAAATCCGCATAGATATAAAACAAGATGGACAAAGTTCATCGGCATCGGTAGAGAATTGTTGGCTTAGTCACAACTTGTATAAATCAATGTGGAATGGTTTTATGTGGGCAAATGTGCCTTATATGCAAATCCACGTCCATTTTTCAGTAGAAGGTCATAAAGGTGAAAATGTAAGAGTGTGCGCATTTTTCTACTTCTCGAATGGAAATAGAGTTAATGCCGTAAACGCTGAATTTAGGACTTCCGATGGTCAAGCTACTGTTCAAGGTATCGGCAATTGCTCATATGATAACACAGAATGGAAAGATTACACATTAGAGATACCTTATTATGCCCTCCCGAAAGGTTCTTTGTATGTTGAAGTTCAAATTCAGGATAAAAATGGTAATTATTTAGCAGAATCTTCTGATATTTCATTCTCTGTTATATAAGTTAGTAATATTCAATGGTGAGCGGAAGTGATAGATTTCATAGGGAAGAACACTCTAACTTAAAAAGCAAGAAAATGAAAAGTATCATTCTACCAATATTGTTGTTTCTCCTTGGTGTCACCCCACCTCTTTACGAACAGAATGACTATTACATAATACAAGTGCGGTCATACCAAAAGGAATCCGAATATTATACAAAGCAGGCTTTGCGATATGAACACGAGGTTGAGTACTACAATCGTCAGGCACAAGGTCAACTTCGTGAAGCTGGATATTATTCAAGGCGCAAGGACTACGACAAGGTGAAAATTTATCAGCAACGAGCTAAGTAGGTTAATTATAAAACTGAGAATGATATGGGAAATGACAAAGCTTCGATGATATATGAAGCGAAAAACGGGCGTGAAGAGCGAGCAAAGGAACTATACAGGAAGTTGATGGCCATGGAAGTGGATTTTGAGCCGCATCTGGAAGGTCTGGGAGAAGGAATGTCGAAAGTGCAGAGGGAAACTTGGGATGGTTATCTGGAGACAAAGTACATCATCAACCGAAAGACCTTATGCGCCTATGAGGTTGTGGACGAGTCTGGAAAGCTGGCGATGTTGACCAAGGACGATGTTGATTGGGAATCCTTGAAGAATGTACCCGAGGAAGCGCGGCGGATAGCCGAAGGTTTGTCGAGCGGTTACTCTGTCAAAATCGGCAGGTTCTATAAGGGAGCCGCTTGGGTGGAGTGGCAGATCAATCCGGACGGCTACTACTATATGGACGATGACGGGGTCGGAATGACCAACGATGTGGAGGTGAATCTGTACGGGCAGATCAACACCAAGGGAGAGGTCGTGAGGAAATTCTCATTGTCAAAATAATACACCATCATAAATGAGCATAATGAATAGGATCAAAAAGTTATTCAACAACGAGAACGACGAAGGCACAGGAACGGAGATTCGCGACATCGCCGTGGATAGGAATGTACTGAGGGGCTATCTTCAGAGAATGACGGAGGAAAGCCAGAAGCAGTTTAAACCGTACTCCGAGGCCCGTCATTGCTATGTAGCCATCAAGGCGAAATTCGAGTATGTCTTTGACTCCAACAAGAGAGAATGTAAACTGAGTGTTTACAAGCGGACTGGCGACATACATGTTGTGGAGGTTGAGATAATCGAGAATCTGATTGATGTCGTCAGGAAAGCCGTATTGCTTGAAGACAAAGACATCAATAAGGTGGAAAAGGTACTAAATAGCAAAGACATGGTGGATAAGCTTTACGACTGGATCTACCATGTGGAAGAAGGAAACTACGACAAAGATGTCATATTCAACGGCGATGAGCCGCTTTGGAAGAAGTACAACAGGATATGGACCTTGCATCTGCCGGAATCGTTGCGTATTCCTTCCGGGAAATGGGAAAGCCCTTTCGCCTCTTACCAGCAGAGACCTTTTGTCTGGGCGGCTCCGACAAAATATTTCAAGGTAAAGATCTCCCAAGTTGACAATCAGTCTGAATTTCTGACAATTCAGGACGGGGTGCTATATTCAAAGGACATGACGAGACTGATCTTTTGTCTGGAGGACAAGGAATATTTTACCGTTCCGGACTCCGTCACTTGCATCGACCCTTTCGCTTTCTGCCTTCAGAAAAGGCTCAGGAATATAACGTTGCACGGCGGAATCAATATTATCGGAGCGGCGGCGTTCATGGGATGCGAGTCTTTGGAGACATTCACTGTGCCGCAGTCTGTTACGGAAATATTCAATGACACTTTCGACGGATGCAAATCTATGAAAAGCATCCAGTTGCACAATGGAATCACCAGCATTGGAAGTCATGCGTTCAGGCATTGCGAAGCATTGGAGAGTGTCAGTCTTCCAGCCGGATTGACCCATCTTGACAGCTTTGAATGCTGCTATTCTTTGAGGGAGATAGACATTCCCGGGACGGTCGAGACCATAGACGGATTCATGTTCTGCAGGAATCTTAGGAAAGTCACATTGCATGAGAGAGTCAGGAATATTCATGACTATGCGTTCCGTTTCTGCGACAACCTTGAAGAGATCAACTTCCCGGAAGGATTGGAGGGAATAGGCGCGCGGGCTTTCTATCCATCCAGCATCAGGAACGCAGATTTTCCGAGGTCACTGAAGAAAATCGGCGCGGAAGCGTTCTACTATAACGAGGAATTGAGCCACCTCAAGTTCAGGTCGGCTGTCGAAGTCGAGGAATGCGCGTTCGCCTGTTGCAAGGCAACCGACATCGAAAAGCCCAAAGAGATGACTTTTGGTCCGAAGGTCTTCGTGCAGGACACATCGTTTGACAAGTTCTGCTTCTGGGATTGACCGGTAACACCGTGGGCATATTCAAAAAAACATAACAGAAGAATTTCATATAATTTAAAATAAACACCACAATGAGAAAGACTTACACTCTATTATTCGTTGTCCTGATGATGTTTGCGTCTTGCGATAAATACGATGACAGTTCTATCAGGAATGACATCCAGAAGTTAGATGAAAGAGTTTCTGCTCTTGAAAAATGGCAGGGCGAGGTGAACCGGAACATCGCATCGCTTCAGACCATTGTCGAGGCTTTGAATGGCAGAGACTACGTTACCGATGTCTCAGAAATCAAAGATGACGAAGGCTACACTGTAGGATACAATGTTCATTTTAACAAAGGCGGTTCAAAGACCATAACATTCAATTCTAAAGAGCCATCCATTCACATCCCTGTCATCGGAGTGAAAACCGGACCGGACGGTATTTACTATTGGACGCTGGATGGAGAATGGATGCTGGATGATACCGGTGAAAAAATCAAGGCTTCGGCATCTGACGGAACCACGCCTAAATTGAAAATTGAAAACGATTATTGGCTTGTTTCTTATGATAACGGAAAAACGTGGGAAAAGCTTGGCGCAACGGCATCCGATGGCAAGGATGGCAAAGATGGTATTGACGGCAAGGACGGCGTTGACGGCAAGGATGGTGCTGACGGCAAAGATGGCGCTGACGGCAAGGATGGCGCTGACGGCAAGGATGGCGCAGGAAGGGCGAAGGTTGTACCATCCGCAAGGACGAAAG
>OQVL01000873.1_pt1 | contig 17162 bp, 22 predicted proteins | sample 1691501 | NCBI WGS metagenome assembly OQVL01 (sample SAMN03418253, study PRJEB22391) | human gut metagenome | biome: human-gut; feature: organic feature; material: feces | host: Homo sapiens | place: Tanzania | collected 2013-01 | reverse complement strand
AGACAGCTGGGATAAGGTTTCCCGGTCACTCCTATGAGAGCTGCAAGTCCCCCGCAGCAGATTGAAAGCGAAAATGAGATGATCGTTATTTCACATCGCCTTTTCGATTGGGAGAAGAGGTTCGAGGGTTACTCGGGGGCGTGCTACTCCTTGATTGTTTGCAAAAGAGGGGGGCGGGTTTTACAGGCTCAGAGGGTTCAGCGGGAGGGGTATGGCGCATTTCGTCATCGATCTCGGCGAAGCCGCTACCTTCATTCCTCATTTGAGCAAAGCTTTCATTCAGGGTCAAAGGGCAGCACGCCACAGAGGCTGACCCTGAACCCCATGAAATGGCTCTGCCATTTCATTTCTCTATCTTGCTAAAAGGGTGAAATCAGTGTATGATAACTCTATATGACACTGGTTTTATAAGGAGTATTTTATGGATTACATTCTTCGCATCTTGCCGAATATGTTTGCCGGGCTGGGCGTATCGGCGCAGATCTTTCTGATCACCATCGTGCTCTCGTTGCCGATCGGTATCCTGCTGGCACTGGTCCGCATTTCCAAAGTCGCTGTTTTCAGAAAGCTCGCAGAGGTTTATATTTACGTCATGCGCGGCACGCCGCTCATGCTGCAGATCATGTTCATCTACTATGGGCTGCCGCTTATGCTGAATGTGCAGATCAGTGATTTCCCGGCGGCGATCCTTGCCTTCGTGGCGAACTATGCGGCTTACTTTGCAGAAATTTTCAGAGGCGGCATCCAGTCCATCCCGAAGGGGCAGTATGAAGGCGCGAAGGTCTTGGGCTTCACCTACAGGCAGACCATGTGGCATATCGTGCTGCCGCAGGTCGTGAAGCGTGTCATCCCGCCGCTTGGCAATGAGACCATCACCCTTCTGAAGGATACCTCGCTTGTCTACATCCTGGCGATGAATGACCTCATGCGTGTCACCCGCGCCTTCGTGCAGCGTGACTTCGATACCATGCCGTTCCTTGTGGCAGCTGTTTTCTACCTCGTATGCACAGCGATCCTGACGAAGATCCTGGCGTATGTGGAAAAACGCTATGCCGTATATGAAGAATAAGGAGGACGGACATGAGTTTTATTGAAATGAAAAACATCCGGAAGGATTTCGGCAAGCTCACCATCCTTCACGGCGTCGACATGACACTGGAAAAGGGCGAAGTCATCTCCATCATCGGGCCTTCCGGGGCCGGAAAGAGTACGCTTTTGCGCTGCCTGAACCATCTGGAAACCATCCAGGGCGGCTCGATCGCAGTCGACGGAGAATTTCTTGCCGAAGACAAAGACGGCAAGGTCACCTACGCGAGCGAAGCCAAGACGAAGGAAATCCTTGCCAAGATGGGCATGGTCTTCCAGTCTTTCAACCTTTTCCCGCACATGACCGTGCTGGATAACATCATGGCCGCTCCCATCTACGTGAAGGGCATGAAGAGGGAAGAGATCCAGCCGATCGCGGAAGATCTTTTAAGCAAGGTCGGCTTGCTCAATAAAAAAGACATGTACCCCGGCAGCCTTTCCGGCGGCCAGAAGCAGCGCGTCGCCATCGCGCGGGCGCTTGCGATGAGTCCGGAAATCATGCTCTTCGATGAACCGACCTCCGCGCTCGATCCGGAGCTCACGGGCGAAGTCCTGAAGACCATCCAGCAGCTGGCGGATGAGAATATGACCATGGCGATCGTGACGCATGAAATGGCTTTCGCCAAGTCCGTCTCCGACAAGATCCTCTTCATGGTCGACGGCCGCGTCGAGGAAGAAGGGACGAGCGAAGAAGTCTTCGACCACCCGAAGAGCGAACGAACCAAGGCTTTCCTGAAGTCGATATTGAGAGCCTGATAAAAAAGGATGCGCTGAGAAATGCTTTTGCATTTCGCAGCGCATCCTTTTTCTTTTACAGACCAAGCGCAATGCCGCAGACAGCGCTGATTGCGATATAGAGCACAGGGTGCTTTTTATATTTCTTAAGACCGAAGTAGATCGCAATGGCAAGGAGAATGGCCGGCCACTGGAAGAGGGAGAGAAGCGAGCCGCTCTTTTCATACAGCGCGGTGTCCAAGAGAGACACCTTCGCGACGCCAAGACCGGCGGCTGCGATGAGAGCGGTGGAGGCGGGACGCAGGCCGTAGAAAATCCGCTTCACGGCGTCCGATTCGCGGAAGCGCGTCAGCATCGCATAGATGATCGTGATGACGATGAGCGCGGGGGCCGTGAGGGAGAGCGTCGTGAAGATGCCGCCAGGAATGCCAAGCGCCTGAAAACCGGCGTAGGTCGCCATATTGACGCCCAAAGGCCCCGGGGTGGACTCTGAGATCGCGATCATATTCGCGATGTCTTCCGCGCTGAACCATCCGGTGCGTGCAGAAATATCATAGAGAAAGGGAAGCGTTGCGAGCCCTCCGCCGACGGCGAAGAGCCCGGTCTTGAAGAATTCCCAAAACATAGAAAGCCAGATCATGATGGATGCTCCTTTGGGTGACTGGTGACTAGGGACTGGTGACTAGGGATTAGGGACTAGGGACTAGGGACTAGGGATTAGGGACTAGGGACTAGGGATTAGGGATTAGGGACTAGGGATTAGGGATTAGGGGGAGTTGGAAGTGAGGAGTGAAGGTGCGGCGTCTCTCGTCATCCTGAGCGGAGAAAAACGTCGTATGTTAGAAAATATGGATCATCTGAAAATATGAGAACTGAGTCGAAGGATCTAAGGAAACGCTGATTAAATCTGACAGCGATTGAATCAGGCTTCCCTAAGCGCCGCGGAGTTTTATACAAATGCCAAATAAGCTGCATGATATCGTGAGGGGGATGGAGGCACTTTATGAATGGTGTGCCACATCCGCCACTTCTTACTTCGTGCTCCTCGGCATCAGATAGTATCCTGCGATGCCGGCGAGGACGACAGAGAAGACAGGCGAGAAGGGGGCGAAGAGGGCAATGAGAAGGATGCCGATGAAGATCGCGGCTGTGCGCTTATCCTTGATGGACTTCTTGCCGAGCTTCACGACGGCGTCCAGAATGAGGACGCAGACGCAGGCACGGATACCTGCGAAGGCGTGAATGACATAGGGATTCTCTTCGAACTGGGTGAGAAAGAGCGCGATCACCGTGATGATGATCATGGACGGGGTGATGACGCCGAGCGTCGCGAAGACGCCGCCCCAGAAGCCTTTCAGCTTGCAGCCGATGAAGGTCGCAACATTCACCGCGATCATGCCGGGCGTGACCTGCCCTAAGGCATAGTAATCCATCAGCTCTTCCTCGCTGCCCCAGTGCTTATTCTCTACGATCTCACGCTGGAGAATGGGCAGCATCGCGTATCCGCCGCCAAAGGTGACAGCGCCCATCTTGGCAAAGATGAGAAATAATTCGAGTAGTAGTTTCATAGATGGGATACTCCTTTAATTGGGGGAATGGGGAGTGACTGGTGACTAGTGACTAGTAGCTAGGGATTAGTGGCTAGGGATTAGGAGCCTCGAGTGACAAGTGATTTGTGACTAGTGACTGGTGACTGGTGGCTGGTGACTGGAATGCCCGCTCATGGCATCACCATGATTTATGCTTCGCGGCGCATTTCGTCATCCTGAGCGGAGTGAAATGTCGGATGTTCGATAATGTAAAGGCGGAACAGTGAGAACTGAGTCGAAGGATCTGGCGCCGTACCACCATTTCGCATTTCTAATTTCTCATTTCTAATTTCTAATTCGAGCAAAGCTTTCATCCGCAATCAAGGGACAGCACTCCCTACAGGCTAGGGATTAGGGATTAGTAGCTAGGGATTAGGAGTCTCGAGTGACTGATGACTTGAATGCTACTTTGGGGCATCGCCCCATATATATTCGCGGCGAAGCCGCCACCTTCATTCCTCATTCCTAATTCCTCATTTGAGCAGAGCTTTCATTTGCACCCAAGAGGCAGCACGCCTCTCGGGCTTGCCCTCCCAATAACAACAATAACGAAAGGACCTTCTATGTCTTACTTATTTCAATTCGGAATGATCTTAGCCATTTCCTTTGTGGGAGAGCTTCTCCATGCGCTGCTGCCGCTTCCTGTACCGGCCAGCATTTACGGGATACTGATCCTGTTTGCCCTCTTATACTTCAAGGTCATCCGTATCCCGCAGATCCGGCAGGCCTCCATGTTCCTCATCGAGATCATGCCCATCCTCTTCCTTCCGGCCGCTGTCGGCCTCATGGACTCGTGGCACCTGATCTCCTCTACCCTTCTGCAGTACATCGTGATCATCATCCTTGCCATGGTCATCGTCATGGCAGCCGGCGGCCTTTTCACGCAGTTTATCATGAAGAAGGTCACAAGGAAGGAGACCTGCCATGAATGATTTCCTGACACACTCCGCCTACATCTCGGTCTTCATCAGCCTCATCGCCTTTTATCTCGGCTCGAAGCTCTTTTTGAAATTTCATTTTCCCTTGTTCAATCCGCTTCTGATCGCGGTCCTCTTGGTCATCGGCTTCCTCAAGGTGACCGGCATGGATTACAAGGACTATAACGAAGGCGCCTCCTATATCAATTACCTGCTGACGCCCTCCACCATCTGTCTCGCCGTACCGCTCTATGAACAGATCAAGCTTTTGAAGAAAAACTATAAGGCCATCTTCCTCGGTATCCTTTCCGGCGTCGTGACAGGGCTCTTTGCCGTCTACGTCCTCTGCCTGGCCTTCGGCTTTGACCACGCTTCCTACGTGACGCTGCTTCCAAAGTCCATCACCACGGCCATCGGCATGGGACTTTCCGAAGAGCTCGGCGGCTATGTCTCCATCACCGTCGCCGCCATCATCGCGACCGGGATCCTCGGAAATATCATCGGCGAATATCTCTGCCGCATCTTTCATATCACCGATCCCATCGCCCGCGGCATCGCTCTTGGCACGGCAGCTCACGCGATGGGTACGGCAAAAGCCATGGAGCTCGGACCCATCGAGGGTGCCATGTCTTCTCTCTCCATGGTAGTTGCCGGCGTTTTCACTGTTGTCTTCGCCTCCTTCTTCGCAGTGCTGATTTAGTGACTGGTGACTGGTGACTAGGGATTAGGGATTAGGGATTAGACGTTACTGCGGTCGATCTCTCCCCGCTCTGAAAAAAGAGTCTGTCAAAAAGCTGACAGACTCTTTTTTCATGTCCACGATTTTTCTAATCATTAGAAACGCCCTGCTGTCTGAGCTCTTCCTGAATGAGCGAGAGCATGACAGACTTCCCTGAACAGCAGATGCCCGTCAGCACCTTTATGACTTCTCGTCCGATGAATGACCGAATGCGCTTCATGTATAGCTCTCCTTTTATCGTCGTCTCACCTCTTTCCCTCATGATCATCGAATAAAACGATAAAATCCATAAAAGTTTCGATTATACTCGAAACTTTTATGGATTTTGCTAAAAAGTTCATTTATAGTAGAATTTTTTATTGAAGAAATGGTTCACCCCCATGAGCCATGGAAGGAAAGGGATGATGAAAGCGCCGCAGACTATAGAACGAGTGCTGTCCATCACTGGCATTGGGTCACCAGTCACCAGTCACCAGTGACTAGTCACTAGTCACTGGTGACTAAACTTCCGTCCTTCGCCCCAAGCCTTTCCTACCGCTTCTCCGAGCGGCAGGTACATGCCATGCACCGCGTCAAAGGTGATCGGCGCGAGCTTCATGGGATCAATCTTTCCCTCCGTCAGGATGGCGTCATCGGCGAGAATATTCACGATATCGCCCACGAAGTGGAAATCTTCGCCCACCTGTGTCACCTTGGATACTTTACACTCAAAAGTCAGCGGGTACTCTGTAATGACAGGCGCTTCCACATGCTCGCTCTTCACAGCGTGGAAGCCAACTTTTTCGATCTTGCCCGCCGCCGTCTTCTCGCTCACGCTGCCGAAGTAGTCCGACTCTGCCATCGTGGAAACCGTCGCCACACTCACCGTGAAAGCGCCCGCCTCTCGGATGTTCTCTGTCGTCTGATGACGATGGTCCAGCATAAAGCCGATCTGGTTCGTATCATAAATACCGCCCCAAGCCGCCACCATGGCATCTGCGTGGCCTTCCTTATCATAGGATGCAATCACCAGCACGGGCTGGGGATACAGAATGGATGCAGGTTTCATATTTGTTTTCATGATGTTCTCCTTGAAAAATGAGGGAATAGGGGGTAGGGGTCAGCCTCTGGGGCGTATCGCCCTTTGACTGCGCGCGAAAGCCTCGCTTGCATGAGAAATTAGAAATGAGGAATGAAGGTGGCGGCTTCGCCGCTTGATAGGAATAGCCTTCCCCTCGAGGGGAAGGTGCCCCGAAGGGGCGGATAGGGCACAGGCGGTATGAAAGGAAGTGGGGGAATGCGTTTCAAGCAGGCAATTTACGCCACCAACCGAACGCCGCTGGCACGCTCCCTCTTCCCCATGCGGAGAAAGCTAAGAGGTGCGGCGCTTCTACATGATGATGCGCCGCACCACAACCTTGAACCCGATAACCTGAACCCTGAACCCGATTCCTAATCCCTAGTCACTAGTCACTTTCTTCTTCAAATCCTTCGCAAAGCGATCGACGATGCGCTCATACATCCCCTTCGGATTATCCTCCGCATTGCGCGTGCGGTCATCCTCGCTCGAAGCGATCAGATTTCCGCTTTGTGCGTCATACCATTCGAAGGTCATCGTCACTGTCGCATAGGGGATTTCGCGATCCGGGATGTAGTCTGGATACGTCTCAGTGCGATAGAAATCATGCCAGTTCCCATCCTTGTCCTTATAGGAGTCACGCACCTGGACGGACTTCCACTCCACGTGGGCCGGCTCGATGTAGCTCTCCACCTGCCAGCGGGTAAGGCGCGGGAGGATGTACACCTGGGCATTCGCCGCTTTGGCCGCTTCGAGGAAATCATCCGCTTCCTCTATCCCACTTTCAGCCGACGCTTTCGGAAGTCGAGATGCGGGCAGTGTCTTCGTTGCGGTCGGTGCTTCGATCGTCACAAGGACATCCTTCGGATATTTCACTTTATTCATGCGGCTGCCAAATGTCGCTTCCAAGCTCTTCTGTCTCGCACGGCTCAAGGCAACATCACTCGTATCCACGCGCCCCACATAAATGCGCTGGATTTTTGAAAAATCATAGTTCGGATCCTGCCAGCTCGTATAGTCTGCACTGGCCGGCATTGCCGTAAAAGCAGCCGCGCACAGCGCCGCTGCCGCTATATATTTGTAGTTCATTCGATTACCTCCGAGAAATTGATCAGGGTCTAAGGAAACACTCCGAATTTACGCGGGCTATACCGTCCAGGGAAACACTGATCGTAATGTCATTTTACGCATGCCGTAGTCAGCCTCCTATATACTGACCAACTACCTGCGTACTCGCAGCCCTATCCCCCAGCCCCCTTCCCGAGGGGACGGAGGTAATGATACAGAAAACGCGGAATCCCTAATCCCTAATCCCTAATCCCTAATCCCTAGTCCCTAGTCCCTAGTCCCTAGTCCCTAGCCACTAGTCACTAGTCACCAGTCACCCCCCTCTCCTTGCCTCATTATATCACAGCCCCCAAGGTACGCAAAAAGCCATGCGCTTTCGCGCATGGCTTCCGTTTTTATTTCTTCTTATGATTCCCATACAGATCATAGGAGACGGCATTCTCATCGTAGCGGTTCAGTTTCACCGGACGACGGTCTGCATAGCCGACGGCGATGATGCAGAAGGGATCCTCATCCGTCGAGATGTCCAAGATATGGCAGAGATGGATCTTTCTGTCCTGATACGGATACACCTGCATCCACAGGGTAGAGAGGCCAAGATGCTCGGCTTCGATCAGGATGTTCTGCGCAGCCGCCGCACAGTCGAAGGTCCATTCTTCCGGGAAGCTGATGCCATCCTTCTTGCCGACGATGACGATCGCAGCGGACGCCTTGCGCGCCGGGCCGGCGATGATGCTGTTGTGAGAAATGGCTTTCACCAGATCTTCACGAGTGACGATGATGAAGTCGCGGGACTTCTGATTCCCGACGGCTCTTGCCTGCATGCCCGCTTTGACGAGTGTCAGCAGCTGTTCATCCGGCACAGGGGTCAGTTCTTTGAAGTACCGGCAGGTACCGCGATTGAAAATTTCGTCCATGGTCTCTCCTCCTTGCAAAATGTCCGGTGGTCCCGGCGTGTTATTGTTAGTACGTGGCAGTGTGACTGCATTTGTTACCTTTATTATAACATATGCAACCGATTCTCGGGGAAGGAAAAGTGGGATGAGGAGACCAAGAGACTAGGAGACCAGGAGACTAATACCGATGACGAAGATTCCCGCGTGTTTTGATAGCGGTTTTCCCGTATCGTCATTTCGAGCGCAGTCGAGAAATCTCCATTGCACTGCGGTCATCCGCAGGAGTGCGCCAAAGAAAACCGATGTTTTGTTCCTCCGTTTTTCCGCTTTCTCGTACTCGTCGTTTATCGTTCTACTGTAGATATCTCTCGACTTCGCTCGAGATGACGATATGGGAATACCCTTAGCGCGACTAGCGTGCTTACCGCTACGTAGATGGCTGCTCCTTCGGAGCAGGTCTATCCTGCGCCTTTGGCGCGGCCCTTCTCCAAGGGCCTACCCATATCGTGTAGAAACATTGACTGAAAAAGCGCAACAAAAAACCGCAGCCGAAGCTGCGGTTTTTATAGTATCCATATCAGATCGTTCCAGTCGCTTTGAGGCGTGTCAGTGCACGCATGAGAGCGAGTCTTGCGCGATCCATATCGATGTCTGCGCTGTGAGAAGCCAGTCTGTCTTCTGCACGCTTTTTCGCTGCCTGGGCGCGCGCTACATCGATGGTTTCAGCCAGCTCAGCCAGCGGAGCCACGATGTTTACGTTGTTCTTGGAGTTTTCCAAGAAACCGCCGAATACAGCGACCTTCTGTTCCTCGGCTGCCTTTTTAATGCGTACAACGCACATTTCCAAAGCAGCTGCCAGAGGCAGATGGTTTTTCAAAACAGCGAATTCGCCGTCTTCTGCGCGGGCAACCACCATGTCCACATTGTCTTCACTGAAGATCGGACCATCCGGACTGATGACTTCCACGTGCATGGAGTGAGTAAGGGTATCAGCCATGGCTTATTCCCCTTTCTTCATCTTTTCAGCCTTTTCGATTGCTTCATCAATTGTGCCGACCATGTAGAATGCGCCTTCAGGCATATCATCGTGCTGGCCTGCAAGGATTTCCTTGAAGCCTCTGATGGTTTCCTTCAGCGGTACATATCTACCTGGGGAGCCTGTGAACTGTTCAGCTACGAAGAACGGCTGAGACAGGAATCTCTGGATCTTTCTTGCGCGGGCAACGATGACCTTGTCGTCATCAGAAAGTTCTTCCATACCGAGGATGGCGATGATATCCTGCAGTTCTTTGTAGCGCTGCAGAATAGCCTGTACGCCGCGGGCTACTTCGTAGTGTTCCTGTCCGAGTACGTTCGGATCAAGGATACGGGAAGTGGAGTCCAGCGGATCGACTGCCGGGTAAATACCCAGTTCGGCGATGGAACGGTTCAGTACCGTGGTCGCATCCAGATGGGTGAATACGCCAGCCGGAGCCGGGTCAGTGAGGTCATCGGCCGGTACATATACCGCCTGAATGGAGGTGATGGAACCGGTCTTGGTGGAAGTGATTCGTTCCTGCAGTTCGCCGATATCGGTTGCGAGCGTTGGCTGGTAACCTACGGCAGACGGCATACGGCCGAGCAGTGCGGATACTTCGGAGCCTGCCTGTACGAAACGGAAAATGTTGTCGACGAAGAGCAGTACGTCCTGGCCCTGTTTATCACGGAAGTATTCAGCCATGGTCAGACCTGTCAGGGCGACTCTCATACGAGCTCCCGGAGGTTCGTTCATCTGGCCATAGACCAGTGCTACTTTGTTCAGGACGCCGGAGTCTTTCATTTCGCCCCAGAGGTCGTTGCCTTCACGGGTACGTTCGCCTACGCCGCAGAATACGGAGCAGCCATCATGTTCGGTCGCTACGTTGTGGATCAGTTCCTGAATCAGGACTGTCTTACCTACGCCTGCACCGCCGAACAGACCGATCTTACCACCTTTTGCGTATGGGCAGATCAGGTCGACGACTTTGATGCCGGTTTCGAAAATTTCAGCTGCCGGGGACTGGTCTTTGAAGGCCGGTGCCGGGCGATGAATCGGCCAGTAGTCGGATGCCGGTACTTTCGCCGGATCGTTATCTACTGTCTGTCCGAGAACGTTGAAAATACGTCCAAGGCAGCCGTCGCCTACCGGTGCTGCAATAGCACGGCCGGTGTCGACTGCTTTCATTCCACGTACCATGCCATCTGTGGAGCTCATAGCTACGGCACGGACGACGCCGTCGCCGAGGTGCTGCATGGTTTCACAGATAACATCAACAGGAACGCCGGATTTATCATCTTTTACATGGATTGCGTTATAGATAGCAGGGAGTTCTTTGTCATCATCGAATGCAATATCTACGACTGCGCCGATGATCTGGACTACTTTACCTACCTGCATCTCCTTTTCATTTGCCATGAAGAAGCATTCCTCCTTAAATTCTTTATGCGGGTTTATTCAAGCGCAGCTGCACCGCCGACGATTTCGGAAATTTCGTTGGTGACCTGTGCCTGACGTGCTTTGTTGTACGTAAGGTTGAGGTCGGCGATTCTTTCGGTCGCGTTGTCGGTTGCAGCGGACATAGCTGCCATTCGGCTGCCAAGTTCGGAGGCAGCGGACTGGAGCATGGCGTTGTAAACCTGCACCTGTACATATTCAGGAAGCAGCTTGGAAAGGACTGTGCCTGCATCCGGCAGGAAGATGTATTCATCATCCACGGATGGTTCTTTATCTGCTTCGCCTGCTTCTGCCTTCGGCGATTCGACAGGAAGTAATTTCTGTACCTTCACCTGCTGGCGGAGAGCAGTGATGAATTTTGTGTAAATAATGTAGACTTCGTCGACTTCTTCTTTGGTGAAGTAGTCCACCATTTCTTTTGCAAGAGCGATGGAGTCCTGTGCCGACGGTTTGTCAGAAAAGCCGAAATGATAGGAATCCAGATCATAGCCGCGGAATTTCAGGTAGTTTCTTCCCTGCTTGCCGCACACGTAGAGTGCATACTCTGACCGATCCTTACCGGAGATTTCACTTAAGGTCTGCTTCATAACATTGGAGTTATAAGCACCGGCGAGGCCTTTATCTGCACTGATGACAAGATAGCCGACCTTCTTCACTTTGCCTGTTCTAAAGAGCGGGCTGGTGAAACCGGGTGTTACCGAAGAAGCACGGCGCAGAAGCTCTCCGATTTTTTCAGCATAGGGACGGGAGCCGTTTGCTTTTTCTTCTGCTTTACGCAGACGGGCTGCGGCGACCATCTTCATTGCTTTTGTGATCTGCTGGATGTTGGTGACAGATTTAATGCGCCCTTTTATATCACGCGTACTTTCCAATCAGATCACCCCTCTACCGTTTCAGACTTTTTTGCGTTGTAGCGTTCTTTGAATTCAACAATAGCAGCTTTCAGTCTTTCTTCGTTTTCATCAGTCAGTTTCTTATTCTTGATGATGTCTTCGCCGATTTCCGGATGGCTGCTGTGGAGGAATGCGAGAATCTGATGTTCAAAATCAACGACTTCATTGACTTCTACATCGTCCAGGTATCCGTTAACGGCTACATAGATCGCCTGTACCTGATCTTCGACCGGGTATGGGGAGTACTGTGGCTGTTTCAGGATTTCTGTGGTTCTCTGGCCGCGGTCGATCTGTGCCTTGGTGGCAGCGTCGAGGTCGGAGCCGAACTGAGCAAATGCTGCGAGTTCGCGATACTGAGCGAGGTCCAGACGCAGGGTACCTGCGACCTGTTTCATCGCTTTGATCTGTGCGGAACCGCCTACACGGGATACGGAGAGGCCGACATTGATAGCCGGACGGATACCGGAGTAGAAGAGTGCGGTTTCGAGGTAGATCTGACCATCGGTGATGGAAATAACGTTGGTCGGGATGTATGCGCCTACGTCGCCTGCCAGAGTTTCGATGATCGGAAGAGCGGTGATAGAGCCGCCGCCGAGTTCTTTGGAAAGACGGGCAGCACGTTCCAGCAGTCTGGAGTGCAGGTAGAATACGTCGCCTGGGTAAGCTTCACGTCCTGGTGGACGACGGAGCAGCAGGGACATAGCACGGTATGCGACAGCGTGCTTGGAGAGGTCATCATAAATGATGAGGACGTCTTTGCCCTGATGCATGAAGTATTCCGCGATGGAGACACCGGAGTATGGTGCCAGGTACTGCATCGGGGAGCCTTCGGATGCGCCTGCGTGGACGATGATGGAGTAGTCCATAGCGCCAGCCTGCTTCAGTCTTTCGTATACACGAACGACGTTGGAGTTTTTCTGGCCGATGGATACATAAATACAAATAACGTTCTGACCCTTCTGGTTCAGAATGGTATCGATACCGATAGCGGTTTTACCGGTACCACGGTCACCGATGATAAGTTCACGCTGACCACGGCCGATCGGAACCATGGAGTCGATACATTTCAGACCAGTCTGCAGCGGTACATTGACTGGCTGTCTGTCAGCAATGCCCGGTGCTTTAATTTCAATGTCGCGGAATTCGGCGGTCTTGATTTCGCCTTTGCCATCGATCGGCTGGCCCAGTGCATTGACAACGCGGCCGATAACAGCATCCCCTACCGGGACCTGCATCAGACGGCCTGTTCTCTTGACTGTGTCGCCTTCTTTAATGGTTTCAGCGCGGCCCAGAAGAACGGCACCTACGTTGCTTTCTTCCAGGTTAAGAGCCATGCCATATACGCCGTTAGGCAGTTCAAGCAGTTCGCCGGCCATGCAGTTTTCGAGCCCATAGATATGAGCGATACCGTCGCCGACTTCAAGAACCGTACCAACTTCATCGACATTGAGGTCTACTTTGTAGTTTTCAATCTGTTTTTTAATGACAGATGTAATTTCATCTGAACTGATTTTCATTTCCTAGAAGTCACCTCAATCTCTTTGCATCATAATAGCTTTCAGTGTCTGCAGCTGTCTGGCTACGGACCCATCGATCAGGCGGTCGCCCACTTGAACGGTGAAACCGCCAATCAGCGCCGTGTCCACTTTCTGCTTCATGAGAATCTTCTTCCCTGTAATTTCGGAGAGTTTCGCTTTCAATGCTTCCACCTGGGACTTGGTCATCGGGAGTGCGGAGGTTACCACAGCTTCTTCGATGCCCATGCCATGATGCGCGAGAGTCGTATATACGTCTACCATAGCGGGGAAGTCGGTAATGCGGTCTCTGTCGATTACGACATAGCAGAACTGCAGAACGACAGGCTGAACCTTATCTGCAAATAATTTCTTAATCGTATCTTTCTTGACATCCTTTGCAAGCAGAGGATGGAAAAGAAGTTCCTTCAGATCCGCATGTTCCTTGATGGCGTCTGCGATCAGGTGAAGTTCTTCTTCCGTTTTTTCCAAGCTGTTCTGTTCAGCAGCAATTTCATAGATGGCGCGACCGTATTTCTTTGCAAGGATTACGTTCTTATCCATGATTATTTACCTGCTTTTTTAGCATCCAGCTTTGCGATGCTTTCTGCGATGAGCCGGTCGTTGGCGTCCGGCGTCATGTTCTTGCTGATGATCTTGGCTGCAATATCGCAGGAAAGGACTGCCACCTGAGCCTTCAGATCCTCCAGAGCATCCTTGCGTTCTCTTTCGATCTGCTGGCTGGCCTGTTCCTTTGCTTTAGCGATAGATGCATGGGCTTCATCAATCTGTGCCTGCGCCTGCACCTTGGCTTCCTTGACTGCTTTGTCCACAATTTCCTGGGCTTTTGCCTGTGCGTCTTTCAGCTGGGCTTCGTAGCTGACTTTCAGCTCTTCAGCAGCAGCCTTGGACTGGGCAGCGCTGTCCAGGTCGTTTTTAATACGAGCTTTGCGGTCGTCGAGTACTTTGAGTACCGGCTTGTAGCAGAAATGGCCAAGAATAGCACAGAGAATAATAAAGTTGATGATCTGAATCAGCAGTGTACCATTCAGTTCTACCAATTCGTTCCCTCCTTCAAGGCTATTCCTTAATTATCAATCGATAAGCAGGAATAATTATTTCAGGAATGGGTTAGCGAATACGAGTACGAGAGCGATAACGATAGCGATAATCGGAATAGATTCGATAAGGCCGATAGCAACGAGCATGTTGGTGAACAGTTTACCAGCGATTTCCGGCTGACGGGTCATGCCTTCGAGAGCTTTGCAAGCGGCTCTGGAGTCGGAGAATGCTGCTGCAAGAGCTGCAACGCAAGCGATGAGTGCTGCTGCGATAAGGGAATACTGTGCAACGATAGTCTGATCCATGATGTTAATTCCTCCTAGAGAATTATAAAAATGATTTTCGGCTCTCTGCCCTGTGGATTGGTCAGGCAGGGCCATGTGAGTTGCCGTTTGGACGGACGGTGCCGTACCGGTTTGAAGCGGCGGTGCGCTTTCCCTGTTTTCTGATGCCGGTCAGTCGACGCTTTCCTTCATGTATACAGATGTCAGGGTGGTGAAAATGTATGCCTGAACCAGACCGATGAATAACGAAACGGCGATCCAGATCATAGGTACGAGCCATGGGCAGAGGAAATACAGGATTTCCAGCAGAATTTCGCCTGCGAGAATGTTGCCGAATAGACGCATAGCCAGCGTAATTGGCTTAGAGACTTCTTCGAGCAGATTCATGACGACGAATACCGGGAACGGTTTGAAGAAATGGGAAGCCCAGTGTCCAAATCCCTTGCACTTGATGAAGTAGAAGTGCGTGATGAGCGAGCCGGCAATCGCCAGACCCAGCGTGGTATTCACGTCATTCGTCGGGGACGCAGTCAGGTGTTCTGTCGGCAGAAGGCCGATCTGGTTCGCGGTGAAGATGAAGAGGAACAGTGTCAGAAGGACGGTCGCTACCTGACGGTATTTCGACCCGACATTGCTTTCAAACTGAGAGCAAAGACCTTCGATCACCATTTCGATCACATTCTGCCAGCCCCCCGGGATCAGGGATCTGCCTCTGGTCGCTGCAAATACGGCGATGAAGACAATGATGGCAGTAAGCCACGTGGTAAAAAGCGTATCCATATTTACAGACATACCAAAGAGCTGCTCTACAACATGTGTACCCGTATGAAGATGCATATTCTCACCCCCTTTCTCTTACAAGGATATCAAGAAAACTACTCCTTAATTAAACCGACCAGCCGCTCCACCACTGTAGCGACGGGCAGTGTAAGTAAGCCACCTAAGAAGCCGAAGATCTCAATCGGCGAAAAGATGACGGCCACGCAGAGAAGAATCTCCAGAACGAAGCGCAGCATGGTACAGACCACCAGACGGCGACCGATGTACTCTACGCTTTTCCCAAGTCTCTCCCATTTCCTGAAAAGGAAAAGTATGGCCTCGAAAAAAAAGATATGAAACAGGCAGCCCAACCCCCAGGCAATCGCATATGCCCAGCCCTGCCAAGCAAGCAGTATGGCTGCACCAATGGCAGCGATGACCAGGATGTACTTGGTCATACGCTTGGCATAGTGTGGAAAAGTCAAGTCGAAGTTCATATCATTTCTTACCTAATATCTGTGTAATTACAGACCACAGCCCGCTGACCGCTCCTATAACTGCCAGCAGAATGAGTCCCCATGGATCGGTGCCCAGCCATTCATCGATCTTGAGCCCCGCCCATACGCCCAAAGCGATAGAGCTCAGCATGGTCAAGCCTGCCCCTGATGCGACGGCAGCGCTCCTCAGCGGATGCCAGTCATCGTCCTTCGGCAGTTTCCCCTTGTTGTCCATCTGGTTTCTCGCTATGGTTTCTAAAAAAAGCATGTCAAAAGTAAAACATGCAAATGCACATGTACATTATAGCATAGGAATTTTTACTTGGCTATAAATTTAGTCGGTTTTTTATCACTTAATCCTTCGATGTAGAGAAGAGCATCCGCAATACGCTCTGCCGAGTGGCCGTCCCCGTATGGGTTCACGGCTTCTGCCATGGCTTTATACGCCTTCTCATCCGTGAGAAGTTCATAGGCTGTCTGGAAAATCTTTTCTTCATCGGTGCCGACGAGCTTCACGGTACCTGCTTCGACCGCTTCCGGGCGTTCGGTGGTATCGCGAAGGACGAGGACGGGCTTGCCAAGGCTCGGGGCTTCTTCCTGAATGCCGCCCGAGTCGGTGAGGACGATAGCGCTTCTGGCCATCAGGTTGGTGAATGGTTCGTATTCCATCGGTTCGACGAGATGGATGCCTGCTACGCCTTCGAGTTCTTCGGAAACAGCTTCACGCACGAGCGGATTTCTATGTACCGGGAAGACGACTTCGGTATCCGGCACGGCTTCTACCAGACGGCGGAGCGCACGGTAGACGTGGTGCATCGGAGCGCCCAGATTTTCACGGCGGTGCGTCGTCACGAGGATCACGCGCTTGTGTTCTTCGATGGCTTCGATCTCTGCGTCTTCGAAATGATAGTCCTTCTTGACGGTCGCAAGCAGGGCATCGATGACGGTATTGCCGACGACGTAGATGTTCTTATCGTCCTTGCTCTCGCGGAGAAGATTCTCTCTGGCGGTTTCCGTCGGGGCAAAATTCACATTCGAGAGGACGCCGGTCAGCTGGCGGTTCGCTTCTTCCGGGAAGGGCGAAAGCAGATTCCCGGTACGAAGGCCGGCTTCGACATGGCCGATCTTGATCTGCTGATAGAAAGCAGCCAGCGCGGCGGTGAAGGTGGTCGTGGTATCTCCGTGAACGAGTACGTAGTCGGGCTTCTCCTTCTTCAGCACATCTTCGAGCCCGCGGAGCACACGGGCAGTGATGTCGTAGAGGGACTGCCCGCTCTTCATGATGTCGAGGTCGTAGTCCACCGGCAGGTGGAAGAGATCGACCACCTGATCGAGCATCTCGCGGTGCTGCGCAGTGAGGCAGACTTTCGTATCAATGTCCGGACGTTTCAAAAGTTCTTTCACGACGGGTGCCATCTTGATGGCTTCCGGCCGTGTCCCGAAAATCGTCATTACTTTGATCATGATTCTTGCATTCCTCTCTTAAATGGGTAATGCTATTAAGTTAAGGAAATCGTTAGCTACGTAACGTCTTGCTTCCCCTTCGGGGGAAGTGCCGAAGGCAATAGGGGCATGCCAGCGGTATAGCGTGCT
>OQVL01000871.1_pt1 | contig 17193 bp, 15 predicted proteins | sample 1691501 | NCBI WGS metagenome assembly OQVL01 (sample SAMN03418253, study PRJEB22391) | human gut metagenome | biome: human-gut; feature: organic feature; material: feces | host: Homo sapiens | place: Tanzania | collected 2013-01 | reverse complement strand
TTACTGGCTTCCTTTAACAGTACATTTGCAGGATACAATAGGAGTAATGCGCTTTCTTTGGCATCATTGGGTTAGTGAAGGACAGAAGCATATTATTATCAATAATCTAGTATTATCATCTCCTAAATGGGACGCAGAAACTATAGCTGTCAATTTAGCTTGTTTTTTAGCAGGAGTTCATGATGTGGGCAAGTGCACTCCAATGTTTCAGGCTCAAAAGGGTTATAGCAATTCATTGGATTTAGATATTGCCATTTTTGAACAATTAGAAATTGCTGGCCTAGATGGAATAAAACATATTGATATTGGATTTAGCGAAAATGCGCGGAGAGACTCTCATCATACCATTATGGGGGAATATTTACTGCGGGATTTTGGGGTAAGGCAGGATATTGCTTCTATTATAGGTGCACATCATGGCAAGCCAACTGATGCAGATGATAAAGTAAAAGAATTGCGGGGATATCCTGAGCGTTTCTATCAGGAAGCTAAAGGAAGTATCTATGAACAGTGGCATAATATGCAGGACAAGATTATAGGGGATGCTTTAAAGGAAACTGGTTTTGTAGATACTTGTGGGGAACCAGACTTATCCATGTTACCGAGCATAGGAGAGCCAGGACAGGTAATTTTATCAGGTTTGGTTATAATGGCTGATTGGATTGCCAGCAACGAAGGATATTTTCCATTAATGCCTTTGGATGAACAGGTATTGGTAAATAAAACGGAACGGTTAAAAACAGGAATAATGAACTGGTATAAAAACAATCCTGCAGAATCGTTAGATGTAATAAGTGTGCCTAGTGCAAATATGTATTATCAAAAAAGGTTTAATTTTTTGCCCCGTCCCTTTCAGCAAAAGGTGTTTGATGTGCTGAGGAGCACAGACAACTTGGGACTTTTTATATTAGAAGCCCCTATGGGAGGTGGCAAGACAGAAGCAGCCTTGGCAGCAGCTGAGGAATTGATGGCCAAGAAAAAACTGGATGGATTATTTTTTGGTTTGCCAACGCAAGCAACCTCTAATGGTATTTTTCCAAGGATTAATACATGGCTAAAAAATCTTATGGAAGAATATGGTACGGTGGGCACAATAAAGTTAATGCATGGAAAAGCAGCGTTAAATGATTTGCAGGAAGAGTTAATAGAAGGTGTTCATGTAGATGAAGAATTTAGTGAGGGAGTTCTTACAGCCCAATGGTTTTCAGGAAAAAAGACCTCCATATTAAGTGATGCCGTGGTGGGCACCGTGGATCATTTTCTACTAGCAGCCTTGAAACAAAAACATCTTGCCTTGCGCCATTTGGGTTTTTCTAGGAAAATTGTTATTATTGATGAGGTTCATGCATATGATGCCTATATGAACGTCTTTTTACGTCGTGCGATACGATGGATGGGAGCATATGGCATACCTGTTATATTGTTATCGGCTACCCTGCCTGCCAAAACAAGAGAAGATTTGTTTGAAGCTTATCTTCTAGGTCAGGAGCAGAAAAGGAGTAAGCAGGAAAAAGAAGAGCATAAAAAACTTTTCCAGTCAAGGGCATATCCGTTGCTAACGTATACAGATAATGGCAAAATTTGCCAGAGCAGGGACTTTCCACAGGAAAAAGATAGGCGTATTACAGTTAAGAAGCTGGATGAAGCTAATTTGGAGGAAACTATAAAATTATTACTGGCAAATGGCGGTGTTGTAGGAATCATCGTTAATACTGTAAGCAGGGCACAGAATATTTTTGAACGCTTAGCACAGCTATTTGGCAATGATGTAAAGTTGCTCCACAGTAAATTTATAGATACGGATCGCGTGGCTAAGGAAAAGCATCTGATGGAAATTATTGGAAAAGGGGCGAGACGTCCTCCGCGTGGTATTATTATTGGCACCCAAGTATTGGAACAGTCTCTGGATATTGATTTTGATGTGCTGATAACGGATTTGTGTCCTATGGACTTGCTTTTACAGCGAGTAGGCCGTCTCCACCGGCATGATATTCCCCGTCCAGAGGGGTTATCTCAACCGCTGCTGTATATAATGGGAGAAAGTGAAACACTGGAATTTGAGCAGGGCTCAGCAGCTATCTATGGAGATTATCTGCTAGCGAGAACTCAGAGCCTATTGCCTAAAGGAGAAATATTTATTCCACGGGATATTCCTTTACTGGTGCAGCAAGTTTATGGCGGGGAGAACATTTTCTGGCCATCAGGTATTCAAGAGATATATGAAAAAGCTCAAAAGAAATATGAAGCTGTTTTAGAATGTAAGGATGATGAAGCAAATAAACAATTTCTTTTAAGAAGACCACATTTGAAAATAAAACCAGAGAAGTGGAATCTCATAGGCTGGTTGAATACTGAAGCACAATGTGATAGTGAAGCAAATGCCCTTGCTCAGGTAAGAGATGCGGAAGAAAGTATAGAGGTTATTGCCCTATTAAAATGTGATGATGGATATGGATTTTTTGGTAAAAAAGAGGATATTTCCAGTCAAGTAGAGAATTATAAAATTGTTAAGGAAATCGCTAAGTGCACATTGAAATTATCTGAAGCAATGGCTAGATATGCTTGTGGCACTGTGGCTAAAACCATTGAATGGTTAGAAAAATATAATCGGGAGCAGTTGTCTTGTTGGCAGCAACAGCCTTGGCTAAAGGGAAGCTTGGGGATACTTTTTGAGAATACAGCCGATGGTTATACCGGCGAATTTAGATTAGGCAATATTGTATTGTACTATAATTGTAATGTTGGGCTTAAATGGTGTAAGCTAGGGGATTAAGCAAGCAGGAGGCGGACATGGGAAGATATAATCTACTGGATGAGAAATGGATTACTGTTTTACGAAAGGATTCGGGAGAAACAGAAAATGTATCACTTTTAAACCTCTTTGAGCATGCTGGGGAATATCGTGCTTTAGCAGGGGAAATGGAGGTGCAGAATTTTGCTATTTTGCGGGTATTGTTAGCGGTTTTAACAACGGTATTTACCCGTGTGGATGCAACAGGTGAAGCATATGAGTGGATTGAGCTGGATGATTCTGAGAAGCTTATTGTAGAGGAAGCGGTAGATGAGGATGATGAAGAAGATTTTACGGAAGCCTTGGAGGATACCTGGAAAGACATATGGGAAGGTCACTGTTTTCCGTCAGTAGTATGTCAATATCTGAAGGCTTGGCATGACCGTTTTTATCTCCTTGATGACAAATATCCATTTTTTCAAGTAACGAAAAAGGATTTGGTAGATAGATTGGCACTTGGAAAAGGTAAAACGGCTCTAGAAGCAAAGAATTTTCCCGGGAAAAAGATAAACCGCATGATTTCAGAAAGTGACAATAAAGAAGCAATTTTTACACCTGTGGCTGGTGAAGGAAAAAGTCGTATGACAGAAGCAGAGCTGGCTCGTTGGCTAATTACCATGCATGGATATATTGGCATGGCGGATAAAGTAAAGTTTACCAAAGAAAGTGAGGGAAAAAATTCCAGAGGATGGCTTTATGATATTGGCGGTATCTATATGGCAGGGGAAGATCTTTTTGAAACCTTGTGGATGAATACTATGCTATACCATATAGAAGACGATGTACGTTATACCATTACGCCCCAATCACCTTGTTGGGAGGATATTCCCTCTGAGCGTTTGCAGGCTATATTAGAAGGACGGCCCTTGAAGAATCTAGCAGCCTTGTATACTTTATGGAGCAGAGCAGTATATATACCTCTATCTTGGACTGCAGATAAGGATGTTTCTATTGGAGCAGTAAAAATAACTGAAATAGATCACGAAAATGCTTTTTTGGAGCCTATGACGCTGTGGCAATGTAAGGACAAAAATAAATTTATTCCTAGGACTCATCAGAAGGCACAAACCTTATGGCGTTCCTTTGGATTGTTGATTCCAGAACGTGGTAATGTAGAGGCCAAACGCCCAGGTATTATAGAGTATTATCATAGAATAGCAAAGTTTATGGACAATCCTATGGTAAAATTGCATGCTGTTAGTATGTTATCGGATAAGGATCCTAAATCTTGGTTACCCATAGATGAGATTTCAGATATGCTATCTCTCAATGAAATTATTTTGACTGATGATAAAGATAATGGTTGGAGTGGGCGAGTGCGTAATATAGTGGCAGAAACAAAAAATATAGTTGAAACGGTTTATAATAGATTTTTAAATAATATAGCAAAAATTCGTCTTAACCCCAAGAATAAAAAAATAGGAGTTTTCGTAGAAAAGGAGCAAGCTGGACTTTATGAAAAGATAGATCTTCCTTTTAGAGAATGGCTATGGCGTATTCAGCCTGATGATGACAAGGCCGCTAAGGAGAGCCTTTGGAAAAAGGAGCTTTATGGGATTGCTCTGAGAGAAGCAGAACAGCTAATGAAACATTTAACACCTAGAGATTATAAAGGGGAGGAAAATTGCATAACAGCCTATCAGGCGTTCAAAAGGGAGTTATATAAAAAGCTCCTTCCAGACGGGAATTAAGATTTTTACAGTAGGATATTCGCAAAAGGAGGGATTGATTTTGGACCAGGAACATGAAGATGTATATAAGGTGACAAGCAGAATAATAGGGAAACTCAAAGCCCAGGAAGAGATGTCAAGTGGCAAGGCCGCCTTGGCGGCTCTGCGTCATAGTATTGGGAAGCCATTGGGAGCAGTTCCAGATATATGGCCTATTATGTTAGACGATATGCCAGAGGAGTTTCTTTCACATAATGGCATTGAAACAAAGGAAGAACGGGCTATTTATGCAGCCTTACAGCTATATGCTCTGCAAAGACAGGGGACACGAGGCAAAGCTAATACGGAAAGTGTCCAAAATATAGGGGAAGCCTTACAAAAAATTCGCAAAGGAAATGGACAGGAAGCATTAGATAGAAGATTTGTCGCGGCTCTTTCAGCTACATCTTTTACGGGGTTAGTCTATCAGCTTAGACAGTTGATGAAGTTGGCTAAAGCTAAGGGGGCCTTGCCTGTGAATTTTGCTGCTTTGGCCAAGGATTTTTATTGGTATCAAATGGGGGCCAAAGAAAAAATTTGTCTCCGTTGGGCGGAAGCCTATTATCAAAAGGGAAATAAGATAGAGTCTGATTCAATTTGAATAGTGGATAGGGAGGATAATTTATGAGTAACGGACGTTTATTTTTGGATATACATGCAATTCAGGTTTTGCCACCATCAAATGTTAATCGGGATGATACAGGGAGTCCTAAGACAGCTCGTTATGGAGGGGTAGTACGTGCTCGTGTTAGCTCTCAATCCTGGAAAAAAGTAATGCGGGATTATTTTTGTGAAAATGGCCAAAATTTTCAGATGGGCATTAGAACGAATAAAATATTAAATCATATTATTAAAAAAATATTGGATAATGGCTATTGTGATAAAGACGAAGCAAGAGAAAAAGCAATACGTGTACTAGAAAATGCTGGATATAAGTACAATAGTCAGGAGGATAAACTGGAGGCACTGTATTTCTTTAGTAATAGTCAAATTGAAAAGTTGGCTGAGGCAACAACAATTGAAAAATTTCTTCAGAAAGTAACAGGTCCGGCTCAAAAGAAAATGTATAAAGAATTAGCAAGTTTTCTGAAAGAAGAAGTATTAGAAATAGATATCGCTCTATTTGGGCGGATGTTGGCGAATAATCCAGAATTAAATGAGGATGCCTCCTCTCAGGTAGCTCATGCCATTTCTACCCATGAAGTGCAGACTGAATATGATTATTTTACGGCAGGAGATGATTTAGCTGACCAGGGTAACGCTGGGGCAGCGATGATTGAAACCAACGAGTTCAATTCATCCATACTTTATCGCTATGCCAATGTGGCTGTCCATGAATTCCTTAAGCAGATGCATGGTGATAAGGATTTGACAGCCAGGGCACTGCGTTTGTACATTGAAGCTTTTGCAAATTCCATGCCTACAGGTAAAAGCAATAGCTATGCCAACCAGACATTGCCCCAGGCTCTGCTTATTGAGCTTAGAGATGATCGTCCTATCAGTCTTGTTAGTGCATATGAAAATCCGGTTAAAGCAAAAAATGGCTATACAGAAGAGTCTGTAAAAAGACTTTTTGTGGAAGCTAATAGAGCCAATAAATTTGTGCACAAACCAATAGCAAGCTTCTGCCTTTTGGCCAATGATGCCTGGTATCCAGCAGAAGCGGAGAATGCTTTTGAGGGGGTAAAGGAAGATGGTGTAAATAGCTTGCTGGATGATTTTTCCAAAGAGCTTATTAAAATTATGTAATGGCAGGGATGGACGATGAAAACAATTTTATTGAAATTTGCCGGGCCTATGCAGTCTTGGGGAACTGATTCTCATTTTGAGATAAGGCATACAGATTCATATCCATCAAAAAGCGGCGTACTAGGTTTGGTGGCAGCAGCATTAGGATGGCGGCGCAATGATAAACGTATTGAGAAATTGAATAAAATTTGTTTTGCTGTAAGGGTGGATCAATCTGGTAACTTGTTAGAGGATTACCAGATTGCTTATAATTCAAAGTTAGATAGAAAAAAAGGAACTTACGTAACAAGACGGTACTATATACAGGATGGGGTTTTTGTGGCGGCTCTGGGCATATCTCAAGCTGAGGATGTTAATGAAATATTGGCTGCCTTAAGACAGCCCTATTTTCAACCGTATATGGGACGCCGCTCCCTTCCTTTGCCTGTTGATTTTATATTGGATGTTGTAGAAGGAGAGCCTGTTTCTGTGCTTCGTGATTTTCCTTGGCAGGCAGCAGATTGGTATCAAAAAAAAGAGCAGTTAAAGGATAATACTGGTCGTCAGCGTCTTTCCATATTTGCAGAAAAGGATATTGACGGAGGTATAGTAAGAAGACGTCGTGACCATGTAGTGTCATTAGCAAGTTCGGGACGTCGTTATTTGCCCCGTATGGAATATGAAACGTTTTGTGAAATCGCAATGCCGAAATCAAGACAGGAGCATGATGCTTTTGCTGCTCTAGGAGGTATTTGATATGTATCTTTCCAGAGTTCAAATAGATACAGATAATCGACAAAAAATGCGTAATCTTACCCATCTAGCTGCTTATCATGATTGGGTAGAGCGCAGCTTTCCTCAGGAAATAGCCAGAGGAGAACGGATGCGGAAGTTATGGCGAATTGATCATTTAAATGGCAAGGAATACCTTCTGATTGTTAGTAATGAGGAGCCAGATTTAGTAGAGCTTTGTCGTTATGGTGTAGATGGTAGTGCCGCAACTAAAAATTATGATCTTTTTTTGGCCAAATTAAAGAATGGTATGAAGTGTCGCTTTCGAGTTGTATTGAATCCTGTGGTAGCAGTTTCCGCCGGTATAGGGAAACGTGGGCGCATTGTGCCACATATAACAGTACAACATCAAATGGAATATTTGAAGAATCGGTCAGAAAAACAAGGTTTTTTTCTCTCTGATGAAGAATTTGAAATAACAGAGCGTAGCTTTGCTATTTGGCAAAAAAATAAGGAGCGTATTCGACTTAGCAAGGTAGCCTATGAAGGAACTTTGCTCATCAAGGATATTGAATTGTTTAGAAAATTGTTAACGGAGGGTATGGGAAAGAAGAAAGCCTATGGTTTTGGTATGATGACAGTTATTCCTTTGGAGGTGTAACATGGCAAAACCGGTTATTGCAGGAAAGTCTGGTCTGACAGAGTTGCCACGAATAGAAGATCGTGCTACATTTATCTACATTGAACACGCCAAGATAAACCGTGTGGATAGTGCAGTTACTGTTGCAGATGCCAAGGGAGTTGTCCGTTTGCCGGCAGCTATAGTAGGAGTGCTGCTATTAGGGCCTGGTACAGATATTAGTCACCGGGCGGTAGAGCTTCTAGGGGATACTGGAACAGCAATTGTTTGGGTAGGAGAACGTGGCGTGCGTTATTATGCTCATGGCAGGGCATTGGCAAGATCTACGCGTTTTCTTATGCGGCAGGCAGAACTGGTTACCAATGAACGGAGCCGGCTAAAGGTCGCAAGGGAAATGTATAAAATGAGATTTCCCGGAGAAGATGTATCTAAAATGACCATGCAGCAGCTACGTTCACATGAGGGTGCCCGGGTACGGCGTAGATATCGTGAACTGTCAAAAGAATATAATGTACCCTGGGATAAAAGAGTATACAATCCTGATGATTTTGCAGGTAGTGATTCTATTAATCAAGCTTTATCAGCAGCTCATGTTGCTCTTTACGGATTGGTACACAGTGTAATAGCGGCCCTAGGTCTGTCACCAGGCTTGGGATTTGTGCATACTGGTCATGAACGCTCCTTTGTTTATGATATTGCAGATCTTTATAAAGCAGAAGTAACAGTTCCCATTGCTTTTTCTGTTGCAGCTGAAATTGAAGAGGGGCAGGATGTAGGTAAAATTACTAGGCTGAGGACTAGGGATGCCTTTGTGGATGGAAAGCTATTGAAGCGTATAGTAAAAGATTTGCAAGCATTGTTGGAAATACCAGAGGATAATCAAATAGAGGCTGAAACATTGAGCTTGTGGGATGATAAAACAAAATTAGTGCCTTATGGTGTCAATTATAGTGAGGTAGAATCATGCCCATGACAGTTATAACCTTGAAAAGTGTGCCACAATCCTTGCGGGGAGATTTGACACGGTGGATGCAGGAAATTGCCACTGGTGTTTATGTAGGGAATTTTAGTAGTCGTATCAGGGAGTATCTTTGGAATCGAGTAAAGGAGACTATGGGGCATGGCGAGGCTAGCATGTGCTTTGCAACAAGAAATGAATTCGGCTACGATTTTGTTACAGAGAATACTTTGCGCTCTGTTATTGATTATGATGGTTTACCATTAATTTTTATTCCCAAAGAAATTTCTGAGTCAACGGGACTAGCACGTGGATTTAGTAATGCAGCGAAATTTCATCGTGCAAGAAATGCTGTAAAAAGGAAAGGCAAAGAAAGGGAAAAGAGCTATGTCATTATCAATATTGTAACTGATGGTTTGGATGTTCAGCAGAATCATATATTAGAAATAGGTGCTATTCGTTGTGAAAATGGCGAAGAGAATATTTTTCATGAGTTGATTACCTATTCAGGGAGTATTCCTGAGCATATTACCAACATGAGTGGAATCACCTACTCAATGTTGCAACAGGACGGAAAGCCGATAGAGCAGGTGTTGGCAGCATTTCGTGAATTTATTGGTGAAAGAGAGTTAATTGGCTATCATGTTGGTTTTGACATTGAGTGTTTGAATCGGGATTTAGAAAAATGTGGATTGGGATATTTAAACAATCGGGTACATGATCTTTTGCCGATAATAAAAAAGGAGCAGATTTTTCAAGAGGATTATAAATTGGAAACATCATTGAAAAGTTATGGGATTCGTGAAAATGTGCCTTATCGAGCATTGGAGAAGGCGAAGCTGGTAAAACGCCTTGCACAGAAGTTAAATAAATTCGGGATTTAAAGTCGGCAATAGTGGCTAGAATAAAGGGATCTTTTACTGTCTTTCCCGCGTGAGCGGGGGTGATCCTTCGCGACATGCTGGTACTGCCTCTCTTAATTGGTCTTTCCCGCGTGAGCGGGGGTGATCCTACCTTTAGTTATTTCGCAGAGCAGGTAGTGCGGTCTTTCCCGCGTGAGCGGGGGTGATCCCAATTGGTTGTCCCTGATTCGGTTACTGGGGATGTCTTTCCCGCGTGAGCGGGGGTGATCCCATGAGCGTGAAAGTGAAAGAAGCGGTATTTTCGTCTTTCCCGCGTGAGCGGGGGTGATCCTCAATCAATATAGCCGTGTTATAGAAAGACAAAGTCTTTCCCGCGTGAGCGGGGGTGATCCCTGTATCTGAAGAAGAAGGGACTCCCACAAAAGGTCTTTCCCGCGTAAGCGGGGGTGATCCCGATGCACCCGAAAAGATATTAAAAGAGTATCAGTCTTTCCCGCGTCAGCGGGGGTGATCCCGGCGGTTGGTGGATTATTCTTCTTATGATTTTGTCTTTCCCGCGTCAGCGGGGGTGATCCTCTCCGTTATTTCATCGCCGATTTTTGCTTCCTGTCGTTCCCGCGCAAGCGGGGGTGATCCCAGAGCGACCACCGATGTACTCAGGTCTTTGCAGTCGTTCCCGCGCAAGCGGGGGTGATCCCCATTTATTTCTGTAGGCATCTTCTTCTAGCTCGTCGTTCCCGCGCAAGCGGGGGTGATCCTACCACAGCAACAGGCGGAAACACCGGCAGGGGGGCTTTCCCGCGTAAGCGGGGGTGATCCTGGTCGGTGGTAGTGGCTATGACATGTCAACGAGTCTTTCCCGCGTAAGCGGGGTGATCCCTCAGGCCTTTGCCGTCACACTCAATAATAAAAGTCTTTCCCGCGTAAGCGGGGGTGATCCCCACTACATCAGGCCTTGAAGTGGCTGCTATTTGTCTTTCCCGCGTAAGCGGGGGTGATCCTACTTGCGATATTGCCCTCCCTGTTGAATTACAGTCTTTCCCGCATGAGCGGGGGTGATCCCAAATGAGATTAGACAAGCAGTTAGCCTGCGAGGTCTTTCCCGCGTCAGCGGGGGTGATTATTACAAAAAAAGAGTCGTTCCCTAAAAGACGCAGCCCAAATATGGGACTTGCGGGGAACGACTCTCTAGAAAAACCGCCAATGCTTTTGAGCGAGCTAGACGGCGGTTTTTCATACTTAGCTTTTTCTGTTCGTCGGGGCAACCGTCTATCGGTGCTCCTCTTATTTTTATTATACATTGCAAGTAAATTAATTGCAACATATTTACAAGGATAACATCATAAAAGGGAGTGGTTGTACATGAGGAGAATATTTATCCTACTGTGTTTGCTGATGGTGTGGGCAGAGAGTGCCTTGGCGGCGGGGAATCTGGGGGTGCTGTGGGATTGGCAGGCCCCGGGGGAGAAGGAGAGCCGGCTGGTACAACAGGCAAAATTGCCGGGGATTGATGTATTATCTCCTAGCTGGTTTATTATTGAGAATGCCCAGGGCAAAATCAAAACCCGTCATGGTAGTGTGAAGTATGTCCGTCAGGCTCACAACAAGGGGTATCAGGTGTGGGCTTTGATTACCAATAATTTTGATCCCCAAATGACCAGCAAGCTGTTGGACAATCCTATGGCTCGGAAAAGGGTGATTGCTCAGATGGAGCAGCTGGCCAAGGATTATGAGCTGGATGGTTTTAATCTGGATTTTGAAAATATCAACCCAGCAGACAAGGACAAGCTGACGGATTTCGTGCAGGAGATTAGCAAGGCATTGAAAACTCAAGGGCTGACTATTTCCATAGATGTGACCATTCCCAGCAATTCCGGTTATTGGTCCAAATGCTATGACCGAAAGGCCATAGCAGAGGTGGTGGATTACATGATGCTAATGGCCTATGATGAGCACGGGGCTGGTTCCGAGGTTAGCGGTTCTGTGGCATCCCTGCCTTGGGTGGAGGATGGTATTCAGAAAACCCTGCAGGAGGGTGTGCCGGAGAAAAAGCTGATTCTGGGTATGCCTCTTTATATGCGCCTTTGGCAGGAGACAAAGGGGAAGGTGAAGGCCAAAACCCTATCTATGGCTCAGGCAGACAAGGTGATTCAGGAAAAGGGATTGGTGCCTGTGTGGCTTTCCAAGGAGGGACAGTATTATTTTGAATATCAGGAGAAAAATACCCGCTATCGGGTATGGCAGGAAAATCGCCGTTCTCTGGCCTTGAAGGCTTCTTTGGTGAATCGCTACAATCTGGCAGGAGGCGCCTATTGGCGCAGTACCTTGGAGACAGAGGATGTGTGGCCAGCCTTGGCGGAAACTCTATCCTACGGCAAATAAGATAATTTGTAAATATTTTAGTTGAAGGGACATATGGCCTTTCAAAACCCTCTTGAAAACCATATAATATCCTTGTAATGAATCCGAAATGCTAGCAAAAAACAGGATATAATATTATGGAAAACAAATATTTAGACAAAGTTTTACCGTTTCTTCAGAAAATTCCCAAAGAACGGCGAGAAAAATTTTATACCTATTTCCAAAATGCACCTTTGTGGCTGCTGGATTCCTTCCAAGTAGAAAATATGCCCAAGGAAACCACCTTTATCAGGGCTGGGGACCCGGTGGATACCATTTATTTTATTGGCAGCGGCATTATCAAGGGCACAGATTACAGAATCCTAGGGGTATCCTTTGATTTTATGATTTTTACGGATGTATATGCCTATGGGGGCATGGAGGTTATCATGGATTTTGATACCTATCAGACCTCCTTGCAGACTGTTACGGATTGTATCGTCTTGAAGATACCCAAGGGACAGTTTGCCAAATGGATAAAATCTGACATCTGGTCCTTGGGACATGAGGCAAAGCTGATGGGGCAGTATCTACTAGAGCAGGCTCGCAACAATCGGGTTTTCCTGTTTTTGCAGGGGGTCGATAGATTGATTATGCTGTTGACCATTATGTATGAACAGTCGGAAGTGGTAGGGGAATTGACCATTGCCAATGATAGGCAGAAGCTGTCAGATTATACTGGCCTTAGCGTCAAAACCATTACCCGGGCTGTCCAAAAGCTGGAGTCTCAGGGGATGCTTAGTCGCTCTCGCAGTAAGCTAACTGTAAATCAACAGCAGTATGAGCTAATGAAGGAAAGTCTGGCAGAGATTTTGGAAGCAGAGACATAGGGGAATTAGGAAAATAGGAAAAAGAGCAGGTATTAGATAAGAGGGGGAGCTTATTATGCAGAACTATTCAGGTGAAGAAGGATTACAGTATCATGTGCAGATTCGTCCAGGGGATGTAGGTAAATATGTTATTTTGCCGGGAGATCCTAAGCGCAGTGCCAAGATTGCAGCACATTTTGATGATGCCAAGTTGATTGCTGATAACAGAGAGTATGTTACCTACACTGGTTATCTGGATGGGGAAAAGGTTAGCGTAACCTCCACCGGTATTGGTGGTCCATCTGCTTCTATTGCTATGGAAGAGCTGGTAAAATGCGGTGCAGACACCTTCCTGCGGGTAGGTACCTGTGGCGGTATTGATTTGGATGTAAAGGGTGGCGATATTGTAGTTGCTACTGGTGCTATTCGCATGGAGGGCACCAGCAAGGAGTATGCCCCTATTGAGTTCCCTGCTGTGGCAGATTTGGATGTTACCAATGCTTTGGTAAAGGCCTGCAAGACCTTGGGCATGAATTACCATGCTGGTGTGGTACAGTGCAAGGATGCCTTCTATGGTCAACATGATCCTGAGATTATGCCAGTAAGCTATGAGCTTTTGAACAAATGGGAAGCTTGGAAGCGTTTGGGCACCAAAGCTTCTGAAATGGAATCTGCAGCTTTATTTATTGTAGCTAGCCATTTGAAGGTACGCTGCGGCTCTGATTTCTTGGTAGTAGGCAATCAGGAGCGGAATGCTCTGGGCATGGAGAACCCTATTGTTCATGACACAGAGGCGGCTATCAAGGTGGCTGTTGAAGCTATTCGTACTTTGATTAAAGAAGACAGGAATAAATAAGGGCAGCGGAGGACAAGGTAATGCAGTTAGCATTTAATTTATTAGGCATTTTGGTAGTCTTTGGCATCTGCTGGCTTCTTTCCTGGCAACGGAAGTCCATTAACTGGAAGCTTATTGGCAAGGCCTTTGTCATTCAGCTGTTGTTGGCTGTGTTTATTGTAAAGGTTCCTTTGGGACAGCAGGTTATTTCCATTCTTTCTGATGGAGTTACTGCCGTAGTTAATTGTGGTAAGGATGGTGTGTCCTTTGTCTTTGGCGATTTGGCAGATACCTCCAAGATGTTTGTCTTTGCGGTAGCATCTCTGGGGAATATTATTTTCGTATCTGCTCTGGTAGAGTTCCTTTATTATATTGGGGCTTTGGGCTTTATCGTTACCCATTTGGGACGGTTGGTCAAGAAGCTGGTAGGCTCCACAGAGGTAGAGAGCTTTGTAGCTACAGCCAATATGTTCCTAGGCCAGACTAGCAGCCCTGTATTGATTAGTAAATACATTGGCCGGATGACGGAAAGCGAGATTTTTGTTATCCTGGTGGCTGGTATGGGTAGTATGGATGTGTCCATTCTTACCGCCTATGTATCTATGGGTATTCCAATGGATTATCTCCTGATGGCCAGCATGTTGGTACCAGTAGGCAGTATTCTCATTGCCAAGATGATTCTGCCTGAGATGGAAACCTGCAACAATGTGGATAATCTGAAGATTGATAACAAGGGTGGCAATACCAATGCTATCGAAGCCATTATGAATGGTGCCGGTGTAGGTCTGCAGGTGGTTCTGGGTATCTGTGTGGCTCTGATTGCGGTTATTGGCATGGTGGCTTTGGTAAATATGATTCTGGGCTTTGCTGGGCTTAGTCTGGAAATGATTTTCGGCTATGTATTCTGTCCATTTGGCTATCTCATGGGCTTTGATACTGTAACTGCTATGCAGGAAGGTACTTTGCTGGGACAGAAGCTGGCTCTTAACGAGTTCGTGGCCTTTGGTACTCTGGGAGCTTATATCAGCACCTTGGATTCCAGAACTGCTATGATGTGTGCTATTTCTCTGGCAGGTTTTGCCAATGTCAGCAGTATGGGTATCTGCATCGGCGGTATTGGTGCATTGTGTCCTGAGAAAAAGGGTGTGCTTTCCCGGATTGTAGTGCGTGCTATGCTGGGCGGTATGCTGTTAAGCATTCTCAGTGCTATGCTTTGCGGCTTAGTGGCTCTGTTCTAAAATAAGTTAAGGCAAGGACATGGTATAATAATCTAAAGGGTTGTTATACCATGTCTATTATAAAGATATATGGAAAGCGGGGTTGAAAAATGAGCGGAAAAAAATATAAGCGGATTTTTACCATTGTAATTGATTCACTGGGGGCTGGCGCCATGCCGGATGCCGCTGAATATGGTGATGCAGGAACTGATACCCTGGGCCATATTTCCGAAAGTGTGGACAGCTTGGTCATTCCCAATTTGCAGAAGCTGGGCATGGCTAATCTCCATCCTCTAAAGCAGGTGGAGGCAGTGGAAAAGCCTTTGGCTCATTATGGCAAATTGCGGGAGGCCAGCACAGGGAAGGACACTATGACAGGCCATTGGGAAATGATGGGTTTGCATATTACCAAGCCTTTTAAGACCTTTACTGATACCGGTTTTCCCCCAGAGCTGATTGCGGAGCTGGAAAAGCGTACTGGGCATAAGGTTATTGGCAACAAGGCAGCCAGTGGTACGGCTATTTTGGATGAGCTGGCAGAGGAAGAAATTACCACAGGTCATATGATTGTATATACCTCGGCGGATTCTGTGCTGCAGATTTGTGGTAATGAGGAAACCTTCGGCTTGGAGGAGCTTTATCGCTGCTGTGAAATTGCCAGGGAAATTACCATGAAGGATGAGTGGAAGGTAGGCCGTATTATTGCCCGTCCTTATGTGGGTAAGAAAAAGGGCGAGTTTAAGCGTACCAGCAATCGTCACGACTATGCCTTGAAGCCTTATGGCAGAACAGCCCTGAATGCTTTGAAGGATAAGGGCTATGATGTGATTTCCGTAGGGAAGATTGCGGATATTTTCGATGGTGAGGGCATTACTGAATCCAACAAGTCCAAGAGCTCTGTTCACGGCATGGAGCAGACCATGGAAATTGCTCAGAAGGATTTTACAGGTTTGTGCTTTGTCAATCTGGTGGACTTTGATGCACTGTGGGGCCATCGGAGAAATCCAGAGGGCTATGCCCAGGAGCTGGAAAAATTCGATGTGAAGCTGGGGGAATTATTGCCATTGCTACGAGAGGATGATTTGCTGATTATTACGGCAGATCACGGCAATGATCCAACCCACACCGGTACGGACCATACCAGAGAAAAGGTGCCGTTTATTGCTTATTCTCCATCTATGAAGGAAAATGGCCAGCTGCCAGAAAGCGATACCTTTGCGGTTATTGGTGCAACCATTGCGGATAATTTTGGTGTGGATATGCCAGAAGGTACGATAGGTTATTCTGTTTTAAATAAATTGGTTTAAGGAGAAGTGTTTATGGATAAAAAGGAAGTTTTAAGCAAGGTAGATCATACCCTGCTGGCTCAGGTTGCTACCTGGGGGGATATTAAGCAGATTTTGGATGATGCAATGAAATATGAGGTTGCCTCTGCCTGCATTCCTGCTGCTTATGTAAAGCAGGCGGCAGAATATGTTCAGGGCAAGCTGGCTATCTGCACCGTTATTGGCTTCCCTAATGGTTACAGCACTATGGCAACCAAGGTTTTTGAGGCTGGGGATGCTGTGGACAATGGAACCGATGAGGTTGATATGGTTATCAATATTGGCTTCCTGAAGGATGGACGCTATGATGAGGTGGAGGAGGAAATCCGCCAGATTCATCAGGCCTGCAAGGGCAAGCTGTTGAAGGTTATCATTGAAACATGCCTTTTGACTGAGGAAGAAAAAATCAAGGCCTGTGAGCTGGTAACCAAGGCTGGGGCGGAGTATATCAAGACCTCTACTGGCTTCTCTACTGCTGGTGCTACCTTTGAGGATGTAAAGTTGATGCGGGAGCATGTAGGTAAGGATGTGAAGGTAAAGGCTGCTGGTGGTATTTCCTCCTTTGCAGATGCGGAGAAGTTTATTGAACTGGGCGCTGACCGTCTGGGTACCAGCCGTCTGGTAAAGATTATGAAAAGCGAGGGCTGATTATGACTAATGCAGAGTTGATTGCAGAGGCAAAAAAGGCAAGACTTCATGCGTATACTCCTTATTCTCATTTTCAGGTAGGGGCGGCTTTGGAAACCAAGGCTGGCAAAATCTATCATGGTTGTAATATTGAAAATGCTGCTTATGGCCCTACTAACTGCGCTGAGAGAACAGCATTCTTCAAGGCTGTTTATGCAGGGGAAAGAGAATTTACCCGAATCGCTATTGTAGGCGGGCCAGAGGGACAGGAGGCCAATGCTACTTGTGCTCCTTGTGCTCCTTGTGGTGTATGCCGTCAGGTAATGCGGGAATTCTGCACTCCAGATAGCTTTGAGATTGTTCTGGACGATGGCAAGGGGGGAGAGCTGGTTTATACATTGGAGCAGCTTTTGCCAGAAAGCTTTGGGCCAGAGAATTTGGGTAAATAAAATCAGATATGGGTGCTGCCTTATGAGGAAAACAGGTCTGAATGGTTCAGGCCTGTTTTTTACATTTATTTTACAAAAACCTTCTAATGGATTTTACATTCAGGGGTTAA
>OQVL01000867.1_pt1 | contig 17237 bp, 11 predicted proteins | sample 1691501 | NCBI WGS metagenome assembly OQVL01 (sample SAMN03418253, study PRJEB22391) | human gut metagenome | biome: human-gut; feature: organic feature; material: feces | host: Homo sapiens | place: Tanzania | collected 2013-01 | reverse complement strand
GAAGATAACTCGCTTCGCTCGTGAAGTTAATGGACAAATGTCTTGTTGTTTAAGCCAATAAAGCTATTGTCCGTTAACTTCTTGAACGACCGAAGGGAGTGTTAACTTCTTTAATTCCATTAACTTCTGAACTTGCGAAAGTTCAATTACTAATTAAAGTGTAAAGCAATGCTAAAAGGCAAGAAAATAGTTCTCGGCATTACAGGATCAATAGCGGCCTACAAGGCTTGCAACATCATAAGGCTGCTCGTGAAGCGTGGAGCCGAGGTTCAGGTCGTCATTACACCTGCCGGCAAAGAGTTTATAACGCCCATCACCCTGTCGGCCCTCACGCAGAAGCCTGTGATCTCCGACTTCTTCTCTCAGCGCGACGGCACATGGCACTCGCATGTGGCGCTCGGGCTGTGGGCCGACGCCATGCTCGTGGCACCTTGCACGGCAAGCACGCTGGGCAAGATGGCGCACGCCATTGCTGACAACATGCTCATAACGACCTATCTCTCCATGAAGGCTCCCGTGTTTGTGGCTCCAGCCATGGACCTCGACATGTTTGCGCACCCTTCGACAAAGGCTAACCTGGCGCTGATAGAGAGCTACGGCAACCACATCATTGAACCTCAGAGCGGCTTCCTGGCAAGCGGACTGGAGGGCAAGGGACGCATGGAGGAGCCAGAGGCCATTGTCGATGCGCTCGACGCTTATTTCGACTCGCTCACGCCGTCGCTCCTCCGCGGCAAGAGGGTGCTCATAACGGCTGGTCCCACATACGAGAAGATCGACCCTGTGCGCTTCATCGGCAACTACTCTACGGGCAAGATGGGCTTCGCCATTGCCGAGGAGTGTCGCCGACGCGGGGCAGAGGTGGTGCTCGTGGCAGGGCCTGTGAGCCAGACCTGCCACAAGGCGATCAAGCGTGTGGACGTGGAGAGCTGCGAGGAGATGTTCAACGCGGCGAACGAAGCGATGGACGAGGCCGACATTGCCGTCATGGCAGCTGCCGTGGCCGACTACCGTCCTGCTGTTCTGGCCGACAGGAAGATCAAGCGCGAGAAGACGGGGGCCATGACCCTCGACCTGCTGCCCACACACGACATCGCCGCCGCGCTTGGAGCAAAGAAGCGCGACGGACAGCTGCTTGTGGGTTTCGCACTTGAAACCGACAACGCCATGGGCAACGCTCAGGAAAAGCTTGTGAGAAAGAATCTTGACATGATTGTTGTCAACTCGCTGCAGAACGAAGGCACCTGCTTCCAGTCGGACAACAACAAGGTAACGATCATGGGCCACGGGTTTGTTGAAGAATATGACAAAAAGCCCAAGAGCGAGGTGGCGAAAGACATTGCAGACCAGTTGGAGGCTTTGTTGCAGCCATAAGGTGCAACAGGTTTTCTGTGAGACGGTTATGTTGTACGAACTTTAACAAACAAAAGAAGCATCTGTTATGAGATTTCTCTTTTTATCATCGCTGCGTGTTTCGCTGCTCGCCCTCATCACGGCAAGCGGCTTCCTGATGCCCTGCAACAAGGTAGCGGCACAGGAGCTGAACGCCCGTATAACGATAAACCACAGTCAGATTCAAGGAACCGACAACGCCGTGTTTGACGAGTTGCAGCAGACGCTGACCCAGTTTGTCAACGACAGACAATGGACGGCCCTTCAGTTTCAGAAGAACGAACGCATACCGTGCAGCTTCAACATCACCGTGACCAAGTATGACAAGTCGACAAACATGTTCACATGCAAGGCGGTCATTCAGGCCACGAGAACGGCTTACAACTCGAGTTACAACACAACGATCTACAGCAATCAGGACAACGACTTCAATTTTGAGTATGCTCAGTTTGACCAGCTCAACTTCAACGAGGAGGCGGTAGACAACCAGCTCACAGCCCTCATGGCCTATTATGCATTCCTCATGATAGGCATAAACCTCGACACCTTTGCACCCATGGGCGGCGAGGATGTGCTGCAACGCTGCATGAACCTTGCCAACAACTGTCAGAACCTCAACTTTCCGGGATGGAAAGCGTTCGACAACGACCGTAACCGCTTCGCCATAATAAACGATTACCTTGACGGGGCGATGAAGCCGTTCCGGCAGTTGCAGTATGACTATTACCGCAACGGCCTCGACGAGATGGCCACCAATGCCGACCGCGGACGGACAAACATCTCTACGGCCATTGAGGAGAACTTGAAGAAATGTCATGAAGACAGGCCCATGAGCCTGTTGCCGCAGATCTGGACCGACTATAAGCGCGACGAGCTTGCCAACATCTATAAAGGCAAGGGCACGCAGAAAGAGAAGGAGCAGGTCTATGAGATTCTGTTCGGAATAAACGCCAGCCAGAACAACGCCTGGCAACAGATAAAAGAGTGAGGATTGAAGACCATTTAAAGAGTGACGACAGGAGGAGACACTAATGTTACAAAAACTACATATACGCAATTTCACGCTCATCGATGAGCTCGACATAAGCTTCTTTCCCGGTTTCTCCGTGATTACGGGTGAGACGGGAGCGGGCAAGAGCATTATTCTCGGTGCGCTCGGACTGCTTACGGGCAACCGTGCCGACGCGCGTCAGGTGAAGACGGGGGCTCCAAAATGTGTTGTCGAGGCAACCTTCTCTACGGGCCATGACATCTATGGCACGATAAAGAAGTTTTTTGACGACAACGACCTCGACTTCGTTGCCGACGAGTGTATCTTGCGCCGCGAGGTTAGCGCGGCAGGAAAGAGCAGGGCGTTCATAAACGACACGCCTGTGACCCTTGCTGCCATGAGGGAGCTGGGTGAGCATCTTATTGACATTCACAGTCAGCACCAGAACCTGCTGCTCGGCAAAGAAGATTTTCAGGTCAGCGTGCTCGACATCATGGCCAGCAACGCAACGGCTCTTTCGTGCTACCGCTCCGCTTACCTCTCATTGCAGGAGGCAAAGGCGACGCTCGAACGCATGAAGAAGGAGCTTGCTGCAAACGAGGCAGAAGCCGATTTCATGAGGTTCCAGTATAAGGAGCTTGCCGATGCTGACCTTGTGGCTGGTGAGCAAGAGGAGCTGGAGGAGAGGGCGCAGACCATGAGTCATGCTGAGGAGATAAAGACATCGCTCTACCTCGTCGACTCTATGATGAACGGCGAAGACAACGGATTGCTGAACACGCTGAAGTCGGCAATTTCTCATCTCGACGACATCGCACCCGTCTTTCAGAAGAGCACAGCACTTTCGGAACGTCTCAACAACTGCTACATAGAGATCAAAGATGTGGCCGATGAGGTGGGGGCGAGTGTCGACGACATCGACTTTGACCCGCGTGAGATGCAACAGATAAACGACAGGCTCGACACCATATACACGCTCCAGCACAAGTTTCATGTCGACAACGTGGAGGCGCTCATAGAGAAGCGCGACGAGATAAAGCAGCGGCTCGACAGCGTGGACATGGGTGACGAGAAGCTTGAAGAACAGCAGCTGCTGGTCGATGAGCTGACGTCGATTGCCAAGGAGCAGGCGGCACGCATAACAGAAAAGCGACGCAAGGCTGCCAAGCAGGTGGAGAAGGAGATGAGTGAGCGCCTTGTGCCGTTAGGCATTCCAAAGGTGCGCTTCGAGGTGAACGTTCTGCCCGACGAGCTGAGCTACGACGGTGCAGACAAGGTGGTGTTCCTCTTTAGTGCCAACTCGAGCTCGCCCATGCGCCCTGTGGAGCAGGTGGCGTCGGGTGGCGAGATTGCGCGTGTCATGCTCTCGCTGAAAGCCATGATCGGCAACGCCGTGGAGCTGCCAACCATCATCTTCGACGAGATCGATACCGGCGTGAGCGGACGGGTGGCTGAGCAGATGGCACAGATAATGAAGGAGATGGGAAGCAACGACCGACAGGTCATAAGCATAACGCACCTGCCGCAGATCGCGGCTCTCGGAACAACCCATTACAAGGTGGCGAAAGAAGAAACCTCCACGGGAACGGCCAGCCGCATGACCATACTCGATGATGAGGCGAGGGTGAGGGAGATCGCGCAGATGCTTAGCGGTAGCGAGGTGACGCAAGCTGCCGTTGACAACGCGCGTGAACTTATTGAGAAAGGAAAGAACAACAATGTGTAAGGAAAGGACAACAATGTGTAAGGAAACCGTCCTTGCATAATCAATGCTATAAAGAAATTGAACAAAAAAACGATGAAACGAACCATTATTATATTGTGTGCCATTATGGCCACAACCCTGTCGTGGGCGCAGCCCTCGGCGGTGAAGAAGGCTGCAAACGCCGTATTCACACTAACAACATTCGACAAGAACGGAACAATGAAAGCCACCACCCGCGGCTTCTTCGTTGGAGCCGACGGCGTGGCCGTGAGCTCATGGGCGCCTTTCGTCGGCGCCTCTTCGGCTGTGGTGGTCGACACTAAGGGCAACAAATATGACGTGGAGAGCCTTATGGGTGCCAACGAGCTGTATGACGTGTGCCGCTTCCGCACCAGCTGTACCAAGGCCAACGCTCTGAAACTTGCTAACAACACCTCTGCAAAGAACGTATGGGTGGTGGGAACGGCGGGCACCAAGCCGCAGGCTCTCAAGGTGAGCAAGAGCGAGACGTTCATGAACCGTTATGCTTATTACATCTTTGACGCAACGGTGGCAGACAACGCGCTGGGAAGCCCCGTCGTTGACGATGCAGGAGCCGCCCTCGGCATCCTGCAGTTTACGGTCAACGGCGAGGATGTTCACTCTACCGACGTGGCGTTCCTCGACACAATAGCTCTCACCGGATTGTCTATCAACAACCCCGTGCTCAGCCAGAGCGGCATCAGGGTTGACCTTCCCAAGGACAAGGAGCAGGCTTCGCTCATGCTCATGATGGCCGCCGAGAAGAGCGACTCGATGCAGTATGCCAAGTATGTTGACGCGTTCATCAGCCAATTTCCACAAGCCGTTGACGGCTACACAGCCTCCGCGCAGACAAGGATGGCAGCAAACGACTATGACGGCGTCGTGAACGTCATGAACACAGCCATAAAGAACGTCAGCGACAAGGCGGCCGCCTACTCGGAGCTCTCGCGCATGATCTACCAGAAGGTGGTGTTCAACACAGACACCACGTTCACAAAGTGGACCCTCAACGACGCCATGAGCAACATTGCCAAAGCCATTGAGATAGACCCGCAGCCTGCCTACAAGCACCGTGAGGCACAGATCGTGTTCTCAAAGGGCGACTACACGAAGGCTTATGACATGTTTATGGATCTCACAAAGACCAACATACGCAGCGGCGAACTGTTCTATGAGGCTGCACAATGCAAGACACAGTTGAAGGCGCCCACAGACGACGTTATCGCTTTGCTCGACAGCGCCCTTGTGGCCTGTCCCAAACCTCTCACGAACCTCTCGGCACCTTATGTGCTGTCACGCGCCCAGTTGCTTGACGGAAAGGGACAGTTTCGCTTGGCTCTCAAAGACTACAACCTCTACGACTCGCTCATGGCAGGCCGCGCCAACGATGCGTTCTATTATGCCCGCTACCAATGTGAGATGAAGGTGAAGCAATATCAGCAGGCGCTCAACGACATCGCCCATGCTGCGTTCATCAACCCCCGTCAGCCCCTTTATCTTGCAGAGCTCGCTTCTTTGCAGCTCCGCGTAAACCGTCTGGAGGATGCTGTGAAGGCTGCCGACCTGTGTCTGACCATCGCTCCGGAGAGCACAGATGCTTACGTCATAAAAGGCATTGCGCTCATACAGCTCAAGAAAAAGGAGGAGGGCATGGCCGCTCTGCAAAAAGCCAAGGAGCTGGGCGACAGCAGAGGCGAGGAGCTGATGAAGAAGTATAAGTAGGTGTTCAAAATTAATCGCATATATGAATCTAATATAAAAGGTTATGCTTTCAAATGCCTTTACGCCCTCTTTTAGCCCGTATGCCCAGCTCTCATCGGTCATGTAGCCCGCTACACTCCCTCTTCGGAGCTGAACATACGGGCCAAAATATGGCATAAAATCATTTAAATTAATTTTGAACACCTACTTAAGTAAAAATATCTTAACAAAAAAAAGTGATGAATTACAGCGACGAGAAATTTGCCGACATTCAGATGCTTCGTTATCGTCTGAACGGGTTTGAGCAACTGTCTCTCAATCAGAAACAATATGTCTATTGTCTTGCCAAGGCCACGCTCTGTGGACGCGACATCACAACAGACCAGTTTGGACGCTACAATCTGAAGATAAGAAAGCTTCTCGAAGCTTTATACCTTATTTATAAAGAACAACCTGAGATCTTGGGGCTGCAGGAGCTCTCGCAGCAAGGGCTTTCGGAGCAGGAGCTTTCGCAGGAGCAGGAGCAGGAGCAGTTTGAGGCCATGACCGTTTATCTCAAGCGCGTGTGGTTCTCAAACGGCATTCATCATCATTATGGTTGCGACAAGTTTAAACCACAGTTTAGCGAGAGCTGGTTCCGCAGCATCATAGCAAGGTCGGCCGACAAGCTCGCCAGCAAGCTTGGCGTCGCTTCTGGAGACGAGGTGATGGAGTGGTGCGCTCCGCTCTTCCCCGTGATCTTCGACCCTGAGATTATGCCCAAACGTGTTGAAAAGGCGTGTGGTGTGGATCAGGTAAAGGGCTCGGCATGCAACTATTATGAGGGTCTCACGCAACAAGAGGTTGAAGCCTATTATGCTGCAAAGAACGACCCATCTAACCCCTGTCCTCCTTCTTACGGCCTCAACTCAAAGCTCGTGAAGACCGCCTCAGGTGACATAGAGGAACAGGTATGGAAGCAAGGCGGAATGTATGGAGAAGCAATAGACCGCATTGTCTATTGGCTCACAAAAGCCATGCAGTTTGCCGAGAACGAGAAGCAGCAGGAGGTGATAGGTCTGCTCATAAGCTATTATCGCACGGGCGACCTCAGGACCTTCGACAGCTATTCTATAGAGTGGCTGAAGGAGCACGCGGGCGACATCGATTTCATAAACGGTTTCATAGAGGTCTATGGCGACCCTCTGGGCTTCAAGGCATCTTGGGAGGGAATTGTTACCTATAAGGACAAGGAGGCAAACGAGCGCACACACAAGATCTGCTCCAACGCCCAATGGTTTGAGGACCACTCGCCCGTGGACCCCCGTTTCAAGAAGAAAGAGGTGAGGGGCGTGACCGCCAATGTGGTTGTGGCTGCCATGCTTGGAGGCGACGAATATCCTTCGACAGCCATCGGAATAAATCTTCCCAACGCCGACTGGATTCGTGCGCAACATGGTTCAAAGAGCATCACAATAGGCAACCTTACCGAGGCTTACAGTCGTGCAGCCGAGGGCAACGGGTTCCTTGAGGAGTTTGTGGCCGACGAATCAACGCTCACCTTGGTGCGACAGTTTGACCACCTGTGCGACGACCTCCATACCGATCTGCACGAATGTCTGGGCCATGGCAGCGGACAACTGTTGCCCGGCGTCTCGTCAGACGCGCTTAAGTCGTATGGCAGCACCATTGAGGAGGCGCGTGCCGACCTGTTCGGACTCTATTACATGGCCGATGCGAAGATGGTGGAGCTTGGACTTTTGCCATCGGCCGATGCTTACAAGGCACATTATTATACCTACATGCTCAACGGTCTTATGACCCAGTTGCGCCGCATAACGCCTGGCGCTGACATTGAGGAAGACCACATGCGCAACCGGGCGCTCATTGCCTACTGGGTTCTTGACCATGCCCAGGGCGAGGTGGAGCTGACCGAAAGCAACGGAAAGACGTGTGTCTTCATTCACTCTTATGAACGTCTACGCACGCTCTTCGCGCAACTCCTTGCAGAGATTCAGCGCATAAAGAGCGAGGGCGACTATGAAGCTGCACGACAGCTCGTTGAACGTTACGGCGTGAAGGTAGACAGGGCGTTGCTCGAAGAGGTGCATCGCCGCTACGAGAAGCTTGACATCGCTCCCTACAAGGGCTTCATAAATCCGCGTCTCTCGCTCGTTACCGATGCTCAAGGCAACGTGTGTGATGTGAAGGCCGACTATACAGAAAGCTACGAGCACCAGATGCTACGCTATTCTAACGAGTTTGGCTTCCTGTCATTGAAAGAAGAGAATTCGTCGTCAAAGGAAGAATCGTCGTCAAAGGAAGATGTTTTATCATCAAAAGCAGAAACATCATCAAAAGCAGAGGCTGTGTCTTCGTCAGTTGACGACGACGATGTGAAGAAGATAAAGCGTTCGTTTCGGCTGTTCATGAACGGCGTGGCTTCAAGCTCAATGCGCGACAAGGGTCTTGAATATAAGATCAATTGGGGAATTCCCGTGACACGTCTTCGCGACATGGCAGCCCAGTATGCTCCTTCCGTAGCCCTTGCCGAGCGGTTATGGGAGAGCGACGTGCGCGAATGTAAGATCTTGGCAACAATGCTCATGCCCGCCGAACGGTTTAGCGAGCCCATGGCGCTGTCTTGGCTCTCGGCCTGCAACAACCAGGAGATGGTGGAGATGCTCGTGTTCAACCTTGTTCAGAACATGCCGGGCGTAGAAACGTTTGTGGTGAGTCTGCTCTGCAGCGACGAGCACAACGCGCCTCTTGCCGCACTTCATCTCGTATCGCGTCTTGTGGCACGACAGAACGTGGCGTTCATGACCGACGAGGTGGTAAGCTCGTTCGCCCAACTTGTGATAAAAGCGTTGAACGGAACAGATGCTGTGCTCAAACATGCGGCCCTCAACAGCGTCACACGCTACGTTGACCGTGAGCTCAAAGGTGCCGATAAAGTGGTCGAATTGCTTAAAAAACATAAGATAGACATTTTTTGAACGTTCTTGACACGAAATCTTAATAAAAAGTAGTAACTTTGTCGTGCATTAACGGCAAGCCCTATTGTCGGGGTTTTTATTGTAAAGAAAATTTCAATCAATGCGTGGGCCCTGTTGGTCCATGCCTTAACATTTAAGGATAAATGAACACAGGTAAAGTAGATGTCTTGCTGGGTCTCCAGTGGGGCGATGAAGGAAAAGGAAAAGTCGTTGACGTGTTGACACCCAAGTATGATGTGGTTGCCCGTTTCCAAGGCGGCCCCAATGCTGGCCACACCCTCGAGTTTGAGGGACAGAAATATGTGCTACGCAGCATTCCGTCTGGTATCTTCCAGGGCGGAAAGGTAAACATCATCGGCAACGGCGTTGTGTTGGCTCCAGACCTATTTATGGCAGAAGCCAAGGACCTTGAAAAGAGCGGTCACGACCTCAAGAGCCGTCTCCATATCTCTAAGAAGGCACACCTCATCATGCCCACACACCGTGTGCTTGACCGTGCGCTCGAGGCAGCCAAAGGCAAGAGCAAGGTAGGAACAACAGGCAAGGGCATCGGTCCTACATACACCGACAAGGTGTCACGCAACGGTCTGCGTGTGGGCGACATCTTCGAAAACTTCGAGGAGAAATATGCCGCACACAAGGCACGCCACATAGAGATGCTTAAGGCGCTCAATTTTACCGATTACGACATTACTGAAGATGAGAAGCGCTGGATGGAAGGCATCGAGTATATGCGTCAGTTCAACATCGTTGACAGCGAGCATGAGATCAACAACCTTCTGCGTGAGGGCAAGTCGATTCTTTGTGAGGGTGCTCAGGGCACCATGCTTGACGTTGACTTCGGCAGCTATCCTTTCGTGACTTCTTCAAACACTATCTGCGCTGGCGCATGTACAGGTCTTGGCATCGGCCCCAACAAGATCGGACACGTTTATGGTATCATGAAAGCCTACTGCACACGCGTTGGTTCAGGTCCTTTCCCCACAGAGCTGTTCGACGCTACAGGCAACAAAATCCGTGACCTCGGCCACGAGTATGGTGCCGTGACAGGGCGTGAGCGCCGTTGCGGATGGATCGACCTCGTAGCCCTTAAATATGCTATCATGGTGAACGGCGTAACAGAGCTTATCATGATGAAGAGTGACGTGCTCGACGGCTTCGACACCATCAAGGCTTGCGTGGCTTACAAGCAGAACGGCAAGGAGATCAACTATTTCCCATACGACATCAACGAGGGCATTGAGCCTGTTTACACAGAGCTGCCTGGATGGAAGACCGACATGACCAAGTTTACAAGCGAGGAGCAGTTCCCTCAGCAGTTTAACGACTACATCAAGTTCCTTGAGGCTGAGCTTGAGACACCAATCAAGATCATCTCTATCGGTCCTGACCGCGACCAGACTATCGTGCGCAAATAAACACACCCCATTTCTTGCGCGTTAATACATAAAGACGAACAAAAGAAATGAACAAACCAAGCATTCCCAAGGGTACGCGCGACTTCTCTCCCGTGGAGATGGCGAAGCGTAACTATATTTTCGATACTATAAAAGAGGTTTACGCCCTCTACGGCTTTCAGCAGATAGAAACACCTGCCATGGAGTCGTTGCAGACGCTTATGGGTAAGTATGGCGAGGAGGGCGACAAGCTCCTCTTCCGTGTGCTCAACTCGGGCGACTACATGAGCAAGCTCTCCGATGAGGAGCTGCTTGAGCGCAACTCTCTGCGCCTGTCTTCAAAGATCTGCGAGAAGGGTCTGCGTTACGACCTGACCGTTCCCTTCGCACGTTACGTCGTGATGCACCGCGACGAGCTGCAGATGCCGTTCAAGCGTTACCAGATACAGCCCGTGTGGCGTGCTGACCGCCCGCAGAAAGGCCGTTATCGCGAGTTCTACCAATGTGATGCCGACGTGGTGGGCAGCGACTCGTTGCTCAACGAGGTGGAGCTGATGCAGATTGTCGATACCGTGTTTACACGTTTCGGCATTCGTGTGCAGATAAAGATCAACAACCGCAAGATCCTCTCTGGCATTGCTGAGGTCATTGGTGAGCCCGACAAGATTGTCGACATTACCGTGGCCATAGACAAGCTCGACAAGATTGGTCTCGACAAGGTGAACGAAGAACTCAAGGCCGACGGCATCAGCGATGAGGCAATTGCCAAGTTGCAGCCCATCATAGCCCTGAGCGGCACCAACGAAGAGAAGTTGCAGACCATCAGAGAGGTGCTGGCCGACTCGGAGACAGGACTGAAAGGTGTGGAGGAGACACAGTTTATCCTCGATACTCTTAAGGGCTCGCTCAACAACGAGATTCAGCTCGACCTCACTCTCGCCCGCGGTCTCAACTATTATACCGGTGCCATCTTCGAGGTTAAAGCTCTTGACTATGCCATTGGCAGCATTACGGGTGGCGGACGTTATGACAACCTCACAGGCATCTTCGGTATGCCTGGCTTGAGCGGCGTAGGCATCTCGTTTGGTGCTGACCGCATCTACGACGTGCTCAACGGTCTTGACCTCTATCCCAAGGAGGCTGTCAACGGCACCAAGCTGCTGTTCATCAACTTTGGCGACAAGGAAACGGCCTATTGTCTTCCTGTTGTGCGTGCCTGCCGTGCCGCAGGCATCAGCACAGAAATGTTCCCCGACAAGGCAAAGATGAAGAAGCAGATGAGCTACGCCAACGCCAAGGCTATTCCCTTCGTTGTGCTCGCTGGCGACAACGAGATTGCCGAGAACAAGTTCACCCTCAAGAATATGACAACAGGTGAGCAGCATCTCGTAACAACAGAGGAGCTGATCAGCATTGTAAGCAAATAAGTTTTCGTAAATAAGTGAAGCCGAGTTAACGGATAACAGTTTTATCGCTCATGCAATAAGATTTGTTTCCGTTGCCCGGCTTTTTTGTTTTTGCATAAAGGCAAGAAAGCTTTTTTGTTTTTGCATAAAGGGCAAGAAAAGCTTTTTTATAACCTTATTTGTAAGAAGCTTTTTATGCAAAAAAATCTAATAATTCTCTTTTCCGCAATAAGGACAAACGCCTTTCTCTTTTAGCTTACACCCGCAGTTGCCACAAACATACTTGTAGGTTACGACAAGTTTAAGATATTGTTTGAAGGCAAACACGATGTAGACGGCAAGCAACACATAGCCCACATAATAGAGTGTGGTGATGCTGAACACAATATAGTTGGCGGCGCAAATGGCACCCAACCCACACAGGTAGAGCACAGCTTGCGGAAGTGGTAACTGGTTCTTTATGTCGTCTACTGCTGCGAGAGACAAGATCAAAATGGCCCATACCAGCGACACAAACAAACCCAAAACGGGAGGGATGGCAAACGGGTTCAGCGACGGGTGAAAATAAAACTGCTGCCATGTGGCGGAAGCAAACAGCTGAATGCTCGAATAGTAGGTTGCTGATGTGGCAACCAAGACAGCAAGAAGGGTGGGGTAGATAGACCCAATGTCGTTGAAATGAACTATCTGCGCCCGCTTCTTCATCATTATGCGCAGCAGATAACTTATTGCAATGATGCTTATTATGACAAGAAAGATGAGCAGATGGGTGTCGGAGAACGTGCTTATGAACTGAGAGATAGGGTCGTCGGGCACCACGCTTGCGAGAAGCAGACTCTCATGCACCCATCCCATGGTCATCTGGTCACGCGCCACCTCTACCCATACCGAATCGCTCCTGTCATCAGTAAAAACCCTTATGTCGGCCACCACCAGATGGTCGTTTTTATAGACATACATGGTGTCTGTAAGCAACCCGTTGAGCGTTTCTTCGGGCTGTTGTTTAATGAGAGGCAGGGAGTCGCGTTTTACTACAAAATTGAAGTTGCGTGAGTAGCAACGTTTTGCCGCGCCGCGATTCACACTATCGCTCGCAGTAGCATTATACACCTGCCGACTCGCCCCGTGTCTGTCCTTCTCATGGTAGCAACTGGTAAGGAGCGACACGACAAGCGTGACAAAAAATGCAATTATGGCAAAACGTTGCTTCTTCATTTTCTTTTTTTTCATTTAAAGCCTGTTGTGATTTCCTCAAGGCTTGTTCTTGTTTTTTCCTTAAGCTTGCAACCAAGGACAGCCGCCCTGTCTTAAGCTCATTTCGTTAAGGCTTGCCGGCATAGATGTTCATCTGGCAGTTGGCGCAGTTGAACTCTAATCGGAAGCGTCGACCGTCTCCCAAGACGAGAAACAACGGCTCTTGCCATGTGGGCTGTGTGCCGCCGTTCTTAACACAATGGCCAAGGGCGTAGCGGATGCAATATTTACATTGCATGATCTTCGCATCCTTAGGTTCCGTCGTTTCAAAAGCGGGCACAACGGTTTTCATGCCGGCTGCACGATAAAATGCTTCTGCATCTTTGTTGGCGATGTTGTAAAGATAGCCGTCCTTATAGAACGATGGCACATCCGCGATATTGCTCTTGTCTTCGTTCAGGGTTTTACCGTTGTTCATATTCTTGTTTTCGCCGCGACGGAGCGCCCTGTCGGCAATGGCTTTGTCAAGCTCATCCACGGCCTCACGTCTTAGCGTAGCCAGCATGCTTGACGGGATGAAGAGTTGTTCTGCCTCACGTTCCACCTCCACATCGTGACACACATAAGCTGTGTTGCCGAGTTTTGAGAGCTGTGTAACCATGTTGTCCTTCTGTGGCTTCTTTGCTGCGTCAAACGTGTTGTCCAAAACCACAGATGCCGCAAGCGGAGAAAAGCTGAGGTCTGCTGTGCCGTTAATCTCTTTGCACACAGCTTCAAGCGTTATGTGTGCTGCTGTTGCACCAAGCCTCATGCTGATCTCAATTTTCCTTTCCGCGCTTTCAGAAGCCAACACCTTGTCGAACGTCTGGTCGCTGTTGCGGTAGAGCGCCACGCCAGCCTCGAGCGTCTTTGGCATCTTAAACGGGTAGACCCTGTTGCCAATCACCTTGTTGGCTCTGAAGCCCACGAGCTCACGGTCGGCATTTATGAAGCACAGGCCGTCGCCGTTGGCAAGCGTCTCTACGGTTGCCACGTTAAACGAGTTGCCCCTGATCTCCTTTACGCGTCCAATATACTTGCCCATAGCCTTAGGCGAGTCGGGCGACGAGATGTTTGGCTGGCGCGAGTGGAGAAAATAGGATGTGTATCCGCGGTTGAACGTTTTTGTGAGGTCAGGCACAAACGAGTGGTGACTGGTGCCAATAGAGGCACGTCTGTATTTGCCGGGGTGCTTTGCTACAATCTTGTCAAGCGCCTCGCTGTAAGCTGCCACCACGTTCTTGACATAAGCAATGTCCTTCAGTCGGCCCTCAATCTTAAACGAGCTGATGCCCGCCTCAGCCATGTCCTCAAGGTTCTCTATCTGGCACATGTCCTTCAGCGAGAGCAGATGTCGGTCGTGCTCTATTTCGTGTCCCTTGCTGTCGACGAGGCAATATTTCATTCTGCACAGTTGCGCACACTCGCCCCTGTTAGCGCTACGCTTAAAACAATGTTGCGAGGCGTAGCACAATCCGGAGAAGCTGACACACAACGCGCCGTGCACAAAAGCCTCCAGCTCCACGTTCTTGTTTTGAGAATGGATGTCGCGCATGGTCTGTAGCGGTGTCTCTCTTGCCAGCACCACGCGCTCAAAGCCAACGTCGTGCAGCCATCTCACCTTCTCGGCTGTGCGGTTGTCGGTCTGTGTGCTTGCGTGCAGACGTGTTCTAAAATAGGCAAGAGGGTCGTCGTCGGCACAATTGGCAATTCGGCCCACGATGCCCATGTCTTGCACGAGCAACGCATCAACCCTTGCCTCGGCAAGTTGTCGCACCAACGCCAGCACACTCTCCATCTCGCCTTCATAGACCAAGGTGTTAAGCGTCACATAGATGCGGGCAAGGAACGAGTGGGCGTAGGCACACAATTTAGCAATGTCTTCCACGCTGTTGCCTGCTGCGGCACGCGCTCCGTGGTGTGAAGCACCTATGTACACGGCATCGGCACCATGCTCGATGGCCGCCATTCCACATTCAAGGTTCTTTGCAGGGGCTAATATTTCAAGTTCACGCATAGATATGTTTATCCAATCTTGTTAATGTCGTATGGGGTTTCCTGGTAAACATAATAGTTTATCCAGTTGTTAAAGAACAGGTTAGCATGTGCACGCCATCTAACCACAGGACCGCGCTCCATGTCGTCGTCAGCATAATAGTGCTTGGGCATTTCCACGTCAGAGCGTTTGCCATAGTCGCGCCGATACTCTTTGTCGAGCGTCATGGACGAATATTCCATGTGTCCAGTCACGAAAAATTCACGTCCGTTTCGCGCCATGACCATTCCCACGCCGCTCTCGTCGCTTTCGGCAATGAGCTGTAGGTCTTTGTTGGCAAGAATGTCTTCCTTGCGCACCTCCGTGTGTCGCGATTGCGGCATAAAGAAAAAGTCGTCGAAACCGCGATAGATAGGCAGGTGCGGTTGTAGCGTCTTCTGGCTGAACACACCAAACATCTTCTTGTCGAGAGTGTATTTTGGCACGCCGTAATGATAGTATAATCCAGCTTGTGCTGCCCAGCAGATGTAGAGCGTGCTGGTGACGTGAGTTCGTGCCCAACTGAAGATCTGCGTGATCTCGTCCCAATAGGTCACGTCTTCATAGTTGTATAGCTCAATGGGCGCTCCCGTCACGATCATTCCGTCAAACTTCTCGTCTTTCATCTCCTCAAAATCTCGGTAGAACATCATCATGTGTTCTATAGGTGTGTTCTTTGGCGTGTGGCTTTTGAGCTTCATGAAGTCTATTCCTATCTGCAGCGGCGTGTTCCAAAGGCTGGTTTCAAGAATATCAACCATAAGGAGTATTTTGCTGTAAACCTTTCTACTCTTCAGGCTCTTGCTGAGGCAAAGAACCTTACTAAGATTGGTATTGCTGAACTTAAAGAGGCTGGTCTTACTAATGGTAAGGTCCTCGTTAAGGTTCTCGGCAATGGTGAACTTAAAGCAAAATTGGAAGTTGAAGCTAATGCTTTCTCAAAGACTGCCGAAGAAGCAATCAAGGCAGTAGGTGGTAACGCAACTATAATCTAAGTAAATGAAAAAGTTTATTGAGACACTAAAGAACTGTTGGAAGATAGAGGATCTCCGTCAGAGACTCCTCATTACTCTTCTGTTTACGGCTATTTACCGTTTTGGCTCGTTTGTGGTACTTCCAGGTATCAATCCGGGCATGTTGGAAAAACTTCAGTCGCAGACCTCTGGCGGTCTTATGTCGCTATTGGACATGTTCTCTGGTGGTGCATTTTCCAATGCATCTATCTTTGCACTCGGAATTATGCCTTATATCTCAGCTTCAATCGTTATGCAGCTTCTTACAGGAGAACTTATAAAAATCGTTGCCGCAAACGGCAGGTGCTTATGTGGGGAGGGAAAACCATGGAACTGACAGGAAAAAGTGTGTTTGGCGGAATCGCCATTGGAAAAATTGCTGTTTATCATAAAAAAGACAATCAGGTGAAGCGTACCAGAGTGGACGATGTGGACGCAGAGACCAGCCGCTTTGAGAGTGCCAAGGAACGTGCCAAGGAACAGCTTGCTGCCCTTTATGAGAAGGCGGTCAAGGAAGTGGGCGAGACCGGAGCCATGATTTTTGAGGTGCATCAGATGATGCTTGACGACCTCGATTACGTGGAATCCATCGAAAACATGATAAAGACCCAGTCTGTCAATGCAGAATTTGCAGTGGCATCCACGGCGGACAATTTTTCCCAGATGTTTGCGGCAATGGACGACGAATATATGCAGGCGAGAGCGGCGGATGTTAAGGATATTTCAAACCGCGTCATCAATATTTTACAGGGCGGCGGAGACGGCATGCTGACCGGAGACGAACCGGTGATTCTGATGGCAGATGATTTGGCACCGAGTGAGACCGTGGACGGATTTGCAGGAACCTGTATCCTTGACCCGGCGGAGGATGTACTTTTTGCCTACGACAATCGTAAGAATGAGGAAGAACAGAAAAAACGCCTGCTCCTTGAATTAAGAGGCAAGGAGAATGTGACGATTGACGGGAAAAAGATTAATCTTTACGCCAACATCGGTGGAACCGGGGACGTGGCAGCCGTGCTTGCCAATGATGCAGGCGGAATCGGATTATTCCGCAGCGAGTTCCTTTACCTTGAATCCGAGGATTATCCGTCCGAGGAAACACAGTTTGCCGCTTATAAGGCAGTTGCCGAGAATATGGCGGGAAAACATTCGTTCCGATGGAGAAGAAATCGACCTCCCTTGCAAACAGATCCGCAAGGACTGCAGCCGAGGGGATTTCGACCATCATGCCGACTTGCACATTTTCGCAGGCACGAACCCCTGTATTTCGCAATTCTTCAAGACATTCACGGAGAATCGCCTTGGCAGCGCGAAGTTCCCGTATGGAGGAGATCATCGGGAACATAATGCGGAGTTTTC